>Ga0214919_10005797_pt1 | contig 17276 bp, 12 predicted proteins | sample LL1503_MetaG_FD_177994 | JGI IMG/M metagenome (GOLD analysis project Ga0214919, IMG submission 177994) | Freshwater microbial communities from Lake Lanier, Atlanta, Georgia, United States - LL-1503 | ecosystem: Environmental > Aquatic > Freshwater > Lake | place: USA: Georgia | collected...
AATCAGAGCGCTTGATTCCGCCGAAGAAGCTCAACATGGAGGGTGCTCTTGAGTTCTGTCGCGAAGATGAGTGCGTTGAAGTGACTCCGGCCGTTGTTCGTATCCGCAAGGTTGTCCTTGATGGGGATGAACGCGCCCGCACAACTGCACGCGCCAAGAAGGCTAACCAGAACGTTTAAAGCTGTTTTGTCAGCTGCTTAGGGTTGAATTAGTGCTGTGAGTACAGCCAACTTTAACCTTGTGCGCGGGGCGCAGAAATCGTCGCAACTCACACTCTCACAGGATCAAAGCGCTGCGGTTGCTCATCGTGGATCACCGTTAGTGATTCAAGGCGGACCGGGCACGGGCAAGACAACGGTTTTAGTTGAAGCTGCTTTGGCCCGCATTAATGAGGGGCAAAACCCTGATTCGATTCTGCTCTTAACTTTTGGGCGAGAGCGCGCATCCGAGCTGCGTGATGCGATTGCACTGCGAACTACCAAGACAATGTTTGAACCATTGGCTAGAACTTTTCACTCACTAGCTTTTTCAATTGTAAAGATGAAGGCAGATAAGAGCGATCCCGAACCGATTCTTTTGAGTGGTCCTGAACAAGAGAGTTACATCAAAGATCTTCTTACAGGTGATATCGAAGATGGTTATAAAGAGTGGCCCGAGGACTTACATGCCGCCCTTACAACTAATGGATTTGCGCGCGAACTTCGTGATTTAATTCTGCGTGCATCTGAGCGTGGGATTTCTCCAGCACAGCTAGAGCAACTCGCTGTTGCAGAGGGTGAGAAATATTGGTTTTCTGCGGCCAAGTTTTGGCAGCGCTATCTAAACTCGATGGTGATGCGCGAAATCGGTGCCAGCGATGCCAAGATGCGTATCGATCCATCTGAACTTGTCTCACGAGCAACTGTGCATCTACACAATAACCCCAATGTATTAGCAAAACTTCGTACGCGATTTAGCACCATCATGGTCGATGAGTTTCAGGAAAGTGATCCAGCCCAGCGTGCATTACTTGCAGCATTAGTGGGGGCCGATGTAATGATCTGCGCCGATGCCGATAGCGCCGTTGGTCGCTTTCGTGGCGCCGATCCAGATGGTTTATCTGCAGCCTTAGATCCATATCGCGCACGCGAGATAGTTTTAACTACGGTCTATCGAAGTGCTAGTGCAGTCTTTGAAGTTGGACATGCCTACGTACAGAGCTTTAAAGGCTCACCCATTACCCGCAAACGCAGCTGTGGGCGTGAAAATACAGGGCTAGTGGCGGTACATCGCTTTAGATCAGGGGCTGAAGAGGCTGCATTTATCGCCCATCAATTCCGCAGTGCGCATCTGCGTGAGGGCATCTCTTATAGCGATATGGCAGTAATTTTGCGCAACCCCGGCCTTACTGCATCGGCGCTGCGTAGAGCATTTTCATATGTTGGAATCCCCGTTGCTAGCCAATTACAGGCATTAGCGGGCAATCCCGCGATTGCACCCTTCTTACTTTTGGCCCGTGTTGCAATTAAAACCCAACCATTAAATCTTGATACGGCCGAACGGTTATTAATGAGTGAGTTCGGTGGCGCTGATTCAATCTCACTGCGTCGTATTCGACGATCAATGATTGCCGCTCGCACAGATGGTGATGATCGTTCAGGAACACAGTTATTACTCCATGCAATTAATGAGGGTGAAGTATTTATTGAAGGAGCAGATTCTGTTGTACGTGTGCATGAGTTACTAGAAAAAGCACGCGCAGTTGCACGCAATAAAAAAGCCACGGCAGATGAATTACTGTGGGCGATTTGGAGTAATGCAGTGGCAAGTGATGGCCAAAAACTAGCCGATGCATGGCGCACACAATCACTGCGCCCCGGGGTGCGAGGCGCAGCTGCCGATCGAGATCTAGATGCGATGATGCAGTTATTTGAATCCGCGGCCAGATACTCTGAGCGCTTTCCATTATCAGGACCGGCGGCCTTCATCGCCGAAATTGCAACGGAGGATATTGCAGGAGATGTAATTACGGCCAAAGGTATACGTCCAGATTTTGTAGAGATTCTGACTGTGCACAGTGCAAAGGGACGCGAATGGGATGTCGTTGCAGTGGCGGGTCTGCAAGAGGGCATATGGCCAAATTTAAAACAGCGCTCCTCGCTATTGGGGGCCGAACGTTTAGTTGAACGCCAGCGCAACCCCGATATCCCGAGCGATCAGCTAGATGTCATCGCGGCCAATGGCTTGATGCAGGATGAGGAGCGCCTCTTTCATGTGGCCCTAACCCGCGCCAAAGGCTCACTTTTCATTACGGCTGTACAGCGCGATGATGAAGAGCCATCACAGTTCTTTGAGGCTATTGATGTGATGGTCAATAAAACCGATCTAGATGAGCCTGTACTGACCGATGTTCCACGGCCGATTACGGCCCCTGCTTTGGTGGCCGAACTGCGTAGTCAACTACATGGTGCCAAGGCGCAAGATACAGCCGCGATATTAAAGGCGTTGAGTGAGAATGGAATCTATTTAGCAGATACAAAGTCGTGGATTGGCTCGCTTCCATTAAGTTCTGATCTGCCAGTCATTGAAGCCGAAAAAGAGGTAGTTGTCTCACCTAGTGGTGCTGAATCATTTGTCGAATGCGGTGTTAAATGGTTTCTGCAAAACAATGGCGGCAGTGATGGAGATAGCACCGCGCAGGTTTTGGGATCGGCGATACATGCCTTTGCCGCCAAAATGGTGCAAGAGCCAGAGACATCTAAAGAAGATTTGATTGCAAATCTAGAGAGCTCATGGAAACTCATCGATCCAGATTCGGGATGGGTGAGTGCTTCACATCTTGAGAGCGCAGTCACGATGCTTGAAAAATTCGTCGCCTACCACTCTAAGACAACACGTACGGTGGTTGATGCTGAGATGCGATTTGATATTTCACTTGGTCGGGCCCGTATTAAGGGAAGCGTTGATCGGTTAGAGGTCGAGGCCGATGGATCTCTATTTATCATTGACTTTAAAACTGGTAGTAATGTAATTAAAGTTGAAGAGGCAAAGGAAAATCTACAGTTAGCGAGCTATCAAGTTGGTATAGCCGAAGGTGGATTTACCCAAGGAACAGTTAGTGCTGGTGCCGAGCTTGTGTATTTGGGTACTGATGCTGTGGGGGCAACGATTCGATCCCAGCACACAGTTGATGTAGAGAGTACAAAAATTAAGCTCAATCAGATCGCCGATGGCATGGGCGCTGCGACTTTCTTTGCCACCATTAATAAGCGCTGCAAAGGCTGCCCGGTGCGCAAATCCTGCCCAGTCCAAAGCGATGGACGCACGGTGATCTCATGAGCCTAGATGCTCAGTATTCACCGGAGGAGATAATCGCCAAACTGCAGGCACATCCAAAATTTGGCGCAACGATTAAACCGATTACTAAGCATCAATCTGCGATTATCAGTAGTGATTTAGAGCCTGCCGTTGTTATCGCTGGTGCCGGCTCTGGCAAGACTGAAACGATGAGTAACCGTGTGCTCTACTTAGTTGCCAATGGCTTTGTCACACCCGATCAAATCTTAGGTTTGACTTTCACTCGCAAAGCAGCCGGCGAACTATCTGTGCGGGTGCGCAAACGTCTTCGCCAACTTAGCGCACTCCCTGAATTCAAACACATCACATCTTCAACTACATCGGTGACGACGTACCACTCGTATGCCGCCAAACTACTCAGTGAGCATGCGATTAGATATGGAATCGATGCAGATGCCGAGCCTTTGGGTGAGGCGGCAATCTGGCAGATCGCATCCGATGTTGTACGCAACTGGTCCGATGATTCATATCGCAATCAAAGCGCAGTCAGTACAGTGATAAAAGATTTATTAGGCCTATCAAAGTTAATGCTTGAGCATCAAGTAAAAGCCGCCGATATCCAAGTGATCGGTGAAGAGATTCTGCGAGAGTTAGCACCGCTGACAGGTGCGCGCAATGAAGAGGTTCGAAGCGTTGAGCGTGCGATGCTCCAGCGCGCCTCACTTCTACCGATGGTAGATGCCTTTATGCAGCGGCGAAAATCGGCTGGGGAGTTCTCCTTTGATGATCAGATGTCTTTGGCCGCCGATATCGCCGAAAACTTTGCAGATGTTGGTGTGCTGGAGCGCGGAAAATACAAAGTTGTCTTACTCGATGAGTACCAAGATACGTCACAGTCTCAGGTGCGTATGTTGTCATCGCTCTTCAGTGGCGGACACCCAGTAATGGCCGTTGGCGACCCATCGCAGGCTATTTATACCTGGCGTGGGGCCTCGGCCGGCACCATGGCATCCTTCACGAAGTATTTTCCAAAGCTTCCTTCGCAGCAAGGTGCTCTGCAATTTACTCTGCCAACAACATTTAGAAATGATGCGATGATCTTGGCTGCAGCTAATCGGATTAGCGATGAGATTAAATTAGCTGGGGGTCAACAAGTTGTCGAGCTTGAGGCACGGCCAAACGCCGGCGCAGGTGAAATCGCTTACGGCATCTTTGAAACTATCGATGCCGAAGCCGCCGCAATCGCTGAATATGTAAAGAGTCAATGGAACCCAACTTCAGGGAAAACCGCGGCAGTCTTAGTTCGAAAGCGCGCACAGATTACCGCGATTGAAAACGCCTTACGCGGGCAGGGCCTGCCCGTTGAGGTAATTGGTATCGGTGGATTAATCCATGTGCCAGAGGTCGCCGACGTAGTCTCGATGTTAAAGATTATTACCAATCCCGATTCAGGTTCGGCGCTGATGCGCCATCTGACTGGACCGCGCATTAACTTGGCTCCACGCGATATCGCAGCCCTTGGAATATTTAGTCGTGAGCGCGCAAGAGAGCTGCACGCCGATTCAAAGAGTTTTATTAAAAAGATTGCTGCAGGTAATCCAGAGCAGTTAGAGGCCGATGATCAATTTGCAGGATCAATCATTGATGCCTTAGATGAGATTCATAGTGCGAAGAAGAGCGGCTTTAGCGATATCGGTTATCAGCGCCTGGTCCACTTTGCAGGTGATCTGCGCCGCCTGCGTTCGCGTGCTGGTGGGGCGATTAGCGATTTAATTACTGAGATTGAAAACTATTTAACACTTGAGAGTGAGATAACTCTGCGCGATGGATCTCAAAGCGGTCGTCGACATTTAGATCGCTTCTTAGATGAGGCGGCAAAGTTTGAACGCAGTGGCGGCACAGTCAGTGCATTCCTAGATTGGCTCGACGTGGCCGCCGATGCCGAAGGCGGGCTCAAGGCTGGAGCTCCTGAGATTCGAAGTGATGTAGTGCAGATTTTGACTATCCATATGGCCAAAGGCGCCGAGTGGGATGTTGTGGCAGTGCCAGGTTTAGCCGAGGGAACCTTCCCTGGAAATAATACAAGTGATCCCGATAACTGGTTAAAGAACGAGAAACACATTCCTTTTCCACTGCGCGGGGATGCCGCAGAGCTACCAGTATTTTCTCTGCATGGAATAAGTAAAAATAGTGAGGCTGCAAAGGCGATAAAAGAGTTTGGTTCGCGTTGTGTAGAAAATATTAAGATGCGCGAAGAGATGCGCCTAGCATACGTTGCAGTCACTCGGGCTAAATCACATCTAATCTGCACAACTTCGCGCTGGCGAGATGGCAGTAAATCTGTTGAACCAAGTGAGATTTTTTATTTGATCGCCGAAGTTGCAAGTGCACTCGGTGGGCCAATGATTTCAGATACTCCTGCACCGCAGGATGGTGCTGAAAATCCAACGCTTGAGAATCCAATCACAGCCATCTGGCCCGTTGATCCACTAGGTGAGAGACGTAGTGCATTCGATGCGGCAATCATGCATGTTAATGAGAGTGCTGCTCATGCATTGGGCCAGGTTAACGATCCCGAAATCACTTCATGGATAGATGATGCGCAGGCCTTGATTAGCGAGTACAAGCAACGGGCAAATAATCAGATAAACGTTGCGTTACCATCCCGGCTTTCAACCTCCACACTCGTTGCACTCCATAGCAATCCTCAGGAGCTAGCACTTAACATTCGCCGCCCAATGCCCCGTGGGCAGGATCAATATTCACGTCGTGGTACAGCATTTCACTTATGGGTCGAACGTCAGTTCACTGATGCCGCTACTTTATTTGGTGATGAGTATTTAGATTATTTAGACCCACTCGATAATGATTCACAGTTAGAGGATCTCAAGAGGGCATGGTTATCGAGTGAGTTTGCCTCCCGCACGCCCGTGCGCGTTGAGGTTCCCTTTGAAACCACTATCGCAGGGGTATTAATCCGCGGCCGAATCGATGCCGTGTATGCAACCCCCGCTGGCTTTGAGGTTGTTGACTGGAAGACTGGATCTGGGCAGTTAGGTCAATCCGCAGCTGTGCAGTTGGCGATGTATCGATTGGCCTGGGCCAAGTTATCGGGTGTCGATATTTCAACTGTGAGTGCGGCATTTCACTATGTGCCAACCTCAGTTACCGATCGTCCATCTGATTTACTCGATGAGCCTGCACTGATCGCCTTGATTGCAGGAATACAAGAGGCGAGTTAATTAACGTCGACTTCGATCTGCAGGGCTAAGTGATCACTAATTCCTAAGTGTGGATATTGCAGATGTCTAACATCATCACGTCGAAGTTTTTGTGAAAGAATAAAATCAAGCTGAAGTTTTGGATACCAGCTCGGAAATGTTCGCTGGGCAGCTAGAGAGCGCCACTTAAATCCTCCTACAAAAAACGCAAAGGGGATATTCATATCGCCCACAATCAAAATCTTAGATTGATCACTGACACCTAAGGTATTTGCCCATCGCTTAATCTTTATTAACTGTGCAATATTAAAAAATGGAACAAAAGAGAGATGGGTATTTATGATTAACCAGCCATTATCTAAAATTGCACCAAGGGCACTTCGAGGATGATCGCGCACGTATACACGTTTCATCTTTCCATCTACTGGAAATGCCATTAAAACTCCGACGGGAGAGCCTTTAAAATCTAAACGATGCCATGAGATAACAGGAATCTTTGAAACAATTCCAATTCCATATCCGGGTAGTGCAACCTCGCTCTTATCTGTTACAACTTTGAGATCGCTATTATTGAGATTACGCCAATCATCATCGGGTGAGCCCATAAGAGATGGCGCAAATGCCCAGTGTGCAGCGCCCATCATCGCGCCAATTTTTCCTACTTGATTATGGCTGCCCGAGCGCTCCAATAAATAATCGACCTCCTGAAGTGCGATCACATCAGTACGTAATTGGGCGATTTGTGCGCGCAGAAGTGCCCCATTATCGGCCGCCGGATCTGGCGGGATCGCCTCTGCATGCAGCAGATTCCACGATGTTATGCGCATGGGGCGATGCTAGTAGTCTGACTCCTCACATGAGCGCTCGAAACCAATCACTCTCACCCATCGATCGCGCGAGCGAGATACGTGGCGATGCGGCTGCGTTGGCCATGCTCTGGGGCTCGGCGCAGATTATTCCGATTCTTGGTAGTCATATTGGCGCCAGTAACGATGGACTCCGATTCTTAGATGCGACAAGCGTTGAGCTTTTATCGACCTCTTTTGAATCCGGTGAGCGATATTTTCTTGGTCAATCTCGCGATGGAGGCCAGGCCTATTTTGCATGGCGCACATCGTGGATTAACGAACCAAGTGATGAGGCAGTTAAGTTCGAAGGTTTTCGCACCCTGCGCGAAGTTGGCGGGGATTTAGATGAGGTTGAACTCACCCTTGCAATGCATGCAGTGGGTTTGAGTAATTGGCATGCAAGCCATCCATGTTGTTCGCGTTGTGGTGGTAAAACTCTTAGCGATTTAGGTGGAAGTGTCCGAGTCTGCGTTGCAGATTCATCCCAGCATCATCCACGCACAGATCCAGCCGTAATAGTTTTAGTCAAAGATAGCGCCGATCGAATCTTGCTTGGCCACCAAGAAATCTGGCCAGAGAAACGCTTCTCAACATTTGCCGGTTTTGTCGAACCCGGTGAGTCCTTTGAAGAGTGCGTATCGCGCGAAGTCTTTGAAGAGGCAGGTGTGTACTGCAACGATATTAATTATTTAAGGTCACAGGCTTGGCCATTTCCGGCATCGGTCATGATCGCTTTTGAAGCCATTACAGACCATCCTGATTTAGCTAAAGCAGATGGTGTTGAGATAACCCAGATTCAATGGTTTTCACGCCAAGAGATGAAGTCAGCTATTGCTAGTGGGGATTTGCTCCTGCCGCCAATGATTTCAGTTGCGCGCAAAATGATTATCGGGTGGTACACCGCCCATGATGGATTCACTGCAGATGATTTAACTGGCGGGGAGGCCTGGAGACCGTGAGTAACGATCTTCGCGCAGAAGAGATACTTGAGGCTTTAGATAACGATCAAAGGGCAGTTGCAGTTGCTACTCGTGGACCGGTCTGTGTTATCGCAGGAGCGGGTACCGGAAAAACCCGTGCAATCACACATCGCATCGCCTATGGCGCAGCAATTGGAACCATGGATCCGCATAAAGTATTAGCACTTACATTTACCGCCCGCGCCGCTGGTGAGATGCGCATGCGCCTTCGCTCTTTAGGTGTGCCCGCCGTTGCCGCTCGCACGATTCACGCCGCAGCACTTAAGCAACTCACCTTTTTCTGGCCACAAGTCTTTGGTGGGCGCACGCCAGATCTGATTACAACAAAGACAAGCTTTATCACCGAGGCGATTAAGCGCGCCGAATTAACTGGCGAACTTTCGATTACATCGCGGGATTTAATCCGCGATATCGCATCAGAGATTGAATGGGCCAAGGTTTCACAGGTTGCACCATCGGATTACTTATCTGAGCTCGGAAAACGTCCAACTAAGCCACGTATTAACGCCGAACAAATCGCAAAGGTTTATACGGCCTATGAATCAGTAAAGCAGCAAGAGCGCGCAATGGATTTTGAGGATGTACTACTGCTGACAACGGCGATGATCGAGCAAGAGCGTGAAGTGCGAGAGCGTGTACACGATCAATATCGATTCTTCACAGTCGATGAATATCAGGATATTTCACCTCTGCAGCAACGCTTGATTAACGCTTGGCTTGGCTCGCGCCAAGAGATCTGCGTCGTGGGCGATCCTGCCCAGACTATCTACTCTTTTGCAGGTGCGACACCGATTTTCCTCAACTCTTTCACTCATCGATTTCCAGAGGCCGAAGTTGTTCGCCTAACAACTGGATATCGCTCGACACCTGAAATTACCTTTATGGCAAATAGTATTTTGCGCAAAGCACAGATGGGCCAAGAGTTAGTCGCCCTCAATGATCACGGGGATAAGCCATCGGTTGATGCTTTCAAAGATGAGAGCGCCGAAATTGCCGGAATAGTTGATTGGATTAAAGAGTTACTGAGTCAAGGCACGCAAGCCCAGGAGATTGCAGTACTTGCTCGCACAAATAGTCAACTCAATACATTAGAGCGTGCAATGAATGTGGCGAAGCTGCCCTATCAAGTGCGCAATAGTGATCGCTTCTTTGATCGCACAGATGTTCGCGAGTTTTTAAAGTTAGTACGTAACGCCTCGGTTATTCCAACGCAAGGTGTGTCATGGCTCGATGAGCTTCGCACACTTGCTCAACCCTTTTTAACAGGTGTACACATCGATGGAATCGCAGCGTTGCTGCACTTGGCACGTGAGTTAGATGGAGATAATGGTTTTACGCCAAAGAATCTGCGCACATATCTGCGCGAGTTAGAGGATCGTGTTCAACAAAATAATCCACCAACAATGCCCGTTGCAACACTTGCAACACTGCATGCAGCCAAGGGCCTTGAATGGGAGCGCGTATTTTTAATGGGTGTGAGTGAGGGTTTATTACCGCTTGAAAATACATCTACAAGCAATGATCAAGCATCAATCGATGAAGAGCGCCGCCTTTTCTATGTTGGAATTACTCGCGCAAAGGTTGATTTGCACTTAAGTTATCGCGGTAAACCATCGCGCTTTCTTGTTGAGTCTGGCCTGGTGAGCGCGTAATTCACGGATAAAAGCCTCTTTTTACGCTCAGTTTAATCAACTTGCGCCAACCTCAACCCATGCTTTACCCTTAAGGCTCCTTCATTTCTTGGCGAAATGAGGATGAGTGGAAAGGAAGTAACGGATATGTCACAGGCATCATTCGTATCAGCACAGGCCATGCCCGCTGCTGTAATTCCTTCTACCCATACCAATAAGCGCGCCTCATTCCATACGGCTAAGCCTGCCTTCTACGCAGCGTTTTATGCCGGATACGAGGCCACTTGGGGTTCTACTCGATAACAGTCGAATAAGAACAAGAAGCCAAGGGCCTCGAATCCACAAAGGATTCGGGCCCTTTTTCATTACCCGAATAAAACTAACCACTAAGAAGTAAATACCAACTAGGAACAACCGGAGCAGTACCTAACAGCACAAACGTTAGCCAAACAGACCAAACGAACTAAAGAGAGAAGAGGTGAGGACGATGAGCGTTCTCTTCAGCGAACTACTAGTACCAGGCTGGGCAGATGAGAAGATCGGTTTGGATGCCGTAACCGGCACATATAGCGATGGCTCTTCATTTAATCTGCCCTGTCACACGGCAGATCCTGAGATGTACTTCTCCGAAGACGAATTAGCCGTTGCCGAAGCTAAGTCGCTCTGTGGTGGATGTCCCGTGCGCACACAGTGTTTAGAGGGTGCGCTTTCTCGAAAGGAGCCAGCAGGTGTGTGGGGAGGCGAGCTATTTGAAGATGGTCGTGTTATTTCTCGCAAACGCAAAGCCGGTCGCCCAACGGCGATCGAAGTTGCAGCTCGCGAAGTGAGTGCACCAATTCAAACAATTACTGTGCAACTAGAGGTTGCTTCTCCTGCCTCTAGTGGGTCAGAGCGAGAAGAAAGCGCTGCGTAACGGTCTATGAACCACTGCAAGTCAGTTGCAAGGGATCACGTATTGCGGTGCACGTGGGTGCGGCCAGTTCGTCCTGGGCGGCTAAAGAATGCCAGTTTGCACAACTCACATAATATTTAGTCATGGCCCAAAACGAAGATCGGCAACTAGAGACCTCAATCCTGCCACTTAAATATGTGGATATTATCGAGGATATATTTCACGCAGTTTTAGCTATTGCGCTGTTTGTAATCGGTATCGGTGCATTTATTTTTAGCTTGAAACGCTTAATCGAGACTGCTCCGTTTTTTCCTAATGGAATGATTCAAGGTGTAAACGACATTCTTTTCATTGTAATTATCCTTGAAATTCTTAGAACAGTTATCTCACGCTTTACAGATGGCGTTTATCAACTAGATAAATTTCTTATCATTGGTGTTATCGCTGCAGTTCGACATATTCTTACCGTTGGCGCCTCACTTACACTCGAGTCAAGTAAGAGTGACGAGGCTTTTCGTCGCTCTATTTATGAGATGGGACTGAATGCAGGGATCGTTGTCGCCCTTGTCTTTGCAATTTTCTTATCTAAGTCTGCCCACAGATCAGTTAGAAAGTAAGTAGTCACAATAAAGACTTTATAGTTTTTAAAGATTAATTTGCAAATAGGTTGAGATTTGTCAGTGATGGCCAGAGGGCAAAGAGAATTGAGATTGGCAAGATAAGAAAAACCACTGGAATCATCATGGAGATTTCAGCCTTACCCGCTGCATTCATGATTATATTGCGCTGATTCGCACGCGCCTCGACTGCATGTCGAGATAAGGTTTCGATTAATGGTGCGCCACGAAGAGTTGCCGTAACGATTGCATCGATAAATCTACGGATCATGACAGATTTAACGCGACGACCCATCGCATCAAGACTTATATGTAGTGGCTCACCAGTGCGCACATCCTTAATTACTAGTGCAAACTCTTTTGATAGCTCGCCAACTGCTGACTCTGCAATACGTAGCATCGCACTCATTGGAGTCTCTCCAGCGGCTATCGCAAGTGTGAGCATCTCGACAACTGCAGGAAATTCCGCCTCAATCATCTGTCGGCGCCTCTTAATCTGCACAGTTAACTCTCTATCGATTATTACAAAAACTAAGGCACCGATAAGGCACGCTAGAAGAACAGCAGAAAAGAGTGAATGATTGGAGATGAGAAGCAGAACCATCACTATCGTGCCACTTGCTGCACAGAAACCAAACTGACGAATACGGAAATCTTGATAATCACGTTCGCTACTTCGCCCAAGCTCTTCTAATCTCAGATGAATAGCGCTCTTATCGCGGGTCTGGGATACGGCGGATTTAGCGCGGCGCTCTAACTCTCTAAATGGATCCGCTTGTGAATCAAAGGCAAAGAGTATTGCGCCGGGAATTGCAAAGAGCATTGTAAAAAGAATGGTTGTAAACATCATTGGCTCCCTTGTTGTGGAGCTGTAAAAATACGAGGTGTCTGAGGTAGTCGCCCTAGGCGATTCATCCATATATATGCGATCGCAGTCATAAGCAATCCTGTAATTAAAATTGCCACACCAGTTGGAGTCGAATATGCCGCGGCTGTGCTCGGTTGCGTAGAGAGCAAGAGAAGAAGTATCCAAGGAGCGGCGGCCGATAGATGGGCGGAGTTTTTAATCCATCCATGTTTAACTTCAATTTCGCGGCGAAGTGCTAAATCCTGGCGCAGAAAATCCCCAAGGGTTCGCAGAATTGCGAGTAGCTCACTTCCACCTAAAGCCTTGGAGATTAAAAGAGCTTGGAAAATCTGATCACTGCCGTGGTGATGAAAGAGCTCCTTCAACTCATTAATTGCTTGACCGATATCTCCATTGCGATACAGGGAGTTACGGAACTCAGTAAATGCTGGCCGTAGGATTTCAGGGCCGCGAGTTGAAAGCCCGGCAAGTGATTCAGTTAATGAGAGGCCTGATTGCACTCCAGACATTAAGTGATCGATAACTTCAGGCCAAGCTGCAATGAGCGTCGATTCATTATGCGAACTTTTACTGCGTAAGGTAGCGAAGGTTATTCCGGCGACAAGTGTGCCAAAGGCTAATGCAATGGTTATCGCACTCGTTGCTAGATAAATGATTGCAATAGCGAGCGATGAAAATGCGGCGCTACGGAGTTTAATCCTCATTGATTCCACCAAGAGGCAAGGGGTGCACCGATCAGTGCAAACTTGTCGGCATGTGGAAGTGTGCCAATTCCACGCTCGTAGTCGTCTCCATTCCAGATCCACAAAGTTTCAATTTCAGCGCGATTATTTTCATACCGCCCCGTGAGGGCAGCTATCTCTTTGATGCGGCGCATTCCACTTTGGTCCAGTGAAATGTGCACGATTAAATCGAAGGCCGATGCAACTGTCGGAGCGATGAATGTGTGCGAGATATTTTCACCGGCTAAAAGTGGGAGCGTCTGCAGTTTGATAATGGCATCACGGGGAGAGTTAGCGTGAAGAGTGCCCATTCCAGGAAGGCCAGAGTTAAGTGCAATGAGAAGATCTAACGCCTCAGCCTCGCGGACTTCACCGACGATGATGCGTGATGGACGCATACGCAATGACTCTTTAATTAAGCGACGCAGAGGAATCTCACCTTCACCCTGCAGATTTGCGCTGCGGGTTTGAAGTGCAACGACATCGGGCAGTTGTGGACTTAGTTCAAATACCTCTTCAATTGTTACTACGCGCTCTGTGCGTGGAATTGCACCAGCGAGAGCGTTAAGCATTGTAGTTTTGCCAGCCTGAGTTCCACCGCTGACTAAAATATTTAATCCAGCACGAACAGAGTTTTTAAGTGCTGTTGCAATAAATGGGCTCATCATGCCGCGTTCGACCAAGTCATCGATACCTAAATTGCGCATCAAATGCTTTCGAATGTTAACTGCCCAGTGTTGAGCCGTAATTTCTGGGATTGCAACATGTAAACGGCTGCCATCGGGCAGGCGCGCATCAACAAATGGATGGGAAAGATCTAAGCGTCGACCGCTCCACATCAGTGCGCGTTCAACGATATTGCGCACATCCTCAGAGGTCAGCAGGAGGTTGGTTAGCTCACTCCTGCCAGAGCGCGCAATAAATATCCGCTCAGGAGAGTTAATCCAAATCTCTTCAATAGTTGGGTCGCTCATGAAGGGTGCGATTGCACCAAAGGTGATATCTATATCTAGGTCCATGTGGGAAACCTAGGTCTACCACTGACAGTTACCGTCCTTCGCCAATTAATGCGTGGATAAAGGCGCCTTATCTAATCTATTAAGTAGCTCTAACCCACTCTCACCGTGGAGTGAAGTAACCATTGAGAGCGATATATGTAGCGTCTGATTAACTGTGAGTGATGGAGTTGCATGCAGGCGTGAGATCAACCGCTGCGCAGCGATTTCGCCATCGCTAATCAAAACTACACACTCATTAACACCTAAGCGGCCAATGCACTCCGAACTTCTAGTTAAGGTGCGGAGTTCGCATGAGAATCGCAGAATATCTTCGGCACTTACTTGCTGGATCACACCATCTATGAAGTGAGGTGTGAAAGTAATTTTCACGACGCTAAAACTTATCTGCGTACGCATTGACAGGGCTACCTCGCGCCGTAACTGCTCATAGAAAAACGGTGGTGCGGCTAAATGGGTCTGTGAGTCATGGATTCCATCGTGAGAAAAGAGTGGGCTCTTTCCAGATAAATGAGTTAATCTCTCCTCCATGGCACAAGATCCTTCCAAAGCGGCAAAGGCCCGCGCAGTAGTGGCATCCCTACTCATTGCCGAGGCCGTTGTGATCGCAGCCCTTGGTGTGTGGTTGCTTGTCTTAACTATCACCGCGGATAGTTTTGAATTTCTTCCACTTCTTGGAGTTCTACTTTTCATTGCACTTGGTAGTGGTGGATTAGCGGCGGCGGCGATTGGATATCGACGTGGGAAATACTTTGGTCGCGCCCCTGCAGTTCTTGCAAATTTAATCGCCCTCGGAGTTGTCTCCTATCAAGTGCAGGCAGGCCTATGGATAGCTGCAGTTCCAATAGCCATACTCGCCGGTGCTACTTTGGGCGCTGCGCTGCGTGCGATTCCTGAGTAGCCCTCACTAGTTTTTAGCTCGCTCTGCAGGCCGAATTCCGGCCTAATGTGGCCTATCTCGCGCCGTGATGCGAGCACTCACGCTTAGAGCACCTGGGTACTGCCGATAGGCTTAGCTCAAATTCACGCCAAGAAGGAGCTCGCCAGTGTCGGCACAGGATTTTGGTGCAAATGATTGGCTCGTCGAAGAGATGTACGAGCATTATTTAGCAGACCCATTATCCGTTGATCCAGTCTGGGTTGAGTACTTTAAAAATAATAAGCCTGGTTCTCCTACATCAAAGGCTACTTCCAAAGAATCTTCGCAATCAGTCTCTAAGGGTGTTCCACCAGTTCCTAAGGCACAGAAACAAACTCCGCCGGCAGTCTCTGCGCCAGTTTCTGCGCTTGTTGCATCCGCGCCAGTTTCCGCGCCTGTTGCATCCGCGCCTGTTGCACAAGCACCAGCGGTAACGCCTCAACCAATTCTTCGAGTTACTGCAACGCCTCAACCAACTCCTGCAGATCCAATCGTTAAGCCAGCTCCAGTGTTAATGACACCAAGTGCATCAACACTTGAACCAATCAGAGGTGTATCGGCCCGTGTCGTTGCAAGTATGGAGGCATCGCTTTCGGTTCCAACGGCAACATCTGTGCGTGCAGTTGCAGCTAAGTTAATGATTGATAATCGAATCGTAATTAACAACCACATGAAGCGTGCACGTGGCGGAAAAGTCTCTTTCACTCACATCATCGCATATGCAATGATTAAAGCCGTTCGTGCGATGCCAGAGATGAACGCATTTTTTGGAGAGCTAGATGGAAAGCCTGCAGTTGGGCATCCTGAACATATCAACTTAGGTATTGCAATCGATTTAGCTAAGGCCGATGGCTCACGCCAGTTATTAGTTCCATCGGTAAAGGGCTGTGAATCTATGGATTTTGCGCAGTTCTGGGGCGCATATGAAGAGGTTATTAAAAAGGCACGCGGTGGAACTTTAACCGTCGATGACTTTGCCGGAACGACTATGTCGATCACCAACCCAGGCACAATCGGCACCGTTCACTCGGTGCCACGACTTGTGCAAGGTCAAGGCTTAATTTTGGGTGTTGGAGCCCTTGATTATCCAGCAGAGTTCCACGGCACGAGCGAGGAAACCCTTGCCAGAATGGCTATTAGCAAAGTTGTAACTCTCACAAGCACATACGATCACCGTGTAATTCAAGGTGCGCAATCCGGTGATTTCCTGCGACGCATGAATGACTATTTACTAGGTACTGATGGCTTCTACGATGAAATCTTCGCAGCTCTTCGTATTCCATACGAGCCAATTCGATGGGCTATAGATTTTGAGTTTGGTAAAGATGAGCAGATAAGCAAGACGGCCCGAGTTCAACAGCTTATTCAGGCCTATCGCACCTTTGGTCATTTAATGGCCGATATCGATCCGTTGGAATATCAGCAACGTTCACATCCAGATTTAGATGTTGTTACTCATGGTTTAACACTGTGGGATCTTGATCGCGAATTTGCAACTGGCGGATTCGGTGGAGCGGCATTTATGCCACTGCGTAAAATTTTAGGAATCCTGCGGGATTCGTACTGCCGCACAGTGGGCGCTGAATATATGTATATTGAAAATCGCGAAGAGCGTCAGTGGTTACAGAACCATCTTGAAGTTGGCACACAAAGACTTGCGCCAGAAGAAAACTTACGGATTTTAGGTAAGCTCAATAGTGCCGAAGCCTTTGAGAGTTTCCTGCAAACAAAGTTCGTAGGTCAAAAACGCTTCTCACTCGAAGGCGGGGAATCTGTAATCCCATTGCTCGATGCCGTTTTATCGAGTGCTGCAGATGAGGGCTTAGTTGAAGTCTGTATTGGAATGCCACACCGTGGGCGCTTAAATGTGCTGGCAAATATCGCAGGCAAATCACATGGTCAAATCTTCCAAGAGTTTCAGGGTCATTACGCTGATAATCAAGTGCATGGATCTGGAGATGTCAAGTACCACTTAGGTACTGAAGGCATCTTTACCTCACATGCAGGTTCAACTACGAAGATTTATCTAGCGGCCAATCCCTCACACCTTGAGGCAGTTAATCCAGTACTAGAGGGCATTGTGCGGGCTAAGCAGGATAAGTTAAATATCAAAGGCGCTTACTCAGTACTGCCGGTCTTGCTCCATGGTGATGCATCATTTGCTGGCCAAGGTGTGAATGCTGAAGTCCTACAGATGTCCCAACTTGCTGGCTATCGCACAGGTGGAACGATCCATATTGTCGTTAATAATCAAGTTGGTTTTACAACATCTCCGCAGGCAGCACG
>Ga0214919_10005799_pt1 | contig 17274 bp, 18 predicted proteins | sample LL1503_MetaG_FD_177994 | JGI IMG/M metagenome (GOLD analysis project Ga0214919, IMG submission 177994) | Freshwater microbial communities from Lake Lanier, Atlanta, Georgia, United States - LL-1503 | ecosystem: Environmental > Aquatic > Freshwater > Lake | place: USA: Georgia | collected...
GGCAACAGTTGTAATAATCGTGGGATTTATGGCGTAGGAGGCAGGCGAAGACGTAATACAAAGCGACAGCGTGGAGGGTATGGACAATATCAGAATAATGCCCCTATTACACCAGTAGCTTCTTTAGGAGGTCATCTAAATTCACATAACTCTGCTTTAGCAACTCCACCACCTTATCACGTGTTACCTAACACAGGAAACTGTACAGATAATTACAACCATTACACGGGTGTAGGGTTTGCGTCAAGGGGTCATTAAAGTCTAAGGCAATCGCACTTTTATTAAACATTTCCCCTGTAAAATAGGGTCTTTAAATCCACTAGGTACATCATCTTTTTCCTTTTCTTTTTTACAACTGCTCGGGTCATATACAGTAGTCCAACAATCAGTTGATGTGTTATAATCCAAATTTGTCGTATGTATTATTTTATAATTCTGTTTTTTATAAAATATTCGCCGCTTAGACCATTGATTCTGGAAAATCTTATGTTTATCAATAATGTCTACTACTACGGGCGACCCGTGTTTGACGCGTAAGATTCGTCCCACAGCCTGCTCTATATCCGTTTTCGGCGTAGCCATAATCAGAGTTGTCAGCGTTTTAATATCCAACGCTTCCGCCGCCATAGAATACGTTGCAATAATGACCTGCTTCTCTTCGCTCAATTTTAGCGCCTTTTCCTTCATCCCGCCAATATAATATCCTACAGTAGCAATCTTCCGACACTCTATTGCGTCATATAAATATTTCAGAAGATTCTTGTTATGCGCTAAAATCATCACTTGCTGTTTATTGTTTTCTCTCAACATATCTTGTAAGACCTTCAAAATGAATTCGCTTCTATGATTGTAACTACATAATTTAGTAATCATGGTACTAAACTGTGGATTGCCGCGGAAATCATAGACGATTTCATTGAACTCCTCATCCGATGTAATATAATCAATTGCTTTTACTACCACATCATACTGCTCCTTCACGGTTTCTTTATATACTACTTCGCCCAAAAACATTTTAAATACTTTTGTCAGGCCGTCTTTCCGATTCATTGTCGCAGAGAGACCAAGCGTATATGGTGTGACAATCTTGAATAATGCGCAGCTGAATACTTCGCTGCTAATATGATGTACCTCGTCAATGACTAGTAGGCCAAAGCTTTCAAAGGTAGACGCAGGATATTCCTTCATTGAAATGGACTGAAGCATTCCGAATACGATGTCCTTGTTTTCAATATCTACTGTTTGTGCTTGGATACGGCCTACTCTTGCCCCTGGTAAGAATTGTTGGACACGTTCAATCCATTGATTCAAAAGGAATTCTTTATGAACAATTACTAATGTCTTCTTCTTTAATTGAGAGATAATATTAATCGCCATAACTGTATTATGAGTGACGGTGAAATCGCCTAGGACAAATCGTCTATTCCCGTCAATTTCAAACCCATAATAATCATCAATTCCTAGTTGCTGGACATTAATAGAATACTCTGATTGAGAGAAACCCAATGAATTTTTAATGAAAATAATATCGGACATTAATTTACTATCAGGGTCAATATCTTTGAATTGATGACTAGATGCACTTAATCCTGTCAATAACTGGAATCGGATTTCTCTCGTGTTACATTTATAGTTATGAGGAATATAAAAGGCGTCGTCGGATGACATTAGTTCAGCATTAGGATTATCAAAATCCATCTTATATTCTAGGCCAATGGAATACCGGAATCCTAGGGAATAACCATAAGTGTATGGGTCTATTTCAACAGGTAATGGAGAAAACTCTATAGGGACACGATATCCTAATAAAGTATCCTTATTGTCCATGTTCAAATAATCTAATAGGGGGATATCCACGGGTAATATTCCCTTTCCCTGCCTTAGGGATAGTATATGGCTTTCATTGACAATATACTGATTATTGCCTCCTGTAACTTTATACATTTGTTCTTTCCCTCTAGCTAGGGTTAATACTGTTCGGCAAGTAGAGTCATCCCCCATTAATAAATCTCCTACTACTACATCTTGAACCAATTTGATTGAGCCGTCAAACATTAAGACTGGCGTATCTTTACCGAGGCATTTGCCCTTCCCGCAGCCGATTTCTAATAGTCCGCCTGCGCTACTACTAGTTGTCCGCACATGTTTCATATAGGTATTGACAATGTCCACTTGAAATTCGCGTAAATCTCCTTGAAACGCAACATTAATATCATCTCCTGGCATAATTTTGATATTCTTAGGTGCGCCGTAATGTTTCTCTCCAAAATATCGCGGCATATAAATTTTATTACTAGATTCCCTATAAACAGGGAATGTAGTATTCTGATTTTGTACAGGGCTGCCCATAACAAACGGTTTCGCAGTTAATTCAGTACGAATGAAATGTTCTTGGTCTGGCGTAAGCTCCTTTTTTTCAATAGTATAACCTTTAGGGCCTAAATATGTAGAAAGTGTGGTATTCATTGGAATAATATATAATATTAGAATTATCTGTTTATTCTGTTTATAATTATAATATATTGAGGTGTATTGGAATATATTGTATAGTTAGAATAGAATAAAATCTACTAATATGATATATGAATAATCTGTTTAAGAAAGATAACGTAGGGCAACTTTTATTAACAATATTATTTATTATTTATTTAATCATGGGATATAAAACCCCAGAAACAGTTGCTATTGTAGTAGACAATTTGTATGGCAAAATTGCGGTAATTGTTGCAGCTATTGCGTTATTTGCGTATACTAATCCTATTTTAGGAGTACTCGGATTAATGGTAGCATTTGATTTAATCCGTCGGTCAGCCAATGCTACTGGAACTTATGCCTTGGACAATTACATGCCTACTGAAAAGGCCAAGTTCTCTCAATTTACTGCTTTCAATCAGTTCCCTTATACTTTAGAACAAGAAGTTGTTAAGAAAATGGCGCCGATTATTCGTACTGATGCGGTTAAAAAACCCGCCACCTTCAAACCGACATTGAGTGACTTATATGATGCCGCCCCTATCAATTATAATGGGGTTATTTAGGTACTTAAGGTATTTAAGGTACTTATATTTGTAGTACTATCATGCGGGTTTATTAGACATTGATTTTAATATCTGATTCATGCGACCGGACGACATCATAGTAAATCCTGTATATACAATATAAATAATTAGTACGAATACTAATGAAAACAACATAATAATAACTACAGGGTTGCGAATAAATGCTTGCCAGTCAAATGTAGACAACGGTGACTTAAATTCGGTAAATTCTGTTTGTTCTTCTGACTCTCCTGTCGGGTTACATTCTATGTAAATGTCGTCTCCCATAATATTTGAGCCAGGTCCATCCTTATTATAAAATAATAATGGTCCAACTTTTGTAGAATATTTGTTCTGAGTTATTATTGATTTCAATGAATTGAGAGAAGCGATACTAATAGGAACAGCTGATTTCAATCCAAATACGATAAAATTATTGGTGCCATTACACGGATTATATGGGAGGGTAGCCGTGTATGAATAAAAGGGTTGTTTAGGAACAAAAGCATTCAAATTAAAATTCGGTAAATTTATATTACAACTTTCACCATCATGCGGGGCATTTGAGGCCACAGTAGAAATGATTTCTGACAACATTTGCGTAGCGGGATTAGCTGAGCCGTTTTGTTGAATAGGCACGCATACTAACACTGGATTATCTCCCCCACTAGAAGTATGATATATTATCATTTCGGCGTCTGTGGTTGAACCATTATATGAATGCAACGATGGAGTATAAAGACGGATTTCGGATACATTATATTTTATGGTGTTATATAGAACTGTAGAGGTATTGGAGCTATCGTATGGCAATGAAATATACTCACCATTATTAGTCGCTGAACAATTACTGGTTTGGTAGGTGAAATTATATTGGCATTTTAAGGAACAATCCCCTGCAATATTTTGATTACTTATATCTATTGGTGCAGTAGCATTCGGACAACTCATATTAATATAAGTATATAAATAATTTAATATTTTGATAATATAGTAATGAAATTAACTAAAGGCAAATTATTAAAACTTTATAAAAAAAGAAAACAAAGTTTGAAAAATGCCCATTTTAAAATAGCGGATAAAAAACATAATACCTTTAGAAAAAAACGTTCTCTCAATTTGAAATCGGCAACTCTTAAGAAATATGGGAAAATATTATATGGTGGTGACCCGACTACGCCAGGACCTATAGCAGACACAGCGGTAGAACCTACTACAGACGCCACAGTAGAACCTACATTTGCTACAACTGGCATGGGTCCAATGCCAGAAAATACAGGAGTTGATTCTAATATAGTAGACCCAATAACCGAGAAAACAGTAGAACAACAGGATGTAATAATGCCGGACGTTACAACAGAATTACCGCCGTCAACACCGTCAACACCGTCAGAAGAAGCAGTCTCACTTGCGCCGTCTGCACCACCAGCACCACCAGCACCAACAGCACCAACAGCACCAACAGTAGCACAGCAAGATGAAGTAAATTCTTTACCATCAGATGAATCACAACAAATGGTTGAAGACGCTGTGGTCAAAGAACAAGACCCGCCCTTATCTATGCAACCAACTGTAGAAGATAAAAAACTAGCAGCAGCAACAGCAGAAGATATTCCAACAATTGTAGAAGCTCAATATGTAAATAATGATGTTCCTGCCGTAGATAATAGTATTACAGCTGCGTATAACGTGTTTATAGATGAGCTTGCTAATAAAATAGCAGATAAGTTGAAGAATGGCGGAGTACAAAACGGATATGACACAAATCAACAATTGTCACAAATAATGCGCGGCGGTAAACAAAAATTAACTCGTAAGAATACGGGGGCAAGTTCCCGTTGACTGCGCCAACCCCAACTTCGTTAGGGTTGGAGGATACAAACGAAGTTGGGGGCTCACGGGGGACACCCCCGTAAAAATTGAACTGAACATTCTTGTATACTAAAATTATACAAGAATTACTATGACAACATTTACGAATAATCCAAGCAATGAAATCCTAACCCTCCAGTTAGGTAAGGGACAAGATTTTGGACAAATTGGTTGTGGTAGAGACGACTCTGGTCAACAAATGGACTGGATAGTTATATTAGATGGCAACGGTTCAAATAAATGCATAGATATTTTGAAAACTTATGACTGGCCTAAAATAGTAATGAAAGATAAGCCTATTGAATATGTCATGTCATTATTAGGATATATAGAAATTAAAGGCTCTGGGAGTACGTGTGCTATTGCGAAAATATACAAGGATAAGATAAAAATCACGGCAGTCGGCGATTCGCAGTTTGTTATATTTGTAGACAACAAGTTAGTATATGTTAGCAAAACGCATGACTTGTCAAATCCAGAAGAGAAAATACGCATTAAGCCCTATTTAGATAAATTGAGCCCATTTAAGTTGGACAGTAAATTTATACTTATATCGGATACAAAGATTACTGTAAAGAGACAAGACTACTGTAGATGGGGGCACACTGATTATTGCGCGCCTACCCAATTGCTAGGGTATAATAATCGCACCCAAAATGAACCGCTACATGATGTAATACACATTAGCGAAGGACAACATGTGCGCGTAGTTGGAGGGTCGGACGGCCTGTTTGATATGATAATCCATGGCCAACTGCAAGACCCTGAAACAGAAGATACCATATTTCAGGATTTGGTTGATTTGCGTACTATGACAGCGGACCAGTTGATGGATAAAACAGTGAATAGATGGAAAAAAATGTGGGAGTATGCGCAAAGCCCTCAAAGGTTAGACGATGTTATTGTTACTACTTTCCCACCTGATGGTATGGATGACATTACCGTTTCCGTATATGTTAGGAGTTAACTGCTTATACTGTAGTATTATACTGTAGTAGTTTGTTGTTCCATTGTTTTAATATGCTTACTTGTATTCTGATGGCTTCTTAAGGTAGATTGTGATACTACTTTGCCGCAACAACAGGTGACCTTTGTAGTATTTTTAATAGATAACGCCTCCTTGCGTTTCAAATAATATTGACGCTGATATTCTTGTATTTCCTCCGCATTCATTTTATTATATTTTTTCTGGTATTCTATCTTTTCTTCTCTCTTTTCTTTGTACATTTGTTTTCTATTCTCTATAGTAATGCATAATTCTGTCTTGTTGTCAGATACGCCAATTGTTGTCATGTTTGTGTTGGATAATGATTTTATAAAGCAATAAAATCATTTCAATTTTAAAGGGAACCAAGGTTCCCTTTGGAACCCTCCTTTCCACAAAGCGAGTATGCCCCCGTGTAAATATTAACTATATGTTGAACATAAATTAAATATATATGGTTCAGGTTCACGATACATTTTCTCTAGATATTCTTCATCCTCCTTATCAACCTCTATACCTTCGTAACCATATAAATATACTTTACCTACTTCTGGATTTAACGCATGTAATTCCTCTTGAAATTGGTCTCTTTTATCTCTCAATTCATCAATTAAATCGTCTAATGGTTTAAACCCTTCAACGTAACCTCTACCGTCTTCACTTCTTTCTTCGCCTGCGTAATATGAAAAGGATTCTATTGGGTACCCTAAAACATACTGGTCGCGTATTATTCTTTCTACAGCAAGATTAACGCCTTTACTTTTTAGAAAGCGTGTCATTGGCTTAACATCTGTGCTTTCTCTACTTCTGTCTGTATACTTGGAAATCCTACAAAATTCCTCAAAATTAATAGGTATTCCTAAAAATATAGATTGTTCTCCTGTGCCACGACCTCGCCCTCTATCTCGCCTAGACTTGTTCTTTCTATTCATTCTATTCATTCTATTGTTCAGTGTTCTTCTATTTTTCATATATATATATATATATATAAATATAATAGCAGCCCTTTACAATATAAAACTATAATATAATAAATATTATAATGGAAAATACCCAACCCGTATACCTTAAAACAGATGATAACAAAATTATAAATGAAAAATGTATAAGATGGGTAAAAAAAATGAGCGAGTGTTTGGAAGTTTGCACTAAATCAACTGGATGTGGTGCAAAAAATGGAGATACACATAAAATATGTAAATTAAATAATGTAAATAGTTATAGTAAACTTAATAAGCATTTTGAATAAAAGTCTCATTTTCTTATTTACGCCTTTTCTACGCAAGGTGTAAATATTCAAGGGTGTAAAACTAGGGAATAATTTTTCTTAAAGGAGGGTTTAAAGGTATGGGATATACCTAATAGTATCATTTTCATAGATCGTTATTTTATACCCATCATTATATCCTTCAACAAACACTCTATCTCCAGAATATAATTTATCGCACCCGTATTCATTTGTACAACTGCGTCCGTTACGAATAAGAGGCAACTTCACGCTATTGTTTTGGTCAGACATCGTATAATACTGCCATTTATCACGATTTACAAATAATGGCCTACCCATTAATGGTAAGATTTTATTCGGTCCTTGAATAGGAGTTAGTAGACCTACTTGCCTATAACTGGTGTCAACTGAACCAGGGTTAGTCGGAATATTAATAGGAATGCCTGCTACAGGAATACCATATCTCTCATCACGTAAAGGCGGCGCATAAGGGTTCATTAATACATCTCCTGGTAAATTAGTATATCCGTAATTAGGTCTGGTAAAAAAACCGTACCCTGAGCCAAAGCCATAGCCAGAACCGTAACCAGGCGATTGTTCCTGCTTTTCTTTAATAATAATTCGTTCATTATTATTCACATGAACATTAGGTGTTTTATTCATATGTGAATGAATACCATATAATATTATAAAGCATATAATTATTACAAGAACCATTGTAATATTTTCAATACAAATAACTCCTGGAGGACACTTCTTCATATATAATCCAACGATTATTATTGTTTCTCTCCAGTGATTCCTCCTAATAATCCAGATAATCCTTTAATATCACCCATATTAATACCTTTCAACATGTCCTTAGCGTCTTTTAATAAAGGACCCATAGAAGACATTGCTTCTGCTAATTGTAGTTGTTGCCTCATTAAATTTTGCGTGTCATTAGTGAGTTTATTCACGCCATCACCGCCTAATATTTTACTTAAATCATCGTACGCATCTTCTAAAGTAGTGCCGTAATCTATTCGGGTATCCTTGGATTTTTTATTATGAAATGATTCGGCACCTACTGTGCCGCCAGTTGTTGTTGTAGTTGGCATAGCCGGACCCGGTGCTGGGGCAGGTACTGGCAATATAGGAGCATCCTCCTCTTCATTTGCACTAGCAGCAGCAGCATCAGCTGCCATTTTGGCTAGAGCACTAGTTGCTGCGTCACTAGCACCTGCGGCATTAGCACCTGCGGCATTAGCACCTGCGGCATTAGCACCTGCGGCATTAACACCTGCGGCATTAACACCTGCGGCAGCAGCAGTCGCAGCATCACCCATGTCCGCATTCTCCAAACCTTCTCTTTGCGATTTTACCATAAATAAATTGGTCATTATAATAGCTATAAGTAACACAATAGTCATATTTTTACTAAAGTTATATACTAAATAGCCAATAAGTGCAAAAAAGATTATCGCATTAAAATTATTATGCATCATATATCCAAAAACGTTCACGCATGCTAAAAACACGATGAAATATAAGAAATATACATTTGTAAATAATTTTGAAAACTGACGTTGGAGATTCATTATATATATTCAATTGTAAAAAAAATTGATTAAATGAGTAATAATAATAAAACTAACATTAGTTGTAATGACATATAAAATAGTTATTTGCGAAATACATAATAGTCGGTTACACGGTGAAAGTAACGCTAAAGGTCATTATTTAATTCTACAATCATTTGCGGATTTGTTTAATAACAGTAACGACGTTAGTAGCGAAACTAGTAGTGATTGTAGTAGTGACGATAGTAGTGATGATATATACGATGTAATGTTTGAGTGTAAAGAATATATGAATGAGTTAGTTGCAACGAACGATAGACGAATAATGAACCATCCAATTCGTAATTATAAAAATATAATCGTTAACGATTCTTATATTCAACCACATATTGCGAAATGTATTTATTTACCTGACGAGACTAGTGTTGCCATTATTAAAACATTCTGGCTAAAATTAATACAGAGAAATTGGAAACGGGTTTATGCCATTCGTCAAAATGTAATAAACTTGAGGAAAAGAGTAGGTGCGCTAAAATATCGCGAACTGTATCAGCGATGGCCAGAGGATTGTATAAGAATGCCGTCATTATATGGACTGCTTACTGTTAGAGCGCAGTATGTCTCGCAGTAGATGCTGAAGATGTAGACCTACTGCCTCGCCTTCTAGTTCGGTGCTTTCGGCGTTTCCTAGTAGCGCTGCTAGCACTAGCTCTAGAGCTACTATATGTATACCCGCCTTTTTGTTTTTTCCTGCGTGATTTTCTGGGTTTCTTGCCACCTCTTTCTACGCCACCATATGGGCTTATTGCAAATGGACCAGTTGGATTAAAAGACCCACCTTGGTCGCCATATCGTTTTCCAGTGTTTGCCTGACGTGCTTGCCTGTCGGACCAATTGGCCGAACTTTGTTGACCTAAAAACCCTGCTTTATTATTTGATTGTCCGGGACCATAACTTGTGGCAGGTCCCCCACGTCGCACACTAGAGCCAAATCCCAGATTTTCTGATTTAGGTCCTTGTTGTTGTCTTACACTGTTTTGTCCTGGTTTTGGAAAAACCTTGTTGGCATTAGGAAACAATTCCTCTTCTTCGTCTTCTTCTTCACTACTGTCGTATTGAGGTCGTTGGTAGCCGCCTCCACCACCTCCACCACCTCCACCACCTCCAGGACGATTACCACCAGGACTTGAGGATGCCGATGCAACATTACCATCCAACGCATTTAATAACGCAGTTAGTTCTGCAATAAGACCATCTATGTCACTAACATCTACATTAGCACTTAACCCAGCATTCGCATTACGTATAGCAGTTTTAGCAGCTTCAACTGAAGCAACTAATGTTTCATTGGCTCGGGTTAATTCGGCATTTGCTTCCATTTGTTGTCTTAATCGCTCTTGGGTATCTTGTCCAGCCTGCGCATCTCGTTGAGCGGTTGCCAATGCTTCGTTGGCTCGGTCTAATTCCTGCGTTAATCTTTCGTTTTGCGCACGTAAATCATTTATTGCTTGAGTTGCTTCTGCATTAGCTGCTGCTAAAGCAGCATCTTTATTACGTATTTCTTCTTCTAATTCTCTAAATCGTCGTTCCATCTCCCCATTTCTCCCTCCTGCCGCATCTAACTCGGCCCGTATGTCCGCTAATTGTCGTTGAAGGGCTGCTTTTTCGTTTTCTAATTGAGCTATAGCAGTTTCATGTTGTTGTTGTGTTCTAGCATTAGCTTCTTTTAATGCGTCTAATTCTTGTAGTGCTTCTGCAACTCGTCCCTGTGCAGTAGCCAACCGTTTCTGAGCATCATCCAAATTTTGTCCTAGGGTTTGGTACATTGCGGTTAATTCGTCCCGTTGTTGTGTTAATTCTGCTATATTCCTTCTAGCTGTATCTAATTCCCTACGGACATTTTCTAACTCCGCAGTAACAAGAGCATTAGCTGCGCCTGAACTTGTATTGGATTGCTGTAACTTGTCTCTAATTCTTGTCAATAGTTCAATCCACGCCCTTAACTGCGCACGAATTTTATCTACAAATGCTTGATAACTACTTTGTTTCGCATTAACATTTGTAGCTAAGTCACGCATCATATCTTGTAAATCTTGAGGTATATTAGCCATTAATATATATCAAGATTAAAACATTATCTACTAGGATTATTAAGTTCGGGATTAAGTTCAGTATTAAAATCAGGATTAAAATTAGGCTTAGGTCTAGACCCAGACCCAGACCCTACGATATCATCTAATTCTGTTTTAATTTTCCCCATTTCAGATAAAATTTCATGTTGTTCATGTTTTGCGGATTTAACATCACGGTCGGTTAATTTCCCCTCAACCATTAAAGTTGACAAATAATCTTTCAGTAAATTCATCGCCTTATATTGTTCTTCTTTTTCTTTAATAATATAATCATAATATTTTTTATAATCATTTCTAACATTTTCTAAAAACTCGTTTTGTTCAACGGTTTTTCCTAAAACATGTCTTTTATTATAAAGCAATTTCTTCTTAGAAGCTATCTGAGCCTCTATTTGAGTTAACGATATATCCCTCTGAGCCAGGGTCTTTGGTTCATTACATATACTTATTTCATTCAATGATAGACCGTGATTGCTACTACCGCCATATTGAAACATCTATATTATCATTTTATAAATTTTATAAAAGTAAAAAGTAAAAAGTAAAAAGTAAAAAAGCAAAAAGTAGAATCTCATAAAATATTATATATTTAGGATATATACTATCATGACAAAAGAGAATGCCGACATATTACTATCACCAGACGATAAACGCTTTGTAATGTTTCCAATTCAAGACCAAGACATATGGAAAATGTATAAAACTCAAGTGGATTGTTTTTGGCGCGCGGAGGAAATAGATTTGTCCAAGGACATCGCACATTGGGAAGGGTTAGCAGAGGAGGAACGCTATTTCATTTCTATGATTCTGGCATTTTTCGCATCTAGTGATGGAATAGTCTTAGAGAATCTAGCAATGCGCTTCATGTCGGACGTCCAATTATCCGAGGCCAGAGCATTCTATGGGTTCCAGATTGCGATGGAGAATATCCATTCTGAAGTATATAGTTTATTGATAGAAACATATATAAAAGACGAGGCAAATAAGGCGCGACTGTTTAATGCGTTGGAGCATTTCCCCTGTATCCAGAAGAAAGCCACATGGGCGCAGAAATGGATTCATGACAAACGCAGTAGTTTCCCCGCGCGACTAGTCGCCTTTGCCTGCGTAGAGGGAATATTTTTCTCTGGCGCATTCTGTAGCATATACTGGTTGAAAAAGCGTGGATTAATGCCTGGACTCACTTTTTCTAATGAATTAATCTCTCGGGATGAAGCATTACATACTGAATTTGCGATATTATTATATAAAAAACTGCTGAAGAAGATAAGTAAGGCGAAAGTATACGAGATTATCCAGGAGGCAGTAGAAATAGAGACGGAGTTTATATGCGATGCATTGCCTTGCCGTCTTATAGGGATGAATGCAAAAATGATGACGCAGTATATACAATTTGTTGCGGACCGATTGACTGTACAGCTGGGATATGATAAGATATATGGCACAACGAATCCATTTGATTTCATGGAGTTGATTTCAATTCAGCAGAAATCCAATTTCTTTGAAAGCAGGGTGAGTGATTATGCGTTGGCAAACAAGACGAAGACGGATGATACATTTGATTTAAATATGGATTTTTAGATAAAAATATGAAATAACATAAATCTTCGTAACATATTTTTATATAAAAATATAAAAATAGGTGTTTGCGTTCTAAAATGTTTATTATTTAGATATTTACAAAAGGTGGATAATTTATATAAATTTCGTCATTACCTGTATTTTTCATATCTAAATTGCTTGGTATTAAGTCGGTATTTAATTCGGGAACGTTAGTAAAATATTTTTTATGTAAGTATGAACATTCAAATACATTTGGAATAATAACTCCATTATGATTTCTAGTACCACAACAATTATTCCCGTGAAAGTGAATTAAATAATGATTTTTATTTATTTTATCAAATACATCTATTTCTTTATCAGTAAATGGAATGTGAAATTCCATTACGATTTGCTCAAATTTATTCATTTGTTCATCGCTCAAACTTTTTATCCAAGGTATTTCGTACCCCTCTATATCCATCTTTACAAAAATAGACTCATTTAAATTTATAATATCATGTATATTTGTATCTTGGTCATTATTTTCAGAACCAATATTCTTCTTAATAAATGTAATATTATTATTTTCTTTTGGCAAAGCGCTTATTGTTCCATCAAACGCAAATGCTTTTACATTTGGGTATTTATTTATAAAATCTTCTTCAAACGAGATGTCGTCACTTATACCACCAGCAAGTAATGTTGTATAATTCATATTTGGTATTTCAGCAAAAATATAACCGCCGTCATAATCCTTGCCTATACGTATTTTGGTAAATGGGGATTTATATACTGTTAAAACTGATGGATTCATTATTCTAATATATTTTAATACATTATAATATGTTAATAAACGCATTGTTAGACATTTATCTTGTATTTGATAAATGTGTAAAATATAATAAATATATTATACGTAATACTATTAAAGAATGATTACGTGTAATTTACAAGGTGGGTTAGGAAACCAATTATTCCAAATATTTACCACAATTTCGTATGCATTAAAACACCAACAATCGTTTAAATTTTTAGAGACAGATAGTGTCGGTTCGGATAGTACAATTATAAGACCAACTTACTGGCGCACTTTTTTCCATCATATATTGAAATTTGTGTCTAAAACTATTCCAAGCCCAGATAATGTAAAAACGATAATAGAATCCGAGTTTAATTATTTGGTGAAACCGTCAATAAATAGCTTATCCATATTATATGGATACTTTCAGAATTATCATTACTTTGAAGAACATTATAAGATGATATTTAAACTACTTCATATTAATGAATTGAGAGAAAACGTGATAAAAACGGTAGACTTAGACTTAGACTTAAATAAAACTGTCAGTATTCATTTCCGAATTGGGGATTACGTAAAACATCCTGACATATACCCAATATTAACCCAGGAATATTACAAGAAAGCGTTGGCTTATGTATTAGAACATGACCCAACAATAACGACCGTCCTCATTTTTTGCGAACAAGCTGATTTAAGCCAAGTTAATATTATTCTAGAAGGGCTTAAAGAGCCCGCTTTAAGTACTTTGCCTGCTAATTATATATTTTCCCCACTGTTGGATGATTGGCAACAGCTGTTATTAATGAGCTGTTGTCGTAATAATATTATAGCAAATAGTACCTTTAGCTGGTGGGGGGCGTATTTAAATGACAGCGTTGACAAAATAGTATATTATCCGAGTACGTGGTCTTATAATACATTAAACCCTATAATGCCTGATGGGTGGATAAGGGAGGGCTCAAAGGGTGACCGTAGTTCCCCTTAGCCACGGCTTATCTACATCCAACATCACTTTGCTATAATTCCTAACTCGTTCTTCAATGTCGCTATATCCTTCGCTCTGTATAACCGTTAAAGGAATAATTAGATACCATTTATCTCTCAATTGTAACGGGTTCCAAAACATATCAATCGCATAATTCGCGCGTTTTAATGGATGTTCTATTAATAGCTTCAACCCTTCTTTAATGTTATCTATTAAAGTGTCGTAATAGTTGGATTTTACTAAATACCCTGTCGTAGTACGACAATGGGTAACCTTTATACATGAGTCATTAGGTCTATAGTAGGGCGGGACATTATTCCCAGCAAATAATACGACATCCCAATCTGGCATAGTAGTAAAAAAAGTATTTAATTGTTTTGTAAATAACTCTGGGTCAGTGAATTTAATGTCATCCTCCATGATTAACACGTGGTCCCATTTATTCGCCTTGGCCATCTGTAAGCATTTTAAATGACTCATGCTGCACCCTGCTGCGCCATTTTTCAATTTTACCGCATTAAACCTAGTTGCTTGAATACCGATAATTTCTAACTCTTGGATTATGTGTTGGTTTCTATCTGGTCTAGATTCTAAATTGATATACAAAGCGTGCTTTATATCTGTAATGTTATACATTTAATATAAATATACAATCTGTTTATATACTTTTACAAAAAGTATGGCAAAAACGTTGGTTAACACTAACTTGCCTAATATTAGGTGATGAATTGTATAAAATGATATAGAAACGTGGCCATATATTTATAATATGCATGTCCCGCTTATAGCTCATGACGAAGAACATATTATTGATAGAGAAAGACGTCACTTTGTCTATATGATTGTATGCGGTTTTGTAATAAGCGTTATAATAATTGTGATTTTAGTTATCATATTGATTGCTGTTATTTAGAAAGGGAACCTTGGTTCCCTTTCCAGACGTAAATAAACTCCTTATATTTTTGCCCTACATTCGTCTGTTTTTGTTCCTTCTTCGGTAATATGCGAGCATATTTCTTCAGCTCTATTTGTTCTTGGGCTGGTCCAAATAAAGGTATACATACATTCTCATATAACTGTACTGGAATCAATAAACAATAATGACCTCCTGGCGCCAAATTAGCCATAGTTTTTTTGAATAACGGAATATAGAAATTATTATCCCACTCTTGCGTTGTCATTTTCACCATTTTATCTCCATACAACTCTTTATTATAAAAAGGCGGTGACGTAAACACCATGTCATAAGTCATGGTAGAATAATCAATAGATAGTGCGTCTTTAAAATGTAATTCAATCGCGGTTTCATTATTACTCTCTTTTTGTAAAAACTCGCGCATTTTTGCATAAGGTTCTACTAGGTTCATATTACTATCTATTCCAATATATTTTGAGACCTTTAAGATATGTGCTCCAACTAAGCGTCCGCCCCATCCCATTGTAAAATCCAAGATGGTAGTCGGCTTATATTGAGCATATAACCGCGCGGCAACCGTTGGTCTTAAAATACTAATTCCGCCATAATATAAATTAAATACTTGTTTTGCCACTTTTATTTCTGATAAGTAGGGCTTATTTGTATTGATAGATTTAATTAGGTTTTTAGTAGATTGGTCTCTCGTCATATAAAAATCACGATTATACCAAAAATCGTAAAAAGAGATTCCATGCTTGGATTTAGTATTCAATAGTTCATTATGGACAAAATGTTCAATGAATTTTAGTCCAATTGGAGAGAGCGGTTTAATATTATCCATGTCAGTAGTAATTGCTAAATACAGTTTTTTGTAATCGTCAGCAGCAATTTGCTCAGTATTTGTTTTCAATTGCTTAACTATTTCATTCTTTTCTTCGTCCGTATAATGATTAAAATACATTAATAATTATAATTATTATAATAAAACTAATATTACTAGTTATTACCTTCTGGAACCGCCCATAAAAACACGACCGCTGGCAGATGCTCGTGGAGCTATTCCCATTCTACGAGCATAATCCGGAGCATAAATATTGGTTGGTGAGTTAGGTATAATAGGATTGGCAGTAGGACCAACTGTAACAGTTGTAGGAGCAGTCGTTGGTCTAATTTGTTGTCTATACTGTGCCGGAGGCTGCTGTTGTTGCTGTTGTTGCTGTTGCTGCTGTCTATATTGAGGTTGCTGCATCTGTTGCTGTTGTCTATGTTGTAACTGTGATTGTGCTACTGGTGGGTTATATGGATTACTACTAGGCAAGGTGTTTGCTCTAAATGGAATATTCTTCCATTCCCCAGGCACAATATCCGCCTTATTCGTTTTCACTGCTTGTGGCGTATATATATTTGTAATCGGGTCTCTCAAATCATATTCGCAATATTCTTCTTTATCAAATCGGACTGCAGTAGAAAACGTTGTAATATTAATATATTTAATCTTATCGCTAACAATAGCATATTTATTATCATCAGCATTTGTAGATTCTGACTCAATTGTATATAACAATTTATGAATTGTAGTGATTCCATCTAGTCCATCATCGTGTTTTGTTCTTACAGGGTCCTTGGTATTTATCAACCTGGCTACCCCATCAAATAGTTGTAGCATTTCAGGGCTTCCTATAGGATGAAACTGCGACCGGTCAATCTCTATTCCATGTCTTTCGCAGCGTTTCTGAAGGCATTTGTCCTCCATTCCCCAACCCCAGTAAGTAGGATATCCGTTGATTTTCTCAAAATCTGAGCCCTTGATGACCACAATCCCACCCAATGCGGTTTTAAAACCATAATAATGTTTGACTACGCCGGCTTCGGTCTGATAATCAAAAATTTTATTGAATGGCATGGTATCAACATCGTTAAAAATAAAGGTGATGTTTTTATAATCATTTGGATACTTCTCCTTCATCACAATAAACCCGATGTTTTTAGTGGCGCCTCTATTAAAATTACGAGTATCATGCTGATGAGAGAAATATATCTCATAGTCATTTATATCTTCTAATAAAAAGGACATATATTTAGAAAAAAAGAATTTATGCTCACGTCTATTTCTGTAGGGGACAATAAACACGCGCTTAGGTACTATAGTAGTTGACTCAGTTGTGTCTAACATAGTTGTTGCAAGCGGTATTTCATCAATAATGTCTAA
>Ga0214919_10005801_pt1 | contig 17272 bp, 13 predicted proteins | sample LL1503_MetaG_FD_177994 | JGI IMG/M metagenome (GOLD analysis project Ga0214919, IMG submission 177994) | Freshwater microbial communities from Lake Lanier, Atlanta, Georgia, United States - LL-1503 | ecosystem: Environmental > Aquatic > Freshwater > Lake | place: USA: Georgia | collected...
GATTATGTGTAATATCATTTGAAATACTATCAATAATATTAATTTTATTATTAAATGCATAATCTGCAAGTTTTGTGTAATATAGTGTTTTATATCCTAATGTGTAATGTGTAATTGGCAAATCTATAAATTCAATATGTAAATTAATATCTTTTCTAATATGTAATATAAATTGAATCTTTGGTATTTTAGTATCTTTAAAATAAAAATTAGAAACAAAATTTTTAATTTCAATTGTACATTTGCATTGTTTAAAAATTAATGATGTGTTAATAATATGTTTTAATTTTTCTTCTACTGTTTTATCATTAACATTACCTATAACATATATGTCAATATCTACATCATTAAAATTATCAAAATCATAATTATTTGAAAGTATATATTTAAATAGTAAAGCAAAACTACCACCAATATAAAATATTTTAGTTTTTAGTAATTCTATTATAAATTCTGTTAAATAATATGATCTTTTATCAACCTTATTATTAAAATCATAATCTACAATATTATATTCAAAAATTTTTTTTTTTAATAAACGTTTTTCATATAATATATCTACTATTAAATAAATTATATTATAAAATTTATCTATATCTATATTTTGTGATTCTATTTTTGTAATATTAGTATTATATTTTAACATTAATATTCTTCGTTCTATACTTGTTGTATAGTTTGATAAAATGTTATTAAATAATTTTATTTTACGTGTCTCTATCTCGCTTGTCTTATCTAAATAAAATAATATCTTATTTATTAAGTTGTTTGATAATTTATCCATTATTACTTCTCTCTTAAAAATCAGAAATAAATTATTATCTTTATGATATTAATAAATTATTATTTTTATGGTATTAACAAATTACTAATAAAATATTATACTATTAAATATACAATTTTTTTTAATCAATTGGTGTAAAAAAATTGTATATTTAATAGTATAATATTTTATTAATAACTTATTAATACCATAAGCATAAAATATAATATTTAAATATTATTTACTTAATAATTATTAAATTATGTTCTGTTATGTTAAACATTGTAGATTTTCTGATTCTCATACTACAAGAAATCATCGTTGTGGTATATGTAATATCACTGGACACGGAGAAAGAGAATGTAATAATCATTTTGCAATAAATAAATTAAAACTTCATTGGTCTATGAATTCAGAATTACCAATTTCTAAACAATGTACTTTTGCTGGCTGTAAAACATCTAAATATCATACAAATGATGCTCATCATTGTGAAGTTTGTAAAAAACGCTATCATTCTATAGAAACATGTTCTTTATCATTATCAAAATCTTCAAATTTAGAAAAAAAAATTAAATGTATATGTCCATTATGTAAAACTGATAATGAATTTTTATCTTCAAGTATAGTTTATGGTGCTGAAAATATCTGTTGTATATGTTTAACAAATAATGCTATTTATTATTTTCCATCTTGTAAGCACCTATGTGTTTGTAAATCTTGTATTTATAATATAAATGAAAATTCAAATAATTATTATGATGAAGAAAGGATGCAAGAAAAAAATTATAATATTGAAAAAATAAAATTATTATTAAAAGATTATCCGTCATATATTTATATATATAACAATATTAATAATGAGTATATATTAATTAGGCGATTAAATAAAGATTCATTATTAGAAGGATATATTTATTCACCAAGGTCTTTAGAAATTGAATCAATATTAAAAAATTTTATAAATGGTTATGCAAAAATATATCATGATAATAATAATTTATTTTCATAAAAATTATTTATAAATTAAATTTTTAATTTATAAATAATTATTGTGAGTAATCCATACATTTCTTCATATATTCATATTTTTTTTGTGAATTAGAATGATACTCTTGTATAATATCATTTAATCGTTTATAAATTTTTATTCTTATAACATCATCTCTTATCATAGAATATTCTGTCCAAGCAGAATCCATGATTTCACATTCTTTTGGAAATGTTTCACGATTTACTTGTAAATTATAGTTGTGAATGTCAATGTCAAATTCTTCAGTTGTCGGTTTAAGTTTTTTATTTGAAAAACAACATCTCTTATAATTTTTGAAAGCTTCTTTATATATTTTGTATTTTTCTTTAATAATATTATCATATATGATTTTTTTTTTTAATAAAATGTCAAATTCTTTACACATAGAAATGTTTTCAATGATATCTTCTTCTTTATAATTATCTTCATCTTCATAATTATCTTCATCTTCATAATTATCTTCATCTTTTTTACATATAAAACTTTTTTCTTTTAACAAAACTTTGCGATGATTACAACAAAAAAACTTACTAAATTTCATAGTTAAATTCTTATCTGTGTAGTTATAAGCCAAAATGGTTTACGGTAGATAAAAATATAAATAAATTTTCTATATAATTTATATATTCAATTTTTTTTATCCCTCCAGAAAGAAAAAATAATTTATGTAATTTTTTATCCATCCTGATAGATAAAAAAAAAATATCTATAATAAGTTCATACTTTTAGTTAAAAAGAACAACCTGTAATTGTTTTCTACAAGTATAAAACTGACAACACAACATTATCTTATTCATTTCATTATAATTTTCTGATATTTGTTGAGAAACTTCTTTTAATTTTGTTTTTTTTTCTTTTACCAAATTTATAGCATGTATACCATTGTTGATACTATTTTCAATAACTTCATTACTTAAGTTTCTCATTTCTACTTCCTGGTCATCAACATTATTATCGGTTTGTAAATTAGGTGTAATGTGTTCAAGTATGTTATACCTATAATTATAATAATAAAAGTTATTATAAATAACATTATTTCTCATAACACGTCTGGGATTTATATTCATCCTTCTTAAAACAACTTTATTTTTTTCTTGTACTTCATCCATAACTTTAATAGCTTCACTCAATTCATGATTTAGAGCATTGAGTTTTGTAAAATCATCTGTCATGTCTAAATTTTCATGCATAAGATAAATTTGCAATACACAAGCTCCTATACTATCATATTTCTTCATACTTTCTGATTGATCTCTACTTGTGATACTAACATGTTTCTTCATACTTTCTGATTGATCTCTACTTGTGATACTAACATGTTTCTTCATATTTTCTGATTGATCACTACTTGTGATACTACCAGGTATATTTATATCTTCTTGAAATGTTTGTGAAATAATGATGCTGTTAGTTGATGTATTATTTAAACATGATTCTATGTCATGTTGATTATAATGTTTTTTTTTTGTTTTAAGACAGCATACAAAAAATCTTTTCAAACTCATTATGCTTATCAAAAACTACAAGAATCACAATAACACACACTCTTGAGCCAAAATGGCTACGGTAATGTAATATATAAAAATGTATATTATACAATCAATTAGTGCAATTTTTTTTAATGTATATTTTTAAAAAAGATCATTAAATATTGATAACATTTCATCAATTTTATCTTTATTAAATTCATATTTTTCGATTAATAATTTTTTTAAAGTTTTGATATTAGGTTTTTTTAGTTTAAAGGTGTTATTATCAACGTCATTATATTTTAAATTTAAAAAATAATTTCTTGCATCTTTATATCTAAAATTTTTAGGAACTTCGTATTTTTTATCTATATTTTTTAATATATTTTCAATAGAGTTATATTCTTTAATAAATTGCCATGCTTTTTTAATTCCAATTCCTTTTATAGTTTCTGAATAATCGCAACCTAATAGAATACAAATATCAATAAATTGTTCCATTGTGATTTCACTGTCTTCTAATATGTTTTCTAAAGACAGCACATACATATCTTTTTTAAAGAAATTTCTAATTAATTTTTTTGTTCCAAATGTTAATAAATCCATATCTTCAGAGATAACATAATCAACCAAATTATTTCTAGACAAATACGCACATTGTGAATCTGCTTCTTCTGATGCAACTATAACTGGAACTCCTAATAAATGTAATATTTCTATTGCTTCATTAGTTTCTTCTGTTGATATAGATACAGATTGTTTTAGATATTTAATATTCTCTTCGGCGGTGGTAGAAACAGAAAGTAAAGATAATGCTTTTTTTTTATTTTTAGAACGTAATTCAAGTTCTTTATCTTTGAGTTCAGAATTTTTATTATCAAAAATAAAAACAGGGATAATTTTAAGTTTTATAAGTTGTATTGCTTTGGATAAGATGCCATAAATATGAGAAGTAGAAATACCTTTTGACGTAGTTAAGTCTTTACCGTGATTTCTAATAGCTGTAATATATTTATAAAGTATTATACTTGAATCAATAGCAATTATTTTATTTTTTAATGTATTAATATTTATTTCTTTTTTTGCATTTGGTGCATACATATCAATTATTTTTATTAAATTCTTTATACCCATATTATATTATTATTTATTATAATATTTAAATAATATAATTTTTAATAAATTATATTATTTATTATATATTATATATAATGAATTATCCATTAGTAAAAAAAGAATATTCTATTAAAACAAAAAAAATATCAACCAAGATATTCAGAATATTTAGATGTATTACCAACTCATTTACAATATGTTGATTCAGATCTTTCTCTTGATTTAGAAATAGACTCCAAAAGTAATTTAAAAGATCTATTAAAGGAAACTTGTGTTTATGATAATGATGATGAAGATAATGAAGAAATTTGTGATACATATTTAATTCATTTTGCAAATTCAGAAGCATTTAAATCAATAAGTAAAAAGGGAAAACACAGTAATTTTTCAAAAGAAGTGTTTCAAATAATTGAAGAGTTTAATTATGAATGTATGAATGATAATTATAATTTACTTAGGAATGTAAAAATTTCAGGTATGAGAGAAAAACATAGATTAAATATTATTTCAAAAAAAATATTTATTAGTTTATCTGAATTTCCTGATATATTATATAGTGAATTACTACATTTTTTAATTAGCAGTATTATAATGGCAATTAAATTTTCTAAAAAACACAGAGCACCTAAAATATTAACTATTATTATTCCTGATTTTGATAGCTCTTTATATGATCTTGACTCTAATACTTTATTTTATATTCTATTAATTGCTATTAATGAAGTTTATAAATATATTAGTTCTATCGAATTTACACAAAGAATAAAAATTATTTATTTATCAAAACATTATGAATTTTGGTCTCAAGATAACAGATTAGAAAATTATAAAGTTTTACATAAACAAAATAATTTAGATTTAATAAACGAAATTATTTCTAATTCAAAATATTTTTTTATTGATAAAAAATTTAAAGAATATTTATCTGATCTATTATTTAAAATGTATATATTATACACCAATGAATCATCTGAACTTGAATCATTAACATATACTGATAGAAATGAATTTTTTGAGACAATAATTGAATTATATCATTATCATAAATACAAATTAATAAGTTATATAATGAATAATAGAAAGTATTTAAATGATAATTTTTCTTTTGAAAAATTAGAATATATTATAGCTGAAATTAAATTAAAAGATGTAATAGAGTCATACAATTCATTTTTAGCTTATTATATTAATATGCATTTTAAAAAGTCAAATGATGGATCTAGAGAATTTTACAATTTATTAGATACTAAATATAAAGGAACAAAACAATTTAATATTTTTGATGCAATAGATATATATATGGAACAAAACAAATTATTTTTAGAAGGTGGTGCTATATTCGATACAACTGATGATTTAAAAAATTATTATCAAAATATATCAATACCAATACCAATACCAATAGAATATACAAAATACATTAATAAGATGAATAATATAAAAGATAATACAGAAGAAGGAATTAATTATGAAGAAAAAGATATATCATCTGCAATAGATGTACTTGATAATTTTAAGTTAATAGAAGATTATTACTTAAAAATTATAAATAATCTTATAACAGAAGAAGCAAAAAAAGCAATCGCAGCAGCAGAAGAAGAAGCAAAAAAAGCAAAAAAAGCAGAAGAAGCAAAAGAAGATGCAATCGCAGCAGCAGAAGAAAAAATAAAAAAACATAAACGCTATAGAACTCAACTTAATAAACGAGAAATTAAGCCACATAAAGCAATAAAACATGTACAAACTTATCATAAGTTTAATTTAAAGTAAAATAATTTATAACTTATTATTATTTTTATATTATTTTAATGTAATACAAAATAATATTTTTTGTATAATATTAGAATAATAATTTATTATATTTTATATTATAATATAAATTTTTATAATATAATTATAATTATATTTTTTATATATTATAATATATATAATGAGTATTCAATTAGGAAAAAAAGAATATAACCTTGTAATAAAATCAAAATATCCAGAAAGATATTCTTATACGGGTAGTCCTCCTACTAATGTTGATTATAGTTATCCAAAAAATCCTAATATTTCATTTACAGTTAAAATTAAAACTATTCAAAACTTAAAAGATTTTTTAAAAAAAACTAGTTCATATGATGAGACATCAGACACATATTTACTTCATTATGCAAATTCAGAAGCATTTAAACCAATTAGTAGAGAAGGTAAATACAGTAATTTTTCAAAAGAAGTATTTCGAGTAATTGAAGAATATAATTATAATTGTATGAATGATAATTATAATGTACTTAGGAATGTAAAAATTTCAGAATACAGGGAAAAACACAGATTAAATCTTATTTCAAAAAAAATATTTATTAGTATTAATGATAAATCTTATCATCAAAATATATATCGCGAATTATTACATTTTTTAATTAATGGTATAATTATGGCAATAAAATATTCAAAAAAACATACAGGTGATTCTGAATTAACAGTAATTATTCCTGATTTTGATTGTTGTTTAAATGGTCTTGATCATAATTCATTATTTTATATTCTATTAATTGCAATAAATGAAGTAAAAAAATTTTATAGTATGATTCTATCAAAAAAAACTGTTCATATAATTTATTTATCTACTGATGATTTTTGGGCAGATAGCACAAAAGTAGCTGAATATCAACAATTTCATTTAATTGAAGGTTCAGAAGATGAAATAGATAATCTTGATCGTATAATTAACGGAAATTTACATCTTATCGATGAAACTCAGCAAATTTTAGCATCAGGATTTTTATTTGATATATTTGTTCGTTCAGAGCCGCCAATTATGGATCCAAACATTTATTTTATTGATGAAGTGATCAGATTTTATGATTCTTATAAAAGAAAAATTATTTTAGAATATAATCATGATATAGAATTTACTACACATAATAGTGAACAATATATTGATGATTTTGTTTATAATGTATCTGTTATTATTCATGTCAATGAAATGATTATTACAGATGATGAATTTGGAGATTTTATTAATAGTCTTGATAAAAATAAACGTCTAAATGTATATTATATATATGATAAATATTTAAATCAAAAATCATCAATTAGCGGCGGTGCAAGTGCAGGTACAGGTAAAGAAGAAGAAGAAGCAAAAAATAAAAAATTAAAAAAACAGTTAGGTATATCTGATGACTTATATAAACTAATGATGCAAAATGTTAATCTTGAGATTAGTGAACAGAATGATTTATTAGATGAATTAATAAAACCCAAATCTAAGATAACACCAGTTATATTAAATTTAATAAATATAATAAATTCCAATAAAAATAAACATAAAAAAGTTATATTACCATTAATAATAACAAATCTAAGTAAGGAAAATATTAAAAAAAAAATTGAGTTATCTAGACCAAAAAGATCATTACAATTTATCATTGATGAATTAAAATCACGTCATCGATTAACAAAAGAGGAACAAAATCATAATGATGAAATAAAAAAAATAAAATATTTTGAAGATGCAAAATTAAAAGCAGCAGAAGCAGCAGAAGCAGCAAAAGCAGCAGAAGCAGCAAAAGCAGCAGAAGCAGCAGAAGCAGCAGAAGAATCAGCAGAAGAAGCAGAAGCAGCAGCAAGCAGAAGCAGCAGCAAATGAAGCAGAACCAGTAGAATCAGAACAAGTAGATGAAGCAGCAACAAAAATTTATAATGCATTAAGAAATAAAGCAAACGCATTAAAAAAGAATGCAATCGCATTAAGAAAGAAAGCAACCGCATTAAGAAATAAACACTAAAATTATAATTAAAACAAAATAAAATATTTAATAAATTTAATTCAAATTAATATTTTAAATAATATATAAATATAAATTTTTATATTATTTAAAGTATGGACAATACATTACCATGGGTAGAAAAATATCGTCCGAATAATTTTGAGGACATTATATCTCACGTTGATGTTTTGAATACATTAAATAATTTAATTAAAAATAATAAAATGCAGCATATGATTTTTTATGGTCCTCCAGGAACAGGAAAAACAACTACCATTTTAGCCTGTGCTAAAAAATTATATGGAGCTCATTACAACAACATGATATTAGAATTAAATGGTTCAGACGACAGAGGAATTAATGTAGTTAGAGATCAAATTAAGAAGTTTTCTGCAACAGATTCCCGAATTAATAATTTATTATCTGAAACAAATATTACAAAAATGAAGTTAGTTATTTTAGATGAAGCAGATGCAATGACATCAGATGCTCAGTTTGCATTAAGACGTGTTATAGAGATATATACAAGTTCTACGAGATTTTGTTTAATATGTAATTATTTAACGAAGATAATACCAGCATTGCATTCTAGGTGTCAAATATTTAGATTTCAATTAATAGATGAAGAAAGTAATTTAAATAAATTAAAGATAATAATAATAGATGAAAATATTAATATACGTGAAAATGTTTTAAAAAAGATTATTGAATATTCGGAGGGAGACATGAGAAAATCATTAAATGTGATGCAAACATTAAAGATGTTATATAATGAGGAGGAAATAACATTAGAAATGTTTAATAAGACAGTGTATAATTTATCAGACAATGATATAAAGATGTTAATAAGTTATACATCAAATAGCATAATAGATATGTATAATAATTTTACAAAATTAAAGAAGGAAACATATATATCAAATATAGATATAGTAAATGAGATAATAACATATTACAAAAAGAATATAACGAAGAAAAAAACATTAAAAATATTAGATTTATTTATAGAGTTAGCAAAAATAGAGATAAATTTAATGAATAATATAAATAGTGATGTTCAGTTAATAGCGATATGTTCAATAATATATAAATTTAATAATAACACTTAGTATTATTTAAGAATTTATATTTATCGTTTATGTAATTATTATTATATTTAAGTTTATACAATAAAACATTAGATACATATAACTGATTAAGTAAAATAATAAAATTTTTAGATAAAGCTAAAGCTAAACACTCACTATCCCTTCTTGAAAATATAATATTTTTTCCATAAACATCAGTTGTTTTTATATGTTTTTCCTCAGTTTTATTATTAATATCTTTAACAAATTGAGATATACTTAGTCTTGTAATTATATCAGTTTCGTCCCAATAATGTGGAATATTTTTATCTTTGAGAATATTTTTATTATTAAAAAAAATATTTAAATTAAGTTTATTTTTTGTAGCATCAGGAGGGATAATATTAATAATAAATGTTTTATACAATCTTCTACCAGATTTAATATTAACAGATTCATCCATAGTTAATATATTTGTAGGTAAATTAAACATATTTGCTGTTTCTTCCCTAAGTTCTCTTGCAGCAGCTTTAAAAACATTATCATGTTTATCCAAACGTCCTCCTGGACACTCATATAATAATTTATGTTTATTATGAATTAAAATTACAACCAATTCATAGGTATTATCTTTTTTTCTATAATATTCTAATAAAATAACTCCTGCACCTGAAAATTCATTTATATACATTCATATATATAATATATATAATTAAAAATATTATAATTAATAATATTTTAATTATAGATATTATATATATAAAAATTATTCTATTAATAAAAAATCATCAGTAAAATTCTCATTTAATTCATTCTTATTTAATTCATTATTATTATCATTTAATTCATTCTCATTTAATTCATTATTATTATCATTTAATTCATTATCATTTAATTCATTATTATTATCATTTAATTCATTATCATTTAATTCATTCTCATTTAATTCATTATTATTATTATTATTTAATTCATTATAATTTAATTCATTATTATTTAATTCATTATCATTTAATTCATTATTATTTAATTCATTATTATTTAATTCATTATAATTTAATTCATTATCATTTAATTCATTATTATTTAATTGATTATTATTATTATAAATTTTATTATAATAAAATTTATTATTATTTTTTTTTCTTGAACAACAAAAACGTCTAAACATTTATATAAATTTATAATATAATTAATTTTTTATATTATATATAAAAATTACCCCAAAGATGTTAAATATGATTAATATATGATTAAAAGATGTTATGCATCTTTTAATCATATATTAATCATATTTAACATCTTTGGGAGCCCTACGTCGCATACCATTATATTTGTATCTACGATACAAATATAATGGCTGAAACATCTATGATGTTTCAAGACGTGGGAAAATTTTAATTATTAATATAAATTGTCATTTTTAACTATTACCATAATTATTACCATAATTATTAATATTATGTCATACAATCAAGAAAATAGAAAAAGAACTATGTAATTAAATGTTTATTAAAAAATTATTATTAAAATTATAATAATATTATTTTAATAATAATAATATTATTATTATTAAAATAATAATATTAAATATATTTTTTTTTAAGAAAATTAGTAGGGGATAAAAAATATTGATTATTGTCATAAGTTTGGTTAACATAATGTATATTATGGTTATTATATAATTTTGGAATATTGTTATAAGATAATTCATTATTTTTTAAAAAGTAATTATATTGGATAGTAATATATTCTGAATGTTCATCTGAAGTTAAAAATGAATTATTATATTTTGCATTTTCCATGTATGAATAGAAAATATCTTCTAAAGTGTAATATAAATTATTTAAATAATTTAAATAATATACTAGGTCATTAATGGATGGAGCAACATAATATTTATAATACCAAAATTTATTAGGAGAGAAACTATTAAAATATAGATCTAAAGTATATTGTAATCCTTGTAAATAGTTTTTATTCATATTAAAATTATTATAGTTAATAAATTTAAATTTAAAAAAAGATGATAAATAGTATTCTTTATTATTAATGCTAAGTGAGTTATTATATAAATTATAAATTTTAGAATTTTTTTTATTAATATTATTATTTTTAGGAAGAATCATGTATCCTTTTTTAAAAAATTCAATAATACACAAAGAATTTAATTTATATTCTTGTTTATCGCTATTATCAATATAATCTAATATATTAGAACCAATATATTTATCATAATATTGTATATTATTATAAAATCTATTTTCTTCATTATATGCCAATAATTTTAAAAAATTAAAAAAATTAAAAAAATTAATTTTATATATACCATTTTCATTATTAATAATATTTTTATTATTTTCATTATATTTTTCAAATATTAAATTATAATTTTTTTTTATATCTAAAGAACTTATTGCAGGTAATATATCATTGCCAAATAAATTAAATATAAATAATATATCAATTATCTTATTACTATTTACATCCTTTACATTTTTTACATCCTTTACATTTTTTATATCCTTTACATTATTTATTTTATAATTAATACTTAATATATATTTTTCTATATCTATAAAAAAATATTTTAACTTATAATTATTTTTTTTTATATACGTTTGATCATATTTTAATACATAAGTTTTATTTTTAGTAATTGTTAAAAATGATGCTAAAATTATTATATCAGCATCTGGAGATAATATTAATGCATTTTTTTCAGAGTTTTCTAATTTATCATTATATAAATTATTTTTAATAGAATCACTTATTTTATAATCAGCTTCACTCATATTTTTACTACCATTAATAAAAACAATATATTTATTATTATTTTTAAATTCATTATTAAGATAATTTTCAATATCATCAAATATTTTAGATGATAACTCAAAATCTACTTTATAATTATCATAAAGAATATCATTATCTTGTTTAATTAAAAATTTATTAATTATATCTGTGCTAATATCTTTAATTATTTTATTACCAATTTTATTTTGTAATTGTTTTTTTATTTTTGCAATATACGGAACACCATCAAAAAATATATTTATTTTTTTTAAATTTTTCATACTACTAATAATATAATGTAACTCATTGTTAATTTCTCCCATTATAAATGTATAATTATTATTATACTCTTTAATTAATTTTAACGTCTCTGCTATATTTACTATATTTAATATTTCATCATATATAATAAATTTTTTTAAATATTCTCTTTCCTTTAAATATTCTTCTATTTGATGACTTCTAAATATTACCTCTTTTAATAAATTATTAAATATCTCTTTGTATTTGTCAATTATTATATATATAACTGATGGAACATCAATATATAAATCTGTTATAATATTTAAATAGTTATCCGCATAACTATCTAATGCTTCTAATAAAAATATATATTTATTATTAGTTGCATGTAAATCCGAATCATGTTTTAGTGTATTGAAGAAACTTTTTATGCCCATAATAAATAAAATAAATAGTATTCATATTATATATAATATAATATTTCTCTAAATTAATTTATAAATATTATTATATGAATAAATTATATTTAATAATTATAACTTTAATTTTATTAATTTTTTTATTAAAAAATTATAATAATATTAATAAAAAATTCAAATTAATATCTCTTGATGTAAAAAAAGAAAAATTAATATCAACATCTCTTAATAAAAAAGAAAAATTAATATCAACATCTCTTGATAAAAAAGAAAAATTAACATTGATACCTATTGATAAAAATAATAATTCAAATGATATATATTGGACATTACCTATTTATAAAACCGATATTATTAATTATCCTGATTTAATAAAAAATAGATCAATACCAGCAGAAAATAACCAATTAATTAAAGATATTTTTGATAATTTAACTAATGATCATAGATCAGAATTACAAGGTAATTTAAATTCATTAACAGGAAATGATAATAATGATTTATATGAAATTACTAAAAGCTATGGAACTACCAAATTTGATACATATAATTTTAATTCTTAAATTAATTATTTATTTTTTTGAATATATTTGATACATATAAATTTAATTCTTAAATTAATTATTTTTAAATTACATCTATATGTAATTTAAAAATAAATATTCACTAAATTTGATGTAATTGAATCATTAAGAACAATATATAAAATATACTATTTAACAATCTTCATTGTAATATACTAAAATAGTAACAAGAGTTGGAATATTTTCTTCATTTTCACTACTTTTTGGAATTTTTTCAACAAAATCATTTATTGCACCTGGATCAACCATTCCTGATTTAAAGTGCACAGGAGTATTATTTATACTTTTGAATTCAGAAAGACCTTTACAAAAATCATCTTCATCTATACATGGTAGAGTAGTGCATGTGTCATGTATATTTTGATTAAAAGGGTACTCGCCATCTTTACAAATTGGTTGATATAATTGAACATTAACAGTTGTATCAAATTCTCCATCAGAAGAGTTAATATCATTAAATAATAATGTTTTGTGTCCAATCAATACATTAGAATTAGAATTAGAATTAGAATTTAAATTAGCATTTAACATATTATAATATACTAAACTTTTAATTTTATATATTTTTTTATCATTATGTTTAAGAACAACTTTAGGTGGAAACTTAACTTTATTATAATTAATAGCATTAAAAGCTATATTATTATCAAGTAAATTTTTTTCATAATAATTATATTCGGTAATAGATGTAATTTTTTTATATTTTCTTGGAATATAATAAATTAATAATCCGGTAACAGCTGCGATAATAGTTCTTTTAGGAACTAAAATACCATCTTGATAATATAATTGAATAGAATCTTCAAAATCTTTTATATTTGGTTCTTTAATAGCCATAAAAGGATTTGTTGGAACACTTGTTATATCATTGTTATATCCAATTGGTATTTGATAAACGATATAAGGAATTCTTGTAAATTCTACATAATTAGCATATAAATTGAGAGGATTGACTGAAAAAGAATTAAGAACAGGAAATTTTTGAATCATTATAGGTCTAAAAGAAAATACAGATAATAATTTTTTTAGAATATTTCCTTCATCACTTAAAAATAAAACATCAGGATTATCAAAACTATTAATTCTACATTTATCGATATGTGTTAAGAAATCTTGTGCTGTTGAACGATAACAATTTCCATTTCTTAAATTATATACATTTTGCCATAACTGTAATTGAATATCCATTCTGTTTTTTAAATCTTTTATTGGGCTTGTCATATCACATACTAAATCAGATGGATCTGTTATTATTTCATATAAAAGTTCATAATCAGGTTTAGTGTTAATTAATAATTTATTATATTTTAATGTTACTATATTAGAAAAACTGGAATATAACATTCTTTTTTCTAATTCTTTATTTTTAAAAAAGAATAAAGCAACAATAACCGGATGAACATGTTCATGTTGTTGGTGTCTATTTTTATCATATTTTTGATATGATATTTCAGTAGGTAATTGTCCATCAGCCCCTAAATTATACATAACAGTTTGAATCATAACATATTGGTGTAAATTTTTAAATACTTCGTGTGTTTTTAAAATTTCTTGTAAATATGCGAAATCTTCTGTATTATTAATATTAAATGGATTTTCATAAACATCCATTGTAGTGGGATAACCAAAAACGTTACTCATATTAGTATGAGAAAATACTTTACTTTTAATTGGATCTAATTGATATACACGTTTATCAAATTTATTTTTAACTTCTGTAAAAATTTCTTCTGATAATTTATTTTTTTTTTTATATTTGTTTAAAGTATGAATAAAACGACTGTATGACATATTAGGAGTATATGATCCATATTTACCTTCAAAATCTCTTAAAATTTTAGAAGCTGTTTTATCAATTTTTTTTTGTCTTTCTTGAAAATTATCAACAATGCTTGATATAATATGATCTTTATTTTCTTCATTTTCAAATAATTTTCTTAAATTATTAATAACGCCATATGTAAGTTCTTTAGTTCCCGAATTAATTAGTTGGGTAATAATATCTTTAATATTTATTTTATTTGTTTCTCTATTTGACATAATTATATATATATTAATAACAAATTTTTTTTATAAAAGATTATATTAATTATAATTATTAATTATAATATATAATATTAAATTATTTTATATAACTTGGTAAATTATTTATTCTTTTTATAGTATCAATTCCTCTATAAAAAATATTTTGTAATTGTGTTCTATTAGAATCTTTCACTAACACAATTAATACGTCAAATCACATACCATGATGTTAAATATAAAATGGACATTCTATCTTTATATTTTTTCATTATGTTTTATTAGAATATTTTAATTAAAATTCTTTCAATAATATTTATTTATATAGATTAATTATAATCTATATAAAATTATTTTATATAACTTGGTAAATCATTTTTTCTTTTTGTTGTATCAATACCTCTGTCAAAATTAATTTGTTTTTGTGTTCTATCAGAATCTTTTAAATAATTAAAATAAAATTCAGATTCTTTCAATAATAACGGAACAATATAATTAATTGTATATTTATTTAGCTGAAGTAATTGCTGTTTTAATTCACTTGGTATAAAATTACAATAATTATGCCATATATAATTCATAACTTGGATTAATGACTCATTCTTTATTTTTTTTATTTTTAATTTTTCATTTGAACCAAAATATACATGTTTGATAATATTATATTGAATTATATCCATGTTTTCTAATGAAAAAAAAGTTATTTTTAAATTTTCTATTCCATCATCTTCATCATCTACAATATTATGTTTTTTCATTTTTTCAAAATATTTATCATCATGATCATTCCACAATAAAAATGGTGCAAAATAAAAATTATTAAAAAATGTTGTTGTGTATTCACTATATTCTTGAATGCTCGCATAACATTTATTCATTATTATATAATAATTATAATAAAAATATTATTATTAATAAATAATATAATTAGGAAATCATTATTTTAATGTATATTATAATATATATTTATTTTATTTCTATGATAAATCACGAGTGTATATTTTTATATAAAATAAATAATAATTATTTATGATTGTAATGTGTTTTTGTAGATCAGGAATAAATAATCATTATGTGTATGTTTTTATAAATAATAATTATATTATGTATATATATATATTTTAAATATATAATGGAACAACAAATTTATATTTCGAAGATAGATAAATGTATAGATTTTTGCATAAATATTATTTGGAATGATTTTATTATAAAAGATAATAAGTATAAAAATAACATAAATAATATAGATTATTTGTATAAAAACTATGAAATGTTATTAAAGGATATAAATATAATTATTAATAATATTATAGAAGAAAATGATATTAAAAAATTAGTTAATGAAAATTATAATGTAGTATATGATATAATAAAATTGTATATGATGTTATATATATTTTTTAATTTATCTTTTTATAATAATTTACAGAATATATTATTATTATTAAATAACTTAGATAATATTTATAAGAATGATTTTTTCAAAAGTAAATATTTAATTATGTATAATACTTATTATAAGATAATAAATGATTATTACTTAATAATTAATAATTATGATAAATTTGAAAAAGAGAATAATAATTCAAATGAAAATTATACTAATATAATTAATTTAATAAAAAATCCAGATATATCAAAAAAGTTTTCTGAAAGTTCAAATGAAGAAAAAATACATAATATATTAAGAATTGTTATTTTTAATGAAATTTATATGAATGAGGATAAAAATATTATTTATAAAATTTTAGAAACTACAGAAATTAATAATACTGTTTTTAAATATATTGAAATTGTTGATAATAAATATGAAATAATTGATTTATCTATTATAGAAACATTTTTTTCTTTTAATGAAAAAAAAAAAGGAATAGTAAATGATATATATGATTTAATATTATCATATCAAAATAAAAAAAAAGAAGATATTGATGAAAAAAAAAATAAAATTAATATATTATTTGATAATAAAATATTAAAACAAAAAAATAATGATTTTTTA
>Ga0214919_10005804_pt1 | contig 17267 bp, 13 predicted proteins | sample LL1503_MetaG_FD_177994 | JGI IMG/M metagenome (GOLD analysis project Ga0214919, IMG submission 177994) | Freshwater microbial communities from Lake Lanier, Atlanta, Georgia, United States - LL-1503 | ecosystem: Environmental > Aquatic > Freshwater > Lake | place: USA: Georgia | collected...
GCATAGTTACAAGCGCATGTGGGCGGTAGTATTGATTTGCCATGTCGCAAGTCCAAAAAGAAGTGATCGCAAACTCCGCCACTGAAATTGACGCCAGTGGACTTGCGAAATCCTACCGCCCCGGCGATCACGAGAGCGCCATCTCCGCGCGCTGGTGTGAGAGTGGATGTTTCAAGGCCCGTCCCGATTCAAAAGCCGAGCCTTTCACAATGTTTATTCCGCCGCCCAATGTCACGGCCGCGCTGCATTTGGGACACGCGCTCAACAACACTTTGCAAGACACATTGGCCCGCCATGCTCGCATGCGCGGTCGCGATGTTTTGTGGATGCCTGGCACTGACCACGCGGGAATCGCCACGCAGACCGTGGTTGAGCGGCGGCTTGCGCTGCAAGGCAAGAAGCGGACTGATTTCACGCGCGATGAATTTGTGGCGCAAGTGCAGGCGTGGAAAGATGAATATGAGCGCGTTATTTTGGAGCAGCTTGTCGCCATGGGTTGTTCATGCGACTTTGATCGAACGCGTTTCACCATGGATCCAGTGTGCGCGGCCGGTGTGCGCGAGGGATTTTTTAGGCTGTTCAAAGATGGCTTGATCGAGCGCGGTCGGCGCCTTGTGAATTGGGATCCAAAAACAAAAACGGCCATCGCGGATGACGAGGTGGTGATGCGCGATGTGGAAGGCAAGATGTGGTACTTGAATTATCCGCTGAGCGATGGTTCCGGCACGATCACCGTGGCCACCACCAGGCCCGAAACCATGCTGGGCGACACGGCCGTGGCCATGAATCCCAAAGATCCGCGCGCCGCGAGTTTGCGCGGCAAGAAAATAATTTTGCCGATTGTTGGCCGCGAAATTCCAATCGTGGAGGACGACTATGTTGTGATGGCGCTTTCCATGGGTGGCGACGCCAGCGACGCAAAGGCAGAGGTGGCAACGGGTTTCTTAAAGGTCACTCCTGCGCATGACCCGAATGATTTTGATATTGGTCGACGCCACAATCTTGCCCTGATCAATGTGCTTGGTCCCGACGGCGCGATTTCCGATCGCCACGGTTGGCATGATGTTTCCGAACAAGCGAAGGCGTTTGTTGGTTTGTCGCGCGAGGACGCGCGCAAGGCGATCGTGAATTGGTTCAAGGTCAACGGTCTTCTAGAAAATGAGCGGCCCTGGAAACACGCCGTTGGCCACAGCGATCGAAGCGGCGTGGCGATTGAGCCGTGGTTGAGCGATCAATGGTTTGTGCGCGTGACCGACCAACGTTTGCGTGGCGCGGCGCTCAAGGCAATGGCGCCCGATCAATTCGAAGGCGCTTCTCCCGCGGGCAAAGCCGTGGGCGACGGTGAAATTCGTTTCTTTCCGCCGCGTTACGCCAAGACATTTCAACATTGGCACGAATCGCTGCGTGATTGGTGCATCAGTCGGCAGTTGTGGTGGGGGCACCGCATTCCAGTGTGGACCCGCGACGCCAAGGATGAGGCGTTGTCTCAATCAACTTCTTTGCGGGGCACTGAAATGGTTTCAGTGGATTCCAAGTGGTCCACGTTGGGCGCGGCGCATCGCATGCGCAAACGCGACGATGGCAGTGTTGAGGAATCGGTGTGCTTGCCGCTTGAGCTTGAGCATGTGGCTGCGCAATTGCTCGAGGCAGGTTTTGAGCAGGATCAAGATGTTCTTGACACATGGTTCAGCTCCGCGCTTTGGCCGCTGAGCACGTTGGGTTGGCCGCATCCAGAAAAGTTTCCAGACATGAAGGGCATGCTTGAGCGGTACAACCCAAGCAGCGTGCTGAGCACGGCGCGCGACATCATCACTTTGTGGGTGAGCCGCATGACCATGTTCAACAGATATTTTCTGGGTGGAAAAGTTCCGTTCAAGCATGTCTATATCCATCCTGTTATTCAAGATGGCTTTGGCCAACGCATGAGCAAAAGTTTGGGCAATGGACTTGACCCGCGCGACGTGATTCATAGCCACGGCGCCGACGCGTTGCGATTCACGTTGCTTGACTTGACCACCGACACGCAGGATGTGCGCGTGCAGATTGACATGATTGATCCGCAAAGTGGCGAAACATTCGAGCCTGAATTCATACGCGCTTCAAGCGGCCACATGGTTGCGGCGCCAATCCAGAAAAGTCCCAAATCGCCTACTCAAACAATGGTTTCCACGTACGGCGCGGCCAGTGGTTTGGCCACGCCCAGCGCGACGCAGCCTTTGGCGCGAAACACATCAAGCCGCTTTGATGTGGGACGTAATGTGGCCACAAAACTTTGGAATGCGTCGCGATTCGCCTTGATGAATACGCCTCAACCCGCGCTTGAAGTTGATCCATCAACGCGACCGCTTCTTGATCGATGGATCTTGTCGCGCGTGGCCGGTGCATTGACGCGCGCCGATCGCGCCTTGGCTGAATATCGATTCAGCGATTTTGCCGCCGCGGGTTACGATTTGTTGTGGCGCGACTTTTGCGATTGGTTTTTGGAGGCCGCCAAACCAACGGCAAAAAATGATCCCGCGCAACAATGCGTGATGGTGTGTTCGCTGAGCGCAATTGTGAGGCTGTTCCATCCAGGCATGCCGCACGTCACGGAGGCATTGTGGAGCGCCGTGAAAAATCACGCGGCGTGCGCAGTGCGTGGGCTTGAAATGAAGTCGACAGATCTGTTGGCCACGTCATCGTGGCCAATCGCGCAGGCGTCTTTGATCGACACCAAAGCGGAGGCTGATTTCGCGCGCGTTCAAGCTTTGGTTGAAGCCATCAGAAATGTTCGCGGTGAACGCCAAGTGAATCCCAAGAAGCGCATCAAGTTGCTTGCAAGCGCCAACGCGTCGCAGGTGGTGGCTCTCGCGGGCGGCGTTGTGGAAACACTTTCCGGCGTGGACGGTGTCTTGCCAATCACGCACGCGCGTTCTCCAACCGCCGCCGCGATGACATTCGAGGGGCAGGAATGCTGGCTCGATGGCCTGGTGGATGCGCTTGATATTGGCGCCGAACGCGCGCGTTTGACCAAGTTGCTTGCCGAACGCCAGCGCGCCGTGAGTGGGTACAAAGGTAAATTATCCAACGCTGGATATGTGGCAAAGGCGCCGCCGCAAGTGGTGCAAGACACGCAGAAGATGTTGCTGGACGCGGAGGCGGAATTGATCGCGGTTGAGCGTTCGCTCAGGGAACTTGCCTAAAAATATTTTCTATGTTGGTTGAATTTGTTGCGTAGAGTTCAAAACTGGTTGCAATCTTGAATGAATAAATATTCCATCATTTTTAAGTTGGCGATACTCCTATGCGCGGCGGGTTGTTCCAACACTGTCAACTTGAGGACCGAACCCGCATCCAGCGCGCTTGAGGTTCATCCAACGGCGATCGCGGATTCCAAACCAGTTGCCGTTGTGACCGGACCTTGGAAAGATGGTGGCGACAATGGAATCGTGGTCCGCACTCAGCATTATGTATTGCGCCTTTCGCTGCGGGATGAAACTTTTCGTGATCGATTACCCGACTTTATGGAGACTTGTTTTGTGGCTTATGCGAGCGCGCTCGGAACAATCCCCGTACCCAATGACGCCTTGGAAATGTATGTGTTTGGCGAGCGTGGTTTATGGGAAAAATGGACTCGCAAAAAACTTGGCCGCGACGCGGAAATTTATATTGGCCTTGGCAAAGGTGGTTACACCACTGATTCGGTGAGTGTGTTGTATGACATTGGCCGCTTCGATACGCAGACCATCGCGGCGCACGAGGGTTGGCATCAATTCAGCCAACAAGCGCTGCAACATCCTCTGCCCACTTGGTTGGAGGAGGGAATCGCGTGTTACATGGAGGGAACCCGACTTTCGCGCGATGGAGGTCCGTCCACATTTCGGCCTTGGAGAAACTTTGAGCGTTGGTCGCAACTGCGCGAGGCGCTGCGAAGTGATGATTTGATACCGCTCGGGGAGTTGCTTGATGGAACGCCTCAGGAATTTTTGAAAGATGGAAAAGATTCGCTCTTGACGTATTACTCGCAGGTGTGGGCGTTGGTGCAATTTCTGCGCGATGGTGAGAACGGAAAGTACCGCGAGAATTTTTCACAACTCATACAAGACGCCTCCACGGGAAAACTTGCAGGAAGATTGGCGTCGAGCAAGGCGATCGTTGGCAAAGTTGGCCGTCAGCGTGCGGTGGAATTGCGCACGGGCAACGCCGTGATTCTGGAGTATTTCAATTCGGACTTCGCCAACTTCGTGGATGAATTTAATAATTTTGTTGTGGCGATCACTGCCCGCGGCGCTGGCGACAGAATATTTCGCGGAGAATTTCCTTTGAAGCCCGCTTCACTTACGGCGCCCGTTGCAAATCCAACTCCGGCCGTTGCTCCAGTGGTCGATCAACCCGGCGTGGAAATCAAAAGTCGCTGACTTCATTGTCGCGACAAAAAAGGTGGGGAGGGGATTCGAACCCCTGAGACCCTTGCGGGTCTATCCGATTTCAAGTCGGATACGTTCAACCGCTCTGCCACCCCACCAAGGTGCGGGCGAATACTACTCGCCTATTCAATTATGTCGAAGTCAACGCGCGAATGACCGCCCAAGCTAATAAAAGACAGGCGATCATGGATCCACACGCCACCGCTGTGGAGAACACCAACCACACATGTAGGCGTCCCTGGATTTTTCCAATAGCCTCGTCGCGGTCGCGAAGTCGATCAAGCAATCCCACCAAAGCGTCAGAGTTTCTTCGCTGTCCGCTGGAAAGATCGCCCACGCCTTGCGCCAAAGTGGCCACGGCCTCGGCGATCCGCTGCGACGCTTGGTGGTTGAGATCTAGTTGTTGCTGCACCAAGCCAAACGTGTCTGTTTGCTGGCCAACACCTTGGGCGATGCGCTGCAAAATAGATTCGATGGATTGATCGCGTTGGCGCGATTGCACCAGTGCTGTTGCAATCGCCTCGCCCAATTTGGATTGCTGACGCGCGATTTCTGGAAGCGCTTGAAGCGACTCGGGCAGGCGCTGCAGCAGCGGCATTATATTTTCACGGTCGCGGCCATCCTCATGCAGACGCTCGGCGAGTTCGGTGATCGCAGTCGCCACAGCCTCGGCGTCCGGCATGCGGCGCGTTTGCACTTGCTCGGGCTCCTCTCGGGGACCCAGCAGAAGTTGACCCATGGAACGAAATAGATTCATCGCAGTGTGAGAGTGTAGCGAGAGGAGGTCCAAGAATGGGTGCTACTCTGAGCGCATGCGGCAAGCGATGTTGATCCTGTTGATGGCGCTCGCGGTGGCGGCGTGCCATCAGGAAGACGCGGGAACTTCACCTGCGCATTTAAGCGATCAACCGCCGCGTATTGCCAGTTTTTCACCCGCCCTCAGCGCGACAGTGATTGCGCTTGGATGGGAAAAATCGCTCGTCGGGCGCACGCCATGGTGCAACTCCACGGCGCCAATTGTGGGGTCTTTGAACGACGTGGATTTGGAAACCCTTGCGCGTATGAAGCCAAATTTAATTTTAATCCAGCAAACTCGCTCCGGCGCTCCGGCTCAATTGGAGCAAGTGGCGCGTGAAAAAGATTGGCGCATTGAATTTATCCCCGCCACAAGTTTGGATGACATTCGGCATTTGCCCGTGGCCGTGGAGCAGGCCGTTGGTAAACCCGCGCCCATCAGTCCACAACTTTTGACGCAGGCGCTTGAAAAAGAATTGACCATGTGCCAAGCCGCGCAAAAACTTTCACCAGCTATTTTACTTTATAGCGACGAACCTATTGGAGCGTTTGGCGCCGACACTTATCTTGCGCAAGCGTGGAACGCCCTGGGTGGAACGCTTGCGTTTTCTAAAAGTGGCAATCCAAATTTGTCGATGGAGGAGTTGTTCGCCACGCAACCCAAATCAATCATTGTCATTGTTGGCGCCGTTGGCGATAAAGACCACGCACGACCGTATGGTGTGTTGTCAGACGCATGCGCCAAGCGTGGCGTGTCACTGCTATCGCTTTACGCTCCGCAATTGCTGCTGCCAGGACCTGAATTCACTACAGGATTGAGCTTGTTTCGAGCCGAAATACAGAAGGTTTGCGTGGCCCAAGCCCAGTCCATTCAAGCGCCAGGCACCACGCCAGTCGACACGCTTGAAGTGACAGCCGAAAAACTTTCTCAAGGTGCGAAGAAACCATGACAGCGCGCCGTGAACGAGTTGGTTGGATTTGCCTTTCGGTTGTATTGGTGGCGGCCATAGCGTGTCGATTTCTTGTTGGGCGCGACATGCTTGGGCAGTGGACTTTCACGTGGCCAACTTCGGATTCAATTGAGTGGCGCACGGGCGCTCTCATCAGCGCATTTCTTGCGGGAGCCGCGCTGTCGCTCAGTGGAATATTTTTACAAACGCTGTTGCGCAATCCACTGGCTTCACCATTTGTGCTGGGACTTTCCGCGGGGAGTCAAGCGTGCGTAGCTGCGGCGTATTGGATTGCCGCCATTGGCGGACCGTGGATGCTCATGGGGGGCGCAATTTTCCCGGCCACTGTTGGCGCTTTGTTGGCGCTCGCCGTCACGCTGTATTTTGGCCGCGGCACAGGTGGCGGCATTGATCCAATTTCACTTGTACTTTCGGGCGTGATTGTGGGAACCGTTGCGGCGGCTTTGGCCTCGCTGATCGAATGGTTGCTGCCGCTTGAAATGCGTCCATCTTTGGCTGGTTGGGCGCTTGGCCGCGTGCCCGAGGTGCCGGAAATTTCAGTCGCTGTGATCACGGCAATCACTGTATTTACAGGCATATTCATGGGTATTCGCAATGGCGCAACTTTGGACGCCATGGGTTTGAGCGAAGACGAAAGTTCATCGATTGGAATTCATGTGGTGCGGGTGCGTTTATATTTGGTTCTTGGTTCAAGCGTTCTTGCGGCGGTGGCCACAGCGTTGTGCGGACCACTCGCCTTTATTGGATTGATCGGTCCACATATGGCGCGCAGTTGTGTTGGACCACGACACCGTGCCTCCGTGTTGGCCGCTGCGATTTCTGGAAGCACATTGCTTATCGCCGCCGATGCGGTGCGACACTTTGCTCCGGCAAGCACGGGCCGCTTACCAATTGGAGTGATCTGCGCGCTTGCGGGTGGACCGTTCTTTCTCATCTTGTTGCGCCGCGGCGCCGCGAAAGCGTGGATGCGATGACTTTGAAATTTGAACAAGCTTTGATTCGCAATGGCAACTTTGTGTTAGGTCAAATTGATCTGCAATTTCGCGCGGCGGCCGTGACCGTGGTGATTGGTCCCAATGGTGGCGGCAAGAGCACGCTGTTGCGAGCCGCGGCTGGATTATTAGCCGCGCATGCGGGCCACGCGCGCTTGCAGTGTGAACCCTCGCAAAGTGCGCGCGCTGAGAAGTTGTCCACGACTTCGGCGCGCATGCTTACTAGTGAAATGGAAATCGCAAAAATCATGCCTTCTCAACGCGCGCGCTTGCTCTCGTTTGTTCCTCAGCGGCCTGAATCCGTAGCTGGTTTTTCAGTGCGAACATCGGTTGAATTAGGGCGAGTTGCCATGCGCGCCGACGCGCCAAGAGTGCAGTTGTCAATGGAGCGCACCGGAATTGCGGCATTGGCTGAAGAACTTGTGGGACATCTTTCAGAGGGGCAGCGACACCGAGTCGCATTTGCGCGGGCGCTGGCCCAGCGAACAGCGCAAACGCAACTGTTGATCGTGGACGAGCCCACATCCGCGCTTGATCCAAGTTGGACGCGCACCTTGGCCGCCGAGTTGCGCCACAGCGCAAGCGAGGGACTAGCGGTGATTGTCGCCACGCATGATTTCGCTTTCGCCGGAGCCATAGCGGATGATGTTGTCGCGCTCTCGCAAGGAAAAATCACCGCCGCTGGTCGCGCAATGGAAATTCTTACTCCGCATATTTTGCAACCAATCTTCAATGTTCCATTTCGCATGGTCGAACATCTTGCGGCGAATCCGCTATGTCTTCCAATGTGGAACGGCGCCATCAACGCCACTTGATCAGGTATCATCACACCATGTCCAACACGCTCATTATTCTTGTAGTGCTTGGCGTGATCAACTTCTTGATCAAGAAGTTTGCATCCAAATCCGTGGATCCTGCGGGCAATGAAAATGAGCGGCCTGGTGCGCGGCCAATTCAAAGCTCCGCGCCAGCTTCCCAGCAAACCTCGCCGTCGCAACGCGTCGCGCGCGCATTCAATGATCAAGCACGCGCGTTGGGTTTAATTGATGAACATGGAAATTTGGTTTCACCCACTTCGCAAGTTACTGTTGGCGCCCAGTCGGCTACCCGTTCTTCCGTGCAGCCTTCCGCCCAGTCGACTTCACAGACATCACCGAAGCCCAAGCCAATTAAAGGTCCTCGGGTCAGTCAAAAGCCAATTGGGGTTACCGACTTCACGCCCAAAGATTCAACATTAAAGCGCAGCAGAACAGTGCAAGCCGCGGTTACGGCAGTGGTTGCAGGCGCAGACTCTGCTGTGTCTCCAATTATTTCAAAAAGCGCTATGAGGCAATCCCCAACTCGGCCTATCAGCGCAATCGACGCCCTGATCGCAAGCCGACTGAGCCAACGAATTTCTTTGGATTCGCACGGCCAAACCGCACAACCAAAGCGAATTTGGAATGCCAAGAGCATGCGCCAAGGCATGGTGATGGCTGAAATACTTTCGCCACCAGTGGCTTTGCGGGCGTGATCTAAACACTGCAATTACAAAACCTTGCATGAAGGCGGCATGATCGCAGCATGTTGCGATTGTTTTCGCTACAATTATCCAATTCACCAAATTTGGAATCTGAAGGATCAAAGCCATGATTGACATGAGAAAACTGAAAGAACTGATTCGTTTAATGACCACCAACGAACTGTTGGAATTGGATCTTCGCGATAAGGATGAGCAGGTCACCATTCGCCGACCCAATACGCACAGCGCTCCCCAAATTATGCACGCGCCAGTGGGTCTTGCTCCGGTGGCAGTTGCGGCACCTTCTGTTGCGCTAACTCCTGTGGCTTCAAGCGCGGCCAAGCCAGCTGTCGCCATCGATGACACCGCAGGCTTGATCAAAATTGAAAGCCCGATGGTTGGAACGTTCTACGCATCAGCCTCCCCCGACAAGCCGCCCTTTGTGAGCATTGGCGCAAGCGTTGGTGCGACTTCCGTGGTCTGCTTGATTGAGGCTATGAAGATCTTCAACGAGATCAACGCTGGAACAACAGGAACCATTGAAAAGATTCTTGTGAAGAGCGGGGACCCAGTTGAGTTTGGTCAAGTGATTTTCCTTGTTCGACCTTCTTAAGTTTCCTACGCAATGATTTCGTTCTCGCCTTGGCGAATTTCCAAGCAACACATTCCGCATTTAAAATTTCATCCACTCACATTCATCCATCATGTTTAAAAGAATTCTGATCGCCAATAGAGGAGAAATCGCGCTGCGTGTGATTCGCGCTTGCCGCGAGTTGGGCGTGAGTCCGGTGTGCGTGTACAGCGTCGCGGACCGTGATGGTCCGTGGATTGAGCAAGCCGATGAAGCCGTGTGCATTGGTCCCGCGGCCAGCAAGGACAGTTACTTGCGCATTGAACGCGTCATCGCCGCCGCCGAAGTCACGGGCGCCGACGCCATTCATCCGGGCTACGGTTTCCTTTCGGAGAACTCGCACTTTGCGGAAGTCTGCCGCGATTGCAACATCGCATTTATTGGGCCAAGTCCAGAGGCCATGAATTTGCTTGGCGACAAAGTGAATTGCAAGCGCCTTGCGCGGCAATCAGGAACGCCAGTATTTCCCGGCACAGAAGGTGGAATTGAGGATCTTGAGGAGGCCGTGAAAGTGGCCAACGAGATTGGCTATCCAGTCATCATCAAGGCCAGCGCCGGCGGTGGGGGTCGCGGAATGCGCGTGGCCCGAAGCGAGGCGGAGTTGCGGGAAAATGTTGAGAAGGCGCGCCAAGAAGCGCTCGCCGCGTTTGGAAATGGAACGGTCTATGTTGAAAAATATTTGGAGAACGCGCGCCACTTTGAAGTGCAAACAATCGGCGACAATCATGGCAGCGCCGTGCATTTATTTGAGCGCGATTGTTCCAGTCAGCGACGCCACCAGAAATTAGTCGAGGAGGCGCCAAGTCCTGGCGTCGATCCAGCCAAGCGCTTGAAGGTGTGCGAAAGCGCCGCCGCCTTGATTCGTACAGCCAATTATTGCGGCGCCGCCACTGTTGAATTTCTCATGGACAAAAAACAAGATTTCTACATGCTCGAGGTGAACACTCGCGTGCAAGTTGAGCATCCAGTGACGGAGATGATCACGGGCGTGGACATTGTGCAAACGCAAATCCGCGTGGCCGCCGGTGAGCCGCTGCCAATGAAGCAGCAGGACATCAAGGTGAACGGACACGCGATCGAAGTTCGAATCAACGCTGAGGATCCGGATAAGAATTTCATGCCGCAAGCCGGTCTTATTGAAACATTTTCCGCGCCTGGTGGTCCCGGAGTGCGCCTGGATAGCCACGCGCGCGCTGGATACCGCATTCCGTCCAATTACGATTCAATGATTGGCAAGTTGATCGTGCATGGTCCAACGCGCGCCGCCGCTATTGCGCGCATGCGTCAGGCGTTGAATGAATTCAAGATTGGTCCGCTGCGCACAACCATCGCGTTGCACAAGCGCATCATGGACAATAAGGAATTTCAGAACGCGGACTTCGACATTCACTGGGTTGAGAGATGGCTGAAGGCCAATGCCGCTGAATCATCAGCGGTATGAAGCGGTTTGAAATCAAGCCAATTGAAACGCAGCATGCGCGAAGTATTTCAAGCTACAAGTTTGGCTTGAAGCATCACGGAGAGCTTCGGCCTTCCACTTTCAACGTGGCAGTTCCCAGCACGCTGGCGCTGGTGAGTGGCTTGCTTGGATCGCGCAGGATCACCATTGAAATTTCAACGCCGAAGGGAAGTCGATACATCAAATCGATGTGGCCAGCATTTTCGGCGCGCAAAAATTGCTTGACGGTGAATCCGTCCTTGGGTGGCTCCAAATAAATCTCCCACTCCTCGTTGTCGGGGTTGACCCAGATATATCCAAAGGGTTCGTACAGATTTCCTTTGGTGTCCACCAGCATGGGAACGCCCGCGAAGCCAACTTTTGCGGCGATTTTCCTGGTTTTGTCAACGTTGTAGAGATCAGTGATCGAGTCCTTTGATATTTTAAGTTTCGCAATTCGCTGAGTGGAGTCTTGAAAGACGTTTCGAATATCGGTCTTGGCGTCCTTGCTCTTCTTCATGTGCGTGGCGGCGCCTGTGAAAATGCTTCCGCCATTTTCTTGCAAGGTTCCTGGTAGCGCATTTTTACTCAGCAACATTCCACTGAGCGACGAGTCAAGTTCAAGTTCGTTGGCAGGAATAACTGGCGCTGTTTCGTCAGCGGCGATTTGAATTTTTGTTCCCGCATTTTCAACAGCTCGCCCCAAGGCAAGAGCATCCGCGTCTGGCTTTGGCAATTCAAGGCGCAAACCTTTGATGGTGATCATGGTGGGCTTTGCGGAGTTCTTGCCATCTTGAAAGGGTTTGGATGCAAACACCAAGCAAACAGAACCTTCGGCCGTGGCATTTCCAAGCGTGGCGTAACTGGTGTCGGTGTTGAATTGATATCGAACCATCGAGCGACCCTCGTCGGTCTTCTTTTCTTGACTGAACTCGATTGGAAATTCAGTGATTGCTCCGCCATCAACTGGAGCGATAAGTTTGGCCTGCGACGCGGATAAACTGAACGATCCGCCTTGATCAAATGATTCCGGCTTGAAAGAAAGCAACACCGCGTAGGCGCCCACGCTTCCATTGCGCAGAGAGTATTTGGGGTCGTAATAAAATCCTGCGATGGTGAAACCCGTTGGTGAGAGCGATGAATTGCCGCGTCCTTCATGCATCGAATCTCGATAAAGGCTTCCACCGTCTTGGGCAATTCCTGGCCGGTACGAGGCAAGCGTGGCGTTGCCAACAAGCGGCGCAAAGCTTCCGCCTGAAAGGGAGTTGTAAAATCCTTGCGTGAATCCCATCAGAATGGCTGGTGGAGAATTTGGTTCGTCTTGGTTTGGTCGGCCTTGCGATTCCGCTGAACGGTGCCAGCCTGTGTAGCCCAGGAGTTCGGTTGATGTGGAGAGATGTCCCACGGCGATCAAAATGATTCCCATGCTCAACATTGCGCTAAGCAATCCCAGCACTCCGCCAAAAGATAAGTTGGCCCAGCGTGGCATGAGCGGTCGCTTGGGAGTTACAAAGTCGATGACAAATCTCAGAGCGAATAAGGCGATAAGAAAAATTCCGCCCAAACTCATTCCCCACGCGAAGCCGTCAAAGCCGCCGCCTTTGAGCAGAAATCCCACTGTGACAGGCTCCCACAATGCGAACGCGAGGGCGCCCGCGATCACCACGCAAACGAAGTGAATGAACGCGTCAAACAAACCTTGGCTGGCCCACCAATAGGCGATCAACAGAACAAGCAGCGAAACAAGAACGGAAAGAATCATGTTTAGGCCTTTGGTTTTTTGGGTGCAGCGGAGGGGTTGGCTACGCTTGGTGTTGTGGTTGGTTTTGCTGCCGCGGGCTTGTCGGTCTTTGCTGGCGCCGCGGCGCTTGCGGTGGTTGTTGGCTTGGCCGTTGCCGTGGCAGTCGGTGCGGCGGGCTTTGACGCAGGGGAAAGCACGCGAATCGCTTCTTCAAGACTTGTTGTTCCATCACGCACGCGAAGTAGGGCGGCCTCTTGTAGACCGGGCAATTTGTGCTTCAGTCGCGATGAGTTGTATGCGCTCTTCATATCCCCCTTGGCCAAAAAACCGCGCGCTTCATCATCCACAACCACAACTTCTGTGATCGCAGTTTGGCCGTTGAAACCTGTTCCACTGCACATTGGACAGTCGATGACTTTGTTTTTGGTTTGAACCTTGCCGCTTGATTTGAAAAGTTCAACTTGTTTGCCAGCCGAAATGCCCAGCTTTTTGGCTTGTTCTGGTGATGGTTGATAGGGAACGCGGCATGCGTTGCACAACTTGCGGCACAACTTTTGCGCGATCACCATTCGAATAGGGGCGGCGGCCAATTTCACTTCGCCCACGGCGCGAACCCACTCCGTTATGGCGGAAGCAATGCCATCCACAGGAAGAGCAACGTAAAAACGTATGTCACTGTTGTTGGGTGCTGCGATAAGTTTTCCCGCGCCAACATCGGAAACGTCCTCTACATAAATCACATCTGGACTACGGCGGATAATGGATTGCAATTGGGTGGCGTAATCCACGGAACCCTGCGCCGAAGTCCAAACTTGATGATCCACTCCGTCGAGTCGATGCGACAGGTTTTTTTCCAGGGTCTTCACCGCCGCGGTGAATGGATCGTGTCCAGTGAGCAACGCCAAGCAAGTGGATGTCAGGCCTTGGCCGGGAGGCGCGCTGACAAGCACCACGCCGCCGCGCGACATTGGATCATGAATGGCCTTGATGGCTTTTTCTTGCGCGGGCAAAAAGCCAACTTGATCCAATGTTCGCGACATATGTTTGGCGCGATCAAAATCAAGCCGCAATTGCTGGCCAGTTGAGGAACCCGCTATGGAAACTGAAAGTGAAATCAAAGCTTCCTCTTTCACAATCCAACAGGAACCAGCCTGGCGCTTGCGTCGTTCCTTCACATCCAACTCGCACAAGCCTTTCAGGAAATCGATCATGGCCATCGTGATTTCAGGCGTGGCGCAATCTATTTTGCTGCGAACCCCATCCACGGTGATCGCTGCAGCCACGCCATCAGTCTTTACAACCAGATCAACTCTCGAGGCGCGTTTGTGCAACGCGGCGCCCAACAACGCCTCCGCGGCTTGAAAAGCAGGCAGAATCGCGTCGTTTTTGCTTGGATTGGCGCGGTCTTTTTTATTTGTGTCTTTGAATGAAAGTTCAGCGCCGGCCAAGGACTTGCTCGCTCCGCGTTTCTTAAAGAACGCGCGAACCTTGTCGCCACCGATGATGAACTTCATTTTTTCAGGCACGGCGGCGTTTCGCGTTTTCCAATACAGCAATATTGGAGCCGCGGTGAAAATAATTTGCGTCGGCCAACTGGCCCAGAACGTTGGAATGAGAATGCCGGCGAAAAATCCAGCAACCAAACCGCCAATTAAAATGCCGTGCCATTTGAAGGACGGTAGTCCGCACTTGCGCACATCGGCGACAAGTTTGGAGACTAACGCGCAGGCCAATAGCGTTGTTGCAAAAATAAAGAAAGGCTTGATTGGATCAATCAGGAATTCACTTGAGACATTTTGCGCCAAGGAAAAAAACATGTGATTCATGGTGATTTAAGAAATTCCCTTCAAGCGCATCTTTAATTCCTCTGGCTTGGCGGTGGCTTCCATGGCCACTTTGGTGTGCACCCATTCGCCCTCAACCAACTTCACTAGGCTTGATGTGAAGTCCACCATGCCTTCAGAGGCGCTTTGGCGCATGATGTCAAGCAACTCGCCTTCTCGGCGCTCCAAAATATATTTTTGCACCACGGGCGTGTTGATCAAGATCTCCAAAGCCGGCAAGCGCGCGATGTTTTCGTGCAGCGTGGGCAGCAACTTTTGATAGATGATCGCCCGCAAATTAAAGGCTAAAAGCTTGCAAATTTGATCGCGCTCGGATTGCGGGAACAAATCATAAATACGGCCAAACGTTTGCCACGCGCTCGACGCATGGATGGTTCCAAACACCAAGTGTCCGGTTTCGGCGGCGCGAATGGCGGCTTCAAATGTTTCGTGATCGCGCATTTCACCAACCAGAACCACGTCCGGATTTTCGCGCACCAGCGCGCGCAGCGCCTCGTTGAATGTGGCGCAATCAATTCCAACTTCGCGCTGGTTGATCATGGCCTTGTCGTCGGTGAAGACATATTCAATCGGATCCTCAAGCGTGACAATGTGCACCTTCTTGCGCTCGTTCACATATTGCATCATGGCGGCGATCGTGGTGCTCTTGCCGCTGCCGGTGACGCCCGAAAGCAGAATCATTCCTTGGGCGAGCATTGAAATGTCCCCAAGAATTGGCGGCAAATACAAATCTTCAAAGCGTCGAATGTTGCTGGAGATCAAACGCGCCGCCACGCTTGGTGTGCCGCGCGCCATGAACAAGTTCACGCGGAATCGATTCTTTGGATCGTAGCCATAGGCAAAATCGATTTGTCCCTTGCGGCAGAACATGTCGTACTGCGACTTGTCCAGCACGTCCTTGGCCATCTGAAATAAATCCTCAGGCTTCACAACGGGGCACTTCAACGCCTGCAACTGTCCTTTATGGCGGATGCGAGGCGCCATGCCGCTCTTGATAATCAGATCGCTTCCATTGATGGCGATGATGGCCTTGAGCCAACTATCCCAAATCTTTTTGCCTTCGCCGGGGCTTGTGCCTTCGTCGTGGTGGACTGGATTTGAACTTTGATCGCCAGTTGATGCGGGAGCCGACATAAGAATCTCCAAGGAGTGGTGAGAGGAAGGACAAGAGTAACAAGGGAATTGAAAAGTGTGGATTGCCAACACATTTTGCGGGGCTTTTGGAATGCCGAAGAATTTTGGCGCGGCGGCTATTGACAATCAGTGCCGTCGGCGGGAAGGTCTACAAATGACAGACCGCATTTCTTTCGAAGGCCTTACTTTCGACGATGTGCTTCTTGTGCCGCGCTACAGCGAAGTCACGCCAAATTTGGCGGATACCCGCACGCGCATCACAACAAATATTGAGCTGCGTGTGCCGATTATTTCCGCACCCATGGACACCGTGACAGAGGCCGCGTTGGCTATCGCCTTGGCGCAAGAGGGCGGTCTTGGCGTGATCCATCGCAACATGACTCCGCAACATCAGGCGCGCGAAGTGGCCAAGGTGAAACGCAGCGAGAATGGCGTGATTTCTGATCCGGTTGTGTTGTCGCCCAATGATTCCATGGCCAAGGCAAAGTTGCTGATGAGCGAGCAGGGCGTGAGCGGATTTCCTGTGACCGAGGGCGGAGTGCGCCGTGGAAAAGTGGTGGGAATTCTTACGCGTCGCGACATGAAATTTTTGGATTCGCCCGATGGCCACACGGTTGGCGAAGTGATGACATGTGAAAATTTAGTGACGGCGCCGCCAGATATTCAACCTCAAGAGGCCGAGCGCTTGATGGTTCAGCGGCGCGTGGAGAAAATTTTATTGGTGGACGCAAAGGGTTGCCTCGCTGGCTTGATCACTATGCGTGACTTGGAAAATTTCTCCAAACACGCGGCGGCGTGCCGTGATTCGCGCGGTCGTTTGCGCGTTGGCGCGTCGATTGGTGTGGGGCAATATGACCGTGTGGAGGCGTTGCTTGCGGCCGATGTTGATTTGATCGTGGTGGATACCGCCCACGGGCACAGCAAAAATGTCATCGACACGGTGAAGGAATTGAAGAAGCGTTACAAGATTGAAGTGGTCGCGGGAAATGTTGGAACACGCGAAGGAGCAATGGCTCTGGTTGACGCGGGCTGCGACGCCATCAAAGTTGGAATTGGTCCAGGCTCCATTTGCACCACGCGCATTGTCACTGGCGTGGGTGTTCCACAAATCAGCGCCATCATGCAAAGTGTCAGCGGCGCGGGCGGAGTGCCGGTGATCGCCGACGGCGGCATTCGTCAATCGGGCGATGTGGCCAAGGCCATCGCGGCTGGCGCGTCGGCCGTGATGCTTGGCGGACTGTTCGCTGGTCTGGATGAAAGCCCGGGCGAACTAGTTTTATATAGAGGTCGCCGCTTCAAGAGTTACCGCGGCATGGGCAGCGAAGGCGCAATGATCGCCGGCAGCGCCGACCGTTATGGCCAAGGCTCCGTGATGGATAGCCGCAAGTTTGTTCCAGAGGGCGTTGAAGGACGCGTTCCTTATCGCGGTTCGCTGGCTGAATTTACATATCAAATTGTTGGCGGCGTGCGCGCCGCAATGGGCTATTGCGGTTGTCAAACATTGGCGGAATTGCGTAAAGAGGCGCGTTTTGTGAAGATTTCAACGGCGAGTTTAATGGAGAGCCATCCGCACTCCATTCAAATCACCAAAGAAAGCCCCAACTACTCGGCAAATTACGCCGCTGGATCATTTGGCGGACTTGACTAGACTGCGCCGCTTGATTCGCTATCTTGCTCGATTGGATTGTTGATTTGTATTTGTGAAAATGCCGCCGGTGTGGCGGAATTGGCAGACGCGATGGACTCAAAATCCATTGCCCCTCGCGGGGCGTGAAGGTTCGATTCCTTTCACCGGCATTTTCTTTCTGGCGCGT
>Ga0214919_10005805_pt1 | contig 17267 bp, 9 predicted proteins | sample LL1503_MetaG_FD_177994 | JGI IMG/M metagenome (GOLD analysis project Ga0214919, IMG submission 177994) | Freshwater microbial communities from Lake Lanier, Atlanta, Georgia, United States - LL-1503 | ecosystem: Environmental > Aquatic > Freshwater > Lake | place: USA: Georgia | collected 2015-03-15
TTAAAGTTTGTGTACGCTTTAAATCATTCCAACGGAATGACTCACCCAAAAATTCTCTTGCTGATTCATCTAAAATCATATCAATTGAAATAGTTGCAGGCGTAGCTCTATAGGAAACCACATTTGTAGGTACATCCCTAGCATCATCTGCATTTGCAGCACGCGCAGGTGCTTTACCAGCATTTGAAGCTAATGCACGATCCAATACTACATTATAATAAACATCAGCAGTTCCTAATTTAGCACCAGTTGCACCTTTTACAATTGCTTCTGCAGCCATTAAATATAATTCAGCTGAACGGAATAAAGGCTCATTCCAAGTTCCCCAACCATCAGAAGTAGGAAGCCCAGGTTGGAAAAATTTCCAAATCATCGGCTTACCCCAGAACATATTATCAGTTACCCCTGTTGTTGCATTAATTGGTGCATATCCTTCCATTTCATCATGATTCGTTACATGGTACTTTTTAGTTCCGCCAGCGACATTCAGTCCACGCTCACTTGCTGATAAAACTGGATTATTCCAGGCCCTGATGACAGCAGTAGTATCTCCTTTAACAAAGTTCAACGTTGTATTTGAAGAATAGGTATTGTTTTTCAAAGAGATAGCTGCTGAAGTGGTTGCATAAGAAACACTGTTATAGGTTCCTTCATAACGCGCATCTAATTTTGGATCAAACAAACGGTATGCAACCCAATTGACGATGTGCACATTTTTCATCACACTATAAGGTGCAGCTGCACCAGCAATTTGTGCAATTCCTGAAGGTCCGCCACCCATTTGACTATGAATGTTATTACCTTGAATACCAGTTGCAGCGTCAAAATTTAAATCACCTTTATAAAAAGCAGGATTTTCATATTGTACAGCAAAAATCACTTCTTTACTTGCATTTGCTGTAACTACTGAACTAGCCAATGTTGCAGTTTCCAAATTCACATTTTTATTATGAATTGGGAATAAGGTATTCCAATCTTTTTCCATAGGATATAAATTGGAAGCAATTAAAGCATCACAAAGCGCTAATGATTTTGTAAAATCAGCATCAGATCCGCCTAATGAATTATTAAAATTCCAGCCTCTTGTCAAGTATACTTTCGCTTGTAAAAATTGGGCAGCTCCTTTGCTCGCTCTACCTCTTTCACTTGGTGTTACTGGTAAAACTGCAATTGCTTCATCTAAATCCTTTAATATTTGCGTATATACTTCCTTCGCAGTTGATTTTTTTGCTTCCAAGCTTCCAGTCAATGATTCAGTCAATGGCATTGGAATATCACCCCATTGTTGTACCGCCCAGAAGTAGCTTAATGCACGTAAAAATTTCGCCTGTCCAACTAAGTTGGCAATCACAGCTGCATCACCGCCTACAACTGCTTTCTCTCTGGAAATTGCAGCATTACATCTGTTTATTTCACGGTATAATTGATCCCAATAGGTTTGCAATTCACCATCAGTTGAGTTAAATCTGATATCATACACATCTTTTGGAGAACCTACTTGATTGGCCAAATTGTAAAAAATACCATATGAACCATTTTCTGCAAAAATGTCGGTACTGTTATGTGTTAATTTTTTACGTTGTGTCAAATCCCTCAATAAGGGATAACAAGAGTTGACTAAATTTAAATAACCACCAGGTGTGTTATAAAAATTATCTGTTGTTCTATTCGCAGGGTTGAATTCTGTAATAAAGTTTTTATTACATCCAACCATCACCATACTTAGTAAAACTAAGCTGATTGAAAAGCGTTGGAAATTTTTTGAAATATTCATAAAATTTATTTTTTAAGTTATTATCTTATATTATTTAAAAGCCTAAATTAAAACCAAATGTCACAGTAGAAGATGGAACATCATCCTGATAAGCAGCACCATTGTATTCAGGATCGCCACCTAAGAATTTGGTAAAATAAGCCGGGTTAATTAATTGTAGGTAAAAACGCATTTTATCAATACCCATTTTGTCTGTTTTAGCTTTAGGTAAAGTATAACCAAAAGTTACGTCGGCAATTCTTAAAAAGCTAGCATCTTGGAAGAAAATGGCATCTCTGAAATTTGAACTTGGAATACCCATACCATATATTTGATTAGATGGATTATTTCTAGTCCAATAATTCAAATTCAAACGAGCTCCACCACCTGCATCTGAAATATAACTACTCATAAAACCATTCTTAAACATGGTACCATTTCTGTAATACATCATAACTGCTACATCCAAGTTTTTATAACTAACGCGGTTGGTCATACCTAATGTATAATTAGGTAATTGTGAGCCTATGACAACGCGGTCGTCTTGTCCAAGAACACCTGATGAAATTTTACCATCATTGTTTTGGTCAACAATACGAACTTGTCCTGGAACTTGACCGTATCTTTTTGCTTCAACACTATCACCTAATTGCCAAATACCTGCAGCTTGAAAATATAAGAAACTTTTTAAAGGATATCCAACCACCAAAGCATTTTCAGGATTTGTTCCTCCACTCCATCCGTATTTTGCACCATTAGGTAATTCTTCTAATTTATTTACGTTTTTAGTGAAATTCAATGAGGTTGTCCACATTAAATTTTTAGTAGAAATGTTGGTTGTGTTTAATAACATTTCGACCCCTTTATTTGACACTCTACCTACGTTCGCAATAATAGAACCAAAGCCTGAAGTAGTTGGTAATGCTTGTCTCATAATTAAGTCCTTCGTAGTTCTATTATAAACCTCGATGGCTGCAGTCACTCTATTATTAAAGAATCCTACGTTCAATCCTAAGTTTAATTCCTCACTACGCTCCCAGCCCAATTCTTGGTTAGGTAAATTTCCTGGAGCCAAACCGATACCTGCATTTTGACCAAAATTATAATTGGTTCCAGCCAAAGTTGCAGAAGTTTGGTAAGGAGAAACCACTGAGTTACCCACTTGTCCAAAACTTACTCGTAATTTCAAATCAGAAAAAACATTTAAGTCTTTAACAAAATTCTCGTCACCCAAACGCCATGCAAAAGCACCTGATGGGAAAAACGCCCATTTTTTTCCTTCTGCTAATTGAGAAGCACCATCAGAACGTCCTGTGAAAGTGAATAAATACTTATCATTAAATGTGTAGTTAATTCTACCCATATAAGATTGTAAAGAACGTTGGCTAAATGAACTACCTATAGAAAATGATCCTGCAGATTGCATATTATACCAATAAGAATTGAAAGGTAAATTTGTTACAGAACCAACATTCATTTCAGTAGATGTTTTGAACGCACTTTGTAAACCAGTCACATTTAATTTACTTTTTCCTTTTTCTAAATTATATGTTAATTGATTATCAAAAGTATATGCTGTGATATAATCATCTTCAACAGATCCTCTTGTTAAACCTAAATTCACCGACTTTGAATAAGTACCACGGTATTCATCTTGTTTTGCATGTTGATTTGAAGCAGAAATAGTTGTTTTAAAAACTAAGCCTTTTAATAAATTCAATTCGCCATAAGCACTTCCCATTTGACTTGCAACTGTTCTAGTCCATGTGTAGTTGGCCAAACTTGAAGCTTCCAAAACCGGGTTCATTGCTGTATTACGACCCATTCTAACAGCATATCCATTTACAGGTCCTGTGATATCATCTTTTCCAATCACCGGATCCACTAAATCTTTGTAATAAATTACACTTGTTGGTCGCTCTCTATATGCAGTTCTAAGTGCTTCAAACGAACCAGTTGGGTTGGTTGAATAGTTTGCATATAAAGTAAAACCTACTTTTAAAAATTTAGTGATTTTTGAATCAACCGCTGCATTTAAATTATATTTTTTATAAGTTGTATTTGCTTGCATACCATCTTCCTGAATATAGCCACCTGAAAAACGATAATTTGTTCCATTGGAACCACCAGATACTGCAATGTTTGCACCCATATTTATACCTGGTTGTGTCATTGCACCTACTAAATCAGTTGTTTTTCCGCCATTAATAATCGCCAACTCATTCACATTGAACATAGTTTCACTTACAACAGCACCATTTAGTGCAGCATCCGTTAACGATGATTTATAAAATTGTTGTGCATCTTGCATTGGAGGCAAATGGTCTGGTGTTTTACGACCAGAGTAAAAATCAAGTGTAACTCTTGGCTTACCAGTAGCTCCTCTTTTTGAAGTAATGATCACCACACCATTTGCACCTCTTGAACCATAGATCGCAGTGGAAGATGCATCTTTTAAGATATCAATGGTTTGAATATCAGCTGGACTAATGTCTTGTAATTTTCCACCCACCACACCATCAATAACCACCAATGGCTCTGTATTCATATTTTGTGGGTTACTACTTACTAAAGTTAAGTTAGTAGCTCCATCCGCATTTGGGTTAGCTGTAATTGTGTTTTCACCACGAATGGCAATAGACCATAATTGACCAGGCTTGTTACTCAATTTAGTAACCAATACCCCAGGCACTTGACCTTGTAAAGCTTGTGTTGCATTCGCTGGGTTACCTCTTGTAATTTCCTTTGCAGAAACGGTACCCACTGCACCGGTTAAATCTTTTTTCTTAACTGAACCGTAACCAATAACAACCGCATCTTCTAATTGCTTAGAATCAGATGTTAAAGTTGCAGAAATAGTTGTTTGATTGGTTAATTTAATTTCAGTGGATGTAAATCCAACAGAACTAATTACCAAAACATTGTTATTTCCTTTGGTAGGTACATCAAGGGTAAACTTACCATCATTGTTGGTAACAGTACCTTTTGTAGTTCCTTTAATGACAACAGAGGCACCTACAATGGCAGCTCCATTTTCACTATTTTTTACAGTTCCAGTTAGCGGGCGATTTTGTGCCCAAATAATATTGCCTATAAAAAATAGGGGCAACATCATTAAGAGAATTTTTCTCATGGTTTAGCAATTTTAATTTTATAATCTTTTATAAATGAATCGATTACTTTAAAAAAATTATGTATATAATCGTTTAAAGTATGTAGTAATTTAGGTTAAATTCATTAAACTGTTAAGATTGTTAACATTTAGTTACGAAAACGATTTCGTTGTATTCTAATGATTGTTCATTAAAACATAATTAGTTACTTTTAAAAAAATTAATCAACTTAATGAAAACCATATTCAACTTGCTTGTTTTGTTAACATTTGTTAACCACCAAGCATACGCTCAAAAGACAGTAGTAAAGCTGGACTACTTTTATAATAATGAGTATAAAACAAATCCAGATGGTAGCAACTTCCGTTTTCATTATATATGGGAGGATACGACACTAAATGGCTATAGTATGTGGGGCGAAATGTTTACCAATAAAGGCGCAAAAATTAAAAGTCTGATAGATGCCCCAACTATTGAGAATTTGAAAAAAGCATCCATTTATATCATAACTGATCCAGATAATCAAAAGGAATCCCCAAATCCTAATTACATGAAAGCGGCCGATGTGAAAATTATTAGTGATTGGGTTGCGCAAGGAGGTGTATTGGTTTTACTTGCGAATGATTCAGCCAATGCAGATTTATCTCATTTTAATTTATTAGCCAATGCATTTGGAATTCATTTTACGGATAAAGTACGTAATTCTGTTCTTAAAGATATTACCGTTGGGAAAATTATGGTACCTGATACTCATCCCATATTTACAACTGCCAAGCAATTATATTTAAAAGGCATTTGTACTTTACAATTAAAAAGCCCTGCGCAAGCTTTACTTGAAAATAACGGAGATGTGATCATGGCTACAAGTAAGTTTGGAAAAGGAACTGTTTTTGCGGTGGGTGATCCATGGATTTATAATGAGTATGTAGTAAATGATCGCTTAAACCCTACCTATCAGAACAAACAAGCTGCTATTGAACTTACCAATTGGTTGTTAAAACAAATTCCGAGGTAAAAATTTAAGCTTGAAAAAGTCATCCATTTTTTCTGCAATAATTATTGCGCTACTTTTTATTCAATGTAGTCAAATACAAAAGTCGGTAGTTATTGGCAAATCCTTATTCCCTAATGTGTTGACTCATTTTGTCCCTTATCAAGCCAACCCCCTATTTACTGGTGATGATTCAACAAAATGGGATCATCAAATACGTGAAAGAGGATATATTTTAAAGGAAAAAGGGAAGTATCATTTGTGGTACACTGGTTATTCCAAAAAAGATCCTAGAAAATTTTTAGGTTATGCCACTTCAAAAAATGGCATTCAATGGGATCGTTACATAGGGAATCCTATTGTAAATAATCATTGGGTGGAAGATGTATTCGTAATTAAATCAAAGGGCACTTACTATTTATTTGCAGAAGGCCAGGGCGATACTGCACACATGTTCACTTCAACGGATCGTATACATTGGAAGGAAAAGGGAAATTTAGATATACGAAATACCGATGGATCCCCCATTAGCAAAGGGCCATTTGGCACCCCCACAGTTTATATAAAAAATGGTGTCTGGTATTTGTTTTACGAAAGAGATGACAGAGGTATTTGGCTAGCCACTTCAAAAGATGCAAAAACTTGGACAAATGTACAGGACACCCCTGTGATTAAAATGGGGCCTGATGAATATGACCAATTTGCTGTGGCAATGAATCAAGTCATAAAATATAAGGGGAAGTATTATGGCTATTATCATGCATCGGCCTTTAAAGATTGGCATGAATGGAGCACCAATATTGCAGTATCTAAAGATTTAATTCATTGGACAAAATATAAAAACAACCCAATCATAAAAAACAATCAATCCAGTGGCATTGTAGTTAAAGATCATCATCGGTTTCGCTTATACACCATGCATCGCAGGGTGAACTTATATTTACCAGAATAATTAGCTAAATTCATTGTAAAATAAATTTATGTCCAATACGCTTACCACTGTAGATATAAATAAACGATTGTATTCACTTGATTTTATGCGAGGTTTAATCATGATGCTATTGGCCTTAGAAAGTACGGGTATTTTTAAAGTATTTTTTTTAGCTTCCAAAGATCATTTTTTTGAAAATGTATTTATTCAATTCCAACATCACCCTTGGCACGGCATGCGATTTTGGGATTTGATCCAACCTGGATTTATGTTTATTGCTGGTACTGCGATGGCCTACTCTATTCAAAATCAACAACAAAAAAATATACCAAAAAAGGAAATAACCATTAAAACAATTAAACGTAGCGGTTGGTTGTTTTTTTGGGGCGTATTATGCTATGCGGTAAAAGATACTGGATTGAGTTTTGAATTGTGGAATGTATTAACCCAACTTTCCTTTACCATGCTCGTTGCTTATTTTATTTTTGAATGGCAAATTAAATCACAAATAGTATTATGTATTGCCCTATTAATTTTAACTGATTTACTATACCGCTATACCAATATTCCTGGCTATAATTTAGGGTTTACCAATCATTTTAATTTTGGTAATTATGTTGATATGCTACTCATGAATAAAACAAGTCGCGGCGGATGGGTGGCCATCAATTGTATCCCCACTTCGGTACATACGATTGCAGGTGCCTTAATGGGTAAATTACTATTAAATGCAACAGATCAGAAAGATAAAATCAAACAAATGATTTATTGGGGATTAGGATTATTGGTTTTTGGTTATGCCTTAGATGTTTTACAAATTAACCCCATTATCAAAAGAATTGCCACTAGCTCATTTACCCTAGTTTCATTAGGCTGGTGTATCCTATTTTTTGCTGCTAGTTATTATTTCATTGATATTAAGCAGAATAAAAAAATATTGTTTTTAAGAATATTATCACTGAATTCAATATTCATTTATTTGTTTTTTGAAACAGCGGGTGGCGGATGGTTAAACCCTTTTATTAAAAAGTTTGCGTTTGGCTTATTAAATAACTTTACCAATTCTGAAACACTGATTGGTATCGTAGCTTGTACAATAATATTTTCAATAGAATGGGGATTATGTTATTTCTTATATAAGAAAAAGATTTTCTTCAAACTTTAATCAAATAAGCTTCGCATCCCCTCATTACGACGCTTTCCAAAATAGGTGGATAATGTAAATTCAAAAGTTTGCGGCTTCAAATTCGCTGCCGTCATGTCATTATTATAAATATCATAGGTAATACCCAGCTTATATTTATTTAATAATAAGCCAATATAAGGAACCACTGCATCTTTAGTGCGATAAAAACAACCCAGATACATCCTATTCGTTGATTCATAGGTTTCATTAAATGGGATACCTATTGCAGCGCCAGCATAAACAAATTCGTTTTCATATCTGCTTTGATAATTGGCATGTATCATCAATGTTTTATTCCCAGAAAATATTTGCTCATAATTTAATTGGCCTAATACCTGACTAAATTCATTCAAAGGACTCACCCTCACGCTGTCATTTGTTGTATTATATCCAGTGGAACGATTAATAAAATACGAACTCGCTCCTAGCTGAAAAAAGGAGGTATAACTATTATGGGAATACATTAAACCAACATTTAATGTTGACTTGGTTCTGAAACTATTGACCACTTCTAAACTTGTAGGATTCAATAGACGCCCTGAATAATACTGATCACCAAAAACCAATGACTGTGCATCCACAGTTCGACTTATAATAGTAGTGCCTAATCCAATTGCCAAATATTGGCTGCGTTCATCATTTAAAAAAACGCGATCGGCAATGGATGCGGTTATGTAATTTGTTTGTAAAATGCCATTTAAAACTTGATCAGAAATAGCCTGTAAGCCAAATCCCAATTTATTAGGTTCGGTATTCTCATTTTTTAAAAAACCAAAATCTACGCCAATCCCTGTGGTTTTATAAGGCTGGCCAACCCCTGAAAATTGCGTTCTAAAAATTACTTGTGCTTTATTATTACTTCCCAATCCTACTGTTGCAGGATTAAAAAAATGTCCAGCCGTAAAATTTTGAGAGATATACGGAGTCTGTGCCCTAACTGAAATGGCGAAGACTGAAAAAAATAATATAAAATTTAGTGCTTTCATTTATCTCATTAATAGTACTGAACCTGTTTTTTTAATTTCTGAAAGTTGGTTCGTCAAAAAATCTTTATAGCTATATTCAACAAGATATGAATAAGCATCCATTTCCTGCATTACACCACCTAAATCTCTTCCATCCCATCCTTTATTTATGTCGGTTGTGAAAAAGACCATCTTTCCCCATCTATTAAAAATCTTTAATCCTTTAAAACTTTGAATACCTGCCCCATATTCGATTTTTAAAATATCGTTTAGTCCATCATAATTAGGCGTAAATGCATTAGGTATATTTAAGTAAATATCAGGAGATACAATCACATCATATTCATCATAAATATTACAGGTACTAACGGTATCCGTTCTTGTTAAAGTATATAAAATAGATTTATTTCCATTAAATGTTGGTCGCGGGATAGTAGGATCAGATAAAAAAGTTGCTGGCGACCATTTGTAACTTGTATATCCTTTGTCGAACTTCGAAAACAATAAAGTATCTAAGTTTGGATATAAATATAAAGTATAATTTTTCCCATAAAGCGGAGCAATCACATTAATCGGATTTCCTGTAATTTGATAATAATACTTGGGGCACCAATCATTGCTCACCTGTAAATTAATTTTATAAATACCCCCAGTCATATATTTATGTGAAACAGGGTTGGCCACATTCGCAACAGATCCGTCACCAAACATCCATTTAAAATGTATTTTATTTTGATCTTTAGCATTAGTATTGATTACTACAGGAACATTAATACAGGCATCCAACTTGGTTGAAAAAGTGTATCTAGGTATATTCAATAATGAAATTGTAATATTCTGGGAGGTAAGTGAATTACAAAACCCGTCATTCACAACTAGTCGATATGCACCTGGCAAGCCTACCGAAACTTGACCTACTTGATTGGTATAAAATAAGGTGTCATTTCGGTACCATTTATAAGCATTAGCCCCCTGCCCCGTCAAAACCACAGAATCACCATTACAAATCACCGTATCAACAGCTGCAATGGTCGCGGTTGGAATTGAAAAAATAGGAATTGAAAAAATTGACGAAAAAGGATAGGTACACTTTTTTCGATCTGTTAATTCTAATGAAACACTTGTTGCGCCTGTTACCAAACCATGTATGACTGAATCAACCATTTTTGCATTATTATTAGTGGTAGTCCATACCCCATTAAATGGAGGAACACCCCCACTTGTACTTGATGATAAATTAAGTGAATCATACAAACAAAGATAATTCTTGGGACTCGTAATGATAGGCAAATTTGGCGGAGGCACTATTGTTATACCTTTACTTAATTCAGTTTTACAAACCAATCCAGAAACACTACTAAGTTTTATGGTATAGTTTAATCTATTGGGTACACTAAAATTGGAATAATAATGTTGGTATACATTATTAATGATTGGATTTTTTATAACAGTATCTGCGCTACCATCACCCCATGAAATTTTTACCGTATCAATGATACCAAAATTAGTCCATGTACTATCTGAAATTTTCACAAACTCATTACTACAAAGTGCTGTATCCTTGATAACATTAAAATTAGTTTTAGGGATGGCACCATTCACCTTAAATACCGTAGTAACTGAATCAATACAACCCTTTACACTGGTTACCTGTAATTGTACATTATAATTTTTTGAAGCATTATAAACATGAGATGTATTTTTATTTACATCTGAATTATTAACTACATCCCCAAAATTCCATAAAAATTTGAAATTATTGGTTTTGTCAGATATGCTGGAAGTGTCTGAAAAATTGGCTATGCCATTTTGTAAACATCCATTGGGTAAAGTAAAGCCCACCTTAGGATGCGGCACTAAGGAAATTGCAAGTGTTGTATCGTCCGTACAAGTACCCCCTGAAGATGCAAACATTTTAATTTTATAATTCATTTTATTAGGATAAGCGTACCCTGTATATCTATGCTTATAGACTTTACCAATATAGGGGAACTCATCCTGTGTGGTATCATTCAAATTATTTTGCGCATCCCAAAAGATGATTAATTTACCGATATCTCCAAAATCAACTGATGAAAGATTTTCAATACGGACATCCTCGTTCGTACATAAAGCGGTATCCTTTAATACTTTAAAATTGGCTTTGGGAATAGCCCCATTTACTGTAAAATTAGAGGTAATGGAAGAAACACAACCTGTCGTATTTTGCGTCACCTGAAGTGATACTTGATATACACCAAAGTCATTATACTTTATACGCGGATTAATTTGCGTTGCTGATCCTGCTGGTATACTTGGTAATTTTTTGTTTAAGGGAGGAACCACATTAAAATTCCATAAGTACCTAAACTGGCTATTTGTGTTGTCGGAAATTTTTGTCGTATCAATAAATTCTGCATAACTATCTTCCAAACATACCTCCGGCAATATGAACCCAACTTGTGGATGTGGAATTAAATTAACCTTTATAATTGTATCTGCCATGCAAGTAGTTCCCGAGTAAGCCCTTAGTCTAATATCATAACTCATTTTAGCAGGATAATTATAATCCAAATAACGGTATGCATACTTTTTTCCTACACTCGGACTTGTATCAACGGTGCTATCTTTTATATTATCATTATCCCAAAACACAACCACTTTATCAATTGTACCGAAATCAATAGTGGAGATATTTTCAATAGTTACATCTTCATTTGTACACAAAGCTGTACTTTTTAAAACATTAAACTTAGGATGCGGAATTGCACCACTTACTTTAAAAATAGTGGTATCAAGTGAAACACAACCATATTCACTTGCCACTTGAAGTATTATATTATAATCACCTCCACTACTATATTTATGCGTAGGCGTTTTCAATATGGAGGTATTCGGATTCGAAGTGGTTGCATTAGCATCACCGAAATTCCAGAGATATTTAAAATTTAAATTATTATCGACAATACTTGAAGTATCCAAAAAAGTTGCCAAGGCATTATACAAACAAGCATCGGGCAATGAAAATCCTACTACAGGGAAGGGCCTATTTGTAAAACTTATTGAATCGGATACATTACAGCCATTTAGTGTAGTTAAATTTAAAATAGGTCGATAGCTTTGTAAATTATTATAAACATGCGACTTAGGCTGATTTGTGGTACTAGAATCCAACGGCGATCCGTCCCCATAGTTCCATACCCAATTTGCTAATGTTGATTTAGGTGATGATACTGTCGAATCCCTTAATATTAATGCTGTATTTAAGCAAGTCGTATCAGAAATTGAAAATTTGATTTTTGGAACACTATCAATGATTGCTAATTGCAAAATTGAACTGTCCGCTGTAAGTGTATCACTAATACATCCAATATCATTTATTACAAAATGTCGAATATTATATTTACCAGCTGTATCAGGTTTAAATTTTATGTTTGGCGTAGTATCCTTAAATACACCCGTACCAAAGTCCCACATATATTTAATGATAGCACGATCATCTTTAGCAAGTATCGTTTTATCGTTCAAACTCACTGAATCGCTTAAACAATGTGTTGTAAAAATACTATCCTTTGTTTTAGGAGGTTCTGAAACTGTTAAAATAAATGACAAATCTTGTTCACCACTACAACCATCAAAAGTGGGATTATTCGCAATTACTTGTATTAAATATTGACCCGCAGTATTGAACAAAAAAGGATTTTTATAACTATATTTATATACCGTTTTGCCATTGATTAGGGTGGAGTCATCTGGAATAGGATTGTATATAGAATCCTTAGGATAATTGGGAATATTCCATTTCAAAGATAATGGCTTATAAGGTAAAGTGATCGAAGCTTTGGAACTAACTCCTTTACAGGTAATGGGTAAATAAACTGTATTGAAATTATTGTTGACCTCTAATCGTTGGTATAAATCTATCACATTCGCACCTGCATTATATCCGTATGATTCAGCTCCGCCATAACCATAAGCAATAGCATTGAACCCAGAATCTGAAGATATGGTATGGGATCCTGCAGTTAATTGGGGTTGATAATATAAATAATTCGTGTCTCCTGGATGCACAATTGAACCAGTAAGCGCGACGCCATCTATTTTCAAAGATGTAGCTCCTTTTTTGGGAATCACAATATTTGCAAAATGGTAAGCAGACCCAATATTAAAATTACTTGTTGAATTTATCGTAACCTTATTAATGGTTTGTTCAATGGGGCTTAAATATATCATTTCCGGATCTCCATTTCCTCCAATTATATTGTTACCGCATGAATTGGCTGTGGTAATATACTGCGCTACCATTATCGGCAAATCTGACTCAATTAAATTTGCAGTGGTACTTGAAAATTCATAATAAAAATTATTAACCAAAGTAGCAGTATTCAATAGTGTACCATTTAATTTAACTTTGGTAGCAGGATTATTTACAATTACCCTATAAAAATTATTGGGCATTTTATTAGTAGGGGCTGTTAAATATCTACGCCCCCATGCACTTGAAGGAAAAGCCTGTTGTATATAATTGTCTGCACTGCCTGCACCATTGGTGGTACAATTAATACTTAATTTTCCTGAACCAGAGAATACCGCAATTCTTTTACAAGAACTAGTAGAAGTAGCAATTGACCTAATTCTTGTTCCTGTCAAATCTTCCCCTGTTGATCTTTGATTGGTAGCAGTTCCAGGCACAACTACTCTTCCAAAAACATTATAAATTTCTCCTCTATTTAAAGTAACCCTTAAAGTATCCCCTTTAGGAATATTAAATGTATTAACACTAGGAATAATCTCAATATTAGTATTATCCTCTGTAGCAATTACATAAGTATACCCATAGGAATATTGACTATTTGAAACTTGGGTATAATTCACTGAATAATAATCTCGCCCTAATGTGCTTACAGGAAATAACAAACTTGCTCCTGAAATACTTGAATTATAAATATGCGTATACGCAATGATGCCAACATCCGAAATAATATGTATCCCTTTATTTGACTTCCCCTCATCAGATAATCTTGCATCATCTGTTCCAGTTTTGGGAATAATATCTGAAGTGGTTACTTGGTTTGCAAGCACTTTATAAGTCCTTGTCCAACCTGTTGCAGGAATTTCAACAGTAACATTCGCGTTTTGATCAGAAGTGAAATACAAAACCATATTTTGGGATCCACCGTTCGTTGTATTAACAGTTCCATTTGAATTATACATATTCACATGGCTTCCATACCCTACCCAAAACTCCCTTCCTTTATTGGAAAAATCCTGTGCAATGGACACACTCGCATATAATATCCCAAATATGAATATTAAATATTTTATATATGAAACTATGGAGCGCATTACAATATTCTAATACTGTTTGTTTAACAAGTATAAATGTAATGAAAAAAGGCAAAAAATGAGCTAAAAAAGGGCGAATTTAACCCTTACCGAAATCAATAGAATTGAGCCAACTGATTAGTTGATTGGCAAAGAATTTATTGATAGGCGTTTTTATGGTTAAGTCCTTGTTGGCAATCACGATAAAGTTATTATCGCTGTATCCTTTGTTTTTGAATAAGGTGTAATTACGGTTCGTAATATTGAATCCCTTTTCCTCATCATTAATGACCAATAATCCAGCTTTTACATCAGCAACAAATTGTGCAATTTGCTCCTTAGATTTTAAGTGAATGGTATCCTGTTCCTGTTTATATACAAATTGTTGGTTTTTATAAACCACCTGTATATGATATTCTGAAATTTGATTGGCAGATTCGTTTTTTAAATAGACCCCTTTTAATGTACCTATATCCTCTGTTGAAATAACAATTGATTTAAACTGTGCGCTAGTGTTATTGACGCAAAAAAAAGATAGTAATAGAATGGCTAGGGGGAGTAGCTTTCTCATTTATTTTGGGGGTTATAAATTGGATACAAAAATAAATGATTAAATCAATTACACACAACTATATTTGTATTTATTATTCATATTTTATTTTCATATATAATATTAACTTTATGAGATATAAATTTGATCAGAAAAAAAATAATATATGAAAATTGCGATATGGTCAGTAGGGAAAGCAGATGAATCCTATATTAAAGAAGGCGTTGCTAATTTCACCAAACGCATTGGTCATTACTACCCTATTGAATGGCAATTAATCACACCGTCAAAAGCAAGCGATCCTATTCAAATAAAAAAAGAAGAAGGAATCACCCTTTTAAAAACGCTAGCACAAAATGATGTCTTAATATTATTAGATGAGAAAGGTAAAATGCTAAGCTCCCCTGGCCTTGCAAAATTAATTCAACAAAAGGCCAATCAAAGTGCCCATCGTATTGTGTTTTTGATTGGGGGTGCCTATGGCGTTGCAGAAGAAATTAAAGCCAAAGCACAATTCACTTGGTCAATATCTGAACTCGTCTTTCCCCACATGCTCGTTCGCCTTCTATTAGCTGAACAAATTTACAGGGCTTGCAGTATCTTAGCCAATGAAAAATACCATCACGAATAATCACGAATCATGACCATGAGTTTAACTTTGTATATAACAGTCATTACCGTTGCAATATCATTAATTGCCATGTATAATGAAGCATTAATGGATAAACTAATTTTTCATCCATACACTGTTCACCATGACAATGAATGGTATCGATTCATAAGCTCCGGTTTTATTCATGCCGATTTTATGCACCTTGCATTTAATATGTTTTCCTTTTATATGTTTGGAGATTATGTGGAACAATATTTTAACATGATATTCGGCTCCCTAGGCAACACTTTATATATCCTACTTTATGTAAGCTCCTTAATTGTTTGTTTGGTACCCACCTACTTGAATCATTTCAAACAATATAATTACAATAGTTTAGGCGCCTCCGGCGCCGTATCAGCCATCGTATTCGCAGGCATTTTTTTACAGCCAACTTTACAAATTGGATTTTTCATCATCCCTCCCATTATTCCTGGATTTATTTTTGGCCCCATCTATCTTGGTATCACTGCTTACCTTTCTAAAAATGGGCAAAGCGGCATTAATCATAGCGCCCATTTATGGGGATCCATTTATGGTGTGGTATTTTTAATTATCACTAGTTATTTTATGGGGAACTATAATGTACTTGCTGCATTTATGGAACAAATCAGAATCTATCTAGCAAGGTAATGATCAAAACAGATGTGGTTTGTGGCGTCATTTTATAACGGTCATCAATTCGCTTTCCTACGACCCACAACAACTTATCCCCCATGGTTAACACCCCTATGCGTTGCTTTATAGCTGGACTTAGTTTTAAGCTGCCTAAAAAATGATTTAGTTTCTTTTTTTTACGAAGCCCTAATGGATAAAAGTAATCAGTGGATTGCCAAGTGCGATATAATAGCGGCCATTCAATTTTGTCAGCATCTAAATAAGCAAAATGGGATTCTTTGTTCATCTCACCCATATTTGCAGCATCCACTGTTTCAAAATGCAACAATCCATTATTAGTTTGTAAATCACCTTCGCCCACATATACCATGATATGCTCGTTACTCGAATGATTAGGCACTACTTGAATCGTATCATTGAATTTTATAAACCGATGTGTAGGGGTGGCTATATATGCGCCATTACTAGCATCCAACAGCTTATGGACTTCCACAATTTGTTGTGGTTTAAATCCATAGGATTGAATAAAGCCCCAAGTATAGGTATGATTGTCTTTTACTTTTTTCCAATGTTGGATTGAAATTGTTTCAATCCCATGCCGCGTTTTTTTTCCTTTTTTCCAAAAAGCCGCAATGGTATTATTTACAATTACTTCCGCTTCCTTTAATCTGGCCACCGTGTCCAATACATTTTCTGTTGCTTGCGCATACACTTCTTGTATGGCAGGCAATAACTTATTTCGGATTAAATTTCTTGTATAATCATTTTTTTCATTGGAACTATCTTCCACAAAAGTTAAGGAATATTCCTTGGCAAATTGCCTTATTTGGTTCTTGGTATAGCCCAATAATGGTCGGCAAACCTGAATACTATCATTACGAAAATCAGGAATACCCGTGAGTCCATGTAATCCAGTACCACGGAACAATTGCATCAATACCGTTTCCACCTGATCATCAGCATGATGCGCTGTTAATAAAACAACTTTATTATTATCCCCTAAATTAGTTTTGATTTCCTTCATTAATTGATCAAACCAAGCATACCTAATTTCTCTAGCCGCTTGCTGAATACCCATCTTATAGGTTTCCGCATAAGCCGCAGTTTCAAATCGATTTACTTTGAATGGAATTTGCAATCGATTCGCAAAGTCAGTGACAAACTGCTCATCGCGCTTACTTTCCTCCCCTCTTAATTGAAAATT
>Ga0214919_10005806_pt1 | contig 17265 bp, 9 predicted proteins | sample LL1503_MetaG_FD_177994 | JGI IMG/M metagenome (GOLD analysis project Ga0214919, IMG submission 177994) | Freshwater microbial communities from Lake Lanier, Atlanta, Georgia, United States - LL-1503 | ecosystem: Environmental > Aquatic > Freshwater > Lake | place: USA: Georgia | collected 2015-03-15
GGTTTAAGGGGGTTTAAGGGGGTTTAAGGGGGTTTAAGGGGGTTTAAGGGGGTTTAAGAGGGTTTAAGGGGGTTTAAGGGGGTTTAAGGGGGTTTAAGGGGGGTTAAGTTGGTGTTGTTTAAGGGGGTTTTGAGGTTAAGTTGTTGTTGTTGTTGTTGTTGTCGTTTATGTTGTTGTCGTTTATGTTATTGTTGTTGCTGTTGTTGTTTATTGGGGTTTAAATGTGGTTTAAATGAGAGGTTTGTGGAGTTTTAGGGGTTTAAAAGGGGGTTTTCTGTGCTAGACTGAAGGGGGATGGGTTTCAAGGAGGTTTAAGGGGGTTTAAGGGGGTTTAAGTTGTTGTTATTGATAATGTTGGTGTTATCGTTGTTGTTGTTTTTGTGTAGTTGTTCTTGTTGTTGTTGTGTTGAGAAATGCTCCAAAAAAATATTTTTCAGCGGGAATTAAAAAAAATGGTTTTTGTTGTTTCTCGTTCAAGGGGGGTAATGAGGTTATAACACCGACAATAACACAATAGTGTAAAGATGCATCGCCGCAGTCCCACGAGAAGCTTGCTCATATGTTTGCTTACACTGGTTATTATTATGATATTCACCAGCTGTATGGTAAAGAAGAGGTCCTTGCCCCCATACAGTTTAGAGACGTGCGTGAAATCCAAAAATCATGTAAATGTTGCATTTGTGATTATAGCGTCCCCGAAAGGGACCAATGATTTTTACGATTTCTGTTATAATTCTTGGGTCAAGTTTTCGAATAAAAATAGGTGCAAATGTATATTCCTGCTCTGCTCGAATGAGGTAGGGGATACAGGTCGTATGGAAGATGTAGATGATAGCTTGTTTGCAACAAATTATTATGCACATTGTTCCGAGTTATATTCTGATATATATCCGAAGACTGCAATTTTTATCCACAACCACTTGAACAGCTATCTCACCGAATATGAGTGGATCATACGCACCAACCTAACTACCACCTGGAATTATTGTAAACTGATCAACACGCTAACCCTTGAAAGTCGGAACAGTGGGGTATTCGAACCAATATTTTTACATGATCACAATTATACATTGTCTTATCATATACGTATCCCAAAATGTCCTTGGGGATACGCGCTCGTTATTAATCGTCACGCGTGGCATTCTATTCATCTGAAGTTGCTTCCTTGCATCGCAAGCCCGTGTTCTCACGCACTTCTCGATTCATTAAATCTGAGTTTTGTAAGAGATGCTTGTTTAAGAGATGGTTATGCGCTGCAACAACTTGACCCCGGTTCCAAAACAAGATTAGTTGACGATCTATTGATTTGTCTCCTCTTAAATTCCAAAGGGATAACCTCGCGACCTGGATTTCATCTCATGTGCATCGAAAAATGGGATGATGATATTTCAAGAGTATGTGATTACGACGTGATACGCATAAAATTTCCAGGTCACATGCAACAACTGATTAAGACGCGACTACATGTTGATGCGCTACTCAATGCATGAAAATATGTTTTGTGTTGATAAGAAAACGAGGAAACGATGCGCAGATGCGTTGTCACCGGAGGTTGTGGATTCATTGGGAGTCACTTTGTGCGACGACTCTTTCTAGAAATTGATTGTGAATCTATTATAGTTTTAGACAATGCCGTGGGTATGGCCACGGACAAATGTTGTCACGCAAAGGTTGCTTATTATGAAGGTGACATTCGAAATATAGATTTTTTGAAACAACATATTCAACAAGGGGACACCATTTTTCACTTCGCCGCTATTGCTAGAACGCCTTGGTGTGTGCAAGAACCATTATTGTGCCACGAAGTTAATCTATCAGGAACTTTGAACATACTTGAAATTGCACGGCAAAATGGCGCGCGTAGAGTCGTACTGTCATCTAGTAATGTTGCCTTGGCGGGACCTACCCTATACAGATCAACAAAACGGGCCATAGAAGAATATGCCCAGGTTTACAATGAACTTTATGGCGTGTCAGTTATTGCCCTGAGATACTCAAATGTGTATGGGATGGGGCAAAAAGAGGATGGTATAGGACCCAATGTATTTGCAGCATTTCGCAAGCAGAAACGAGAACTCGGACAATGTATCATCACGGGCGATGGGTTACAATCTAGAGATTTTACGCATGTTTCCGACATAGTTGATGCAAACTTATTGGCAGCCAAAAGTTCATATAGCGGTACTGTAGACATATGCACTGGTCGCGCACTATCCATGAATTACATTGTGCAAGAACTGTTTCAAGCGAAAGCCATATATGTTGATGAAAGACCTGGTGATATTAAACATATAATACAGGATCCCTCGAGGGCGTTGAAAATACTTGGGTTTCAAGCAAAGGTGCGGCTGGAGGATGGGTTTGTAGATGTTGCAGACAAAGTTTTATGTCCAGAATAATTTAGAGGCCACCCCGGATTTAAGGCCATATACACGCCTGCTCTTCTGAAGAGGGGCTTATAGAATGGTTGCAATAAAAAGTAAGAACCGACACGAGACGAGTCCTTTTCCAGCTCAAATTCAGCAGGGCTCACTCAATTTCTACCCCCTAGTATTCCGATATGGGAAAGCTTCGGAGTAGTCGTAGCTTCAAGAATGTTTTGAAGCGCCTTGTCCCGCATCCTGCCTCATACGCACTATCAGGTTCCACCGTGAGGAATTGGTCCAAAAGGGGGATCCAGCTTGACGTCGATGATTTCGATGATGATTTTGACTGGGAGAACTTTACGCCCCCGAAATGTCCTTACGACGCTCGCCTCAACGTACCAGTAGTTGGGGGCCAAGCCTTGCTGTTGCCAGAGTACGAAAACATGGACGTCCTTCAGGCAGCCATGTATCTCATGCACATGGAGTGCCCAAACATAGAAATAGAGTGCGAGTTTCCAGAGGACATAGCCCTCATTTATATTTTCGAGTGCCTTCTTCACAAGAATGGTCGATGCATAATCCTGTGCCAAGAAGAGAGAGACTGTGATGGGCTGAGGGACGCGGTCCGGAGAATAGGCGCCCCCCTCATTGGCTGGGACTACGTAGCCACGGCCAGCGCCAGCACAACCGTCTTGGTGGCCACATTCGACCAGGTGGAGGACGAGATGCCGTTGCCACCTCCCCCAGAACTGCCAGGAGCCTCGAGGTCTTCGAAGAGGGAAACCTCTGGGAAAAGACCCACCCCCATCCGAGCCTTTGCAGCTAATGAAAGATGTTTCCTGCTAGCCTACGGCCAGGGGGGTCAAGTGGACCCTTGCCTTTGGATCACGGTCGCCTATGTAATCGAAAAACCTCGCCAGGTACTGGCTGTCAACTCCGGGCGACTGCCCCTGTGTCCCAAGATATCAGTCAGGACAGTTCCGAAGCGTCTCAGAAAACCCAAGGCCCATTGTCTTCGAGAACTTGCAATGAGTTTCTTTCAAGTCTTCGGCTTCTTCAAAGCTCTGTTGTTTTCTGTCGTCGGTTGTTCTTGTCTCCTTTTATCTTGGATATGGTGGTCGGCGGTTTCGTCACTGGGCCGCTACGCCGATTTTCCTTGTATTCAAGATGAGATCGCCTGCAAAGATGCTCGGATCCGGGAGTTGGATGCGACGGTTCTTTGCTTGAAGCAGCAACTGGAGAGGCAATCCAGCGACCTCATGGTTTCGGAGAAGAAAGTAGTGTGCTTGGAAAAGAAACTGGAGCAGAAAGAAAAATCCACAGACCCATGGCATCTTGGCCCAGACCCGTGGGCTTCTGCTGGAGATCGTGATGTTCGCGATGCATGGTCAAAAGTCAGCGCGGCTACTCAGGATCTCAACACAAAAAACACTAAAAACGCTAAAAACTTAGTTTGTGCATTTTGGTTTTTGAGAACTCAGGAGCTCACTGCGTGCCTTCCACATTTACGGATCTTCGATTCTTCGGATCATACTGCAATGGCAGCGGAGCTGAAACGTATCATCTCAGTTCTTCACGAGCATCACGCAGTCTGTATGTCTTCTATCAGAAATCGCAGAAAGCTCTCTTCTTATCCATGGAAACTTCCTGTGGACGAGAAGAAGCAGCTCAATGCATATTTCTATAACAACCCTCAGAAGGCTTGGCTGGAATTCCAACAAACGTTGGAGGAGGGATTCGAAAACCTGAGGCGAAATAATTTCTTTTGGAACAGAGACTCCAAGAAGAGAATGCTTGAAGAAGTGTTCCAGCTCTGCGACTGGGGTGACAACGCCTTCAGCGCAAGGATCGCCACAGCTATTGCTAAGATCCACAAAGAGCTAGTCCCTGACTCTCCGAACTTGCCCCTCCTCCGCGGACTTGTCGCACAGGTAGCTAAGTTTATCTTGTGTTACCGCAACGAGAACGGCATCAAGGGAGACAGCAAGAGGGCGCAGGAGGTCGTTCTTCCCTGGCAGGACCCTGTACCTCAAATGGCCGTGCATCTACGTCGTCAGAAGCCAAATCCTTTTGCCGGGCCCATCCTGTTGAACGAAGTGGAGCTGGAGAAGATGAAGGAGCTGTCGAACAAAAGACCACCGCAAGCCCCACCGCAAGCCCCACCTGAGGAGGGCAAGCCAGGCGAACATTCCGTAGAAGAAGCATGCCACTGAATAAAGATTAAAAAAACAGATGCATGGATGGTTTGTGCAGTGGCACGACTGATTGATTCTTCTTTTCTTTGTTTGCGCAAGTATTGAGAGTCTCTGCTCTGGTGGAAATGTGTTATGTGCCTCACTAACACATTGGTGCTGTCAAGACAGTTCCAACTCCATCGTGTGATCTATGCTATCCCAAGTAGGTTGCCAGGTTTGCCTTGATTCGGAAGCCGTTTTTTGAACATGACGGCACTGATTTCCCTTTCCTCATTCAGCGTTTCCTGGTGGCTGTTTGCTCTTTATCGAGTTGAGGAGGTCCGAGCATCACATGGGTCTGCCTCGCTGAGCTAGGACAGTGTCTGTATTTTAGGGGCAGCTCGATGCGTTTAAGCGAGTAGAAAATCCACAATGCACTAGGAAGCTAGACTGGTTTGCGTTCTTTGCATTTCTTCTTGTATTCTGAATATATAATTCTTGGTGAGTCAAGTTTCTTGTGTGCTTTCGGAGTCTGCTGTCGGATTTCCCAGGACGCTTGCAAAATATTGAATTATTTAAGTATAGAGTTTCTAGATTTTGAGCGAGCAGTCATGTCTTTTTTTGTCACGAGCATCTTTTTTGCTTGAACCAGTCATTGTAAATCGCCATAGTATGTGTTTTTTTGGGGGGTCAGACAGAACCCACAAGGCTCCATGAATTATGACAGGGTATGAGGGTTTACGGCGGTGCACGATCTGACAAAGGGGTTTTAAAGGTTAAAGGGACTTTAAGGGGGTTTGAAGGGAGTTAAGGGGGGTTGTTATTGCTGGTATTCTTGTTGTTGTTCTCTTTGTCGTTGTTCTCAGCGTTGTTGTTGTACTAATCATTTAAAGGAATTAAAGGGGCATTGAAAGCTACAGGGTTTGAGGAGATTCGAGGGATAGGCAACGCGACGTGAACAATTCAGACATGTAAAAGGTATTTAGGTTTAGGGAGGTTTTAAGTAGGTTTGAAGGAGGTTTGAGTGGTTTGAGGGAGTGTCATTTAGCATCTTGTTGACAAGTTTGTGAAGCAGCAGCGGATACTTTTATGATATATGTGCCGCCAACACTGCCACCTGGAATTGCAAGGGTCGTGGGCTGTAGCAATAGCTTGTGGTAGCTATGGCGGATGCGCTCAGTGCGACGAAGTTTGAAGGGGTTTAAAGGGGTTTAAGGGGGTTTAAGGGTTTAAGAGGTTTAAATGGGCTTTAAGGGGGGTTCAGAGGATTGAACTGGAGATGCAGAAAATCAAGTAGAGCGTCAATATTGAATTTTTCAATCAAAAACACCAACCGCAACTAGTAAATCTCATTTTTTATTCAAACTGTTACGACATTTTGGCTATCAACCCAAGTGCGGGTAGAGAACCTGCCTTTTCTTGCAAGCTTCCAGTGCCAGAGATGGCGGAGATATCTCAACAGCTGGGCGATGAAGATGTGGTAGATTTGGTCGACGAATCTGAGGACAAAGCTGATGAGCAGGGTCCCTCACCATCTGCAAGAAAAACCGATGAGGATGCCGTGGCCAGGGAGGACGCCCTTGCGCGGACCTGGCCGGTAGAGGTTGACTCGGATCTGGCTCAGGCCATGCAAGAGTCACAGGCCTTATGGCTGCAAGAGCAACACAAGCGAGCCAGAAAATTGGGGTGCTACGTGTACGACATCGACCAAGGGGAAGTCTTTGATCTCCGAATAAAGGAGAAGACCTTTCTGAGCATTCTGGGTCCCATCTGCGAGTTCCTTTCTGTGGAGATCGGTGTACTTGGTACGTGCAGCCTGGCGCTTCACGAGAATGAAGGATGGCGCGGCCGTCGGCATGAGCGGTGGCTAGAGCTAGCCCGGAACCGGGGTAAGAACCGGGAAAAGCTTCATTTTGACAAGTATCTTCTGAAGAACATGGACCGCGTGCGCCAGTCGCTTACTCCCTGCTGGCCACAGTTCAGCACCGCCTCGGAGCGTGTTGAAATCAGCTACGACGTGCTCGGCGTCCTGTCAAAAAGCCGTGTATGCTGGAAGCCTTACGTCTTTGCACTACGCAAGGAAGTTTTTGATAAGTTCGACCCAGAGCACCAGATCGTCTACCATTTCATGGAGAGCATTTGCGAGTTTCTCTTCAACATGTTTCTGGAAGAAACCGCAAGCGGTGAAGGTCATTACAGATTGGAGCAGAGCGGGCTTCTTCACATGCTCGCTGACGTGTGGCCTGTGTATGGCAATGTTCCAAGCGAGCAACTCCTGTGCCTAGCGAGCAACGCTTCTAACAGCAGTTACATGGTCATGAAAGCTCTTGAAATATGCTGCGAGTGTGCTGGCTTCTGGAGTCTCTCGGAATCTCAGCGCTTCGCTTTCTTACAGGTGCCGGCTTATGTGAAATCGCGCGAGCTCGTAGATGAGGGCGCCAATAAAACATGGCTCTCTCGGTTCTGGCGGCTCTTCTTAGAGCAGGATTCTGTGCTGGCCGAACCAAGATTTGCAGCAGAATACCGAAGGGTAGGCGGTCTCCTCAACCCACTTTTGAACCTGAAAGCTGACGGGCTTCTCTCTGGCGCAGCGAGTGAAGTTACCTGGGTGCCGAGATGCATATCTCCTGACACGCTCCGAGAGATGGAGGCCTGGATCGAGACGCACAAGTTTGATACGAGCGAGCGGATTCTCGAGTCGGTCACGAGTGCCGAGGACGTTCAAAAGCTGGTCGGCTTGCACCAGGCAGCAGCGCAACTGTGTTTCTCGCATCGCCCGCTGCCCCACGTCGGCATTCACGTCTTCAACAAGCTCTCCACCTTTCTCGGTTTGCCTCGGGAACTGGTAGAGCCCATTTTTCACCAGCTGTGTCGCGTCGAGATGTTGACTTTCCGGTCCAGCAGATTCCTTACATTGGTTCTTGAGGATGCCGATCAGCTGACAGCATGGCTTGCGAGCCAGACATACCACCCCTCGGCGTGGTGTGCGACCATGCTTGAAATATGCACCCAGCGTCCGCGTGATGCCTGCGTGCAACAAGCCATCACCCGAGCCATGGCTAGCAAGCCTCCCAGCCTCAACCCAAACTGGGAGTTCTATTTTTTGAGACGCCAAGCAGGCCAACTCATCGCGACTTCTTGAAGCATAAAGCGTCATGAAACTCTACTGCTCCGTATATGCCTGTCTTTCTAGAGTTTTGTTTTTTGTTGCAAATCTTTTGTCTTCCGGCGACCGTTCCGCATTCCAGTAGTTTTTCATCGAACGCCTGCAAGCGCCCACATCGAGCCAAAAAATGTATCTGGGTTCTCGATTCACACCAGCTGACTATGAGAGCGAGCGCATCACGTACGAGGTTGTGACATGAAGCACTCGGAAAAGCACATGGAGTGTGATCGCGGAAGGGCCTTTGAATTGCGAACGCAAACAGAGTAGCCGTGAAAAGTGAGAGACGGTGATTAGCTGCAAGCAAAATTTGAGTGCATTGAAAGCCCTTGATTGAACAAAGAAGAAAGAGGGAACAACAGGCAACTCAAAGAAGCACATGCACTTTTAACGCTGATGGCCACCGCCGCCCCCGTTTTCATAGCGCCCTAAGTCCCCAGCCCTCCTGCCGCTCAGAACCCCACCTAACCGCCAGCACCATGAATGGTTTTTCCTGGGAACCTGACTGTGTCCGGAGCCGCATCCCAGACGACTTGCCTGCCAAAGCCAAGTTCGACGACCTTGTGGCAGCCGCTGCCTCCGCGCGGTCCGGCGGCATCATGGTTGTCACTGGCGGAACCGGTTCTGGCAAGACAACCTTGACGCCCCTGGCCCTTGCCTGCGCGGGGTACGCCTCCGTCCGTGTTGCCATGCCTGGCCGCGCCATGGTCCGCTCGGCAGTCCAGGCCCTCAAGGCTTGGCGAATGGACAAGGACGTTGGTCAGCAGCTGCGCGGTGAGAGCAGGGGGCTCCACTCCCGAGTGGTTTTCGCCACCTATGGCGCACTGCTTCAGCAGCTGCTGGCTGACGGTGAGTTACATTCCGAGGCAGTCATCCTTGATGAGTTCCACTGCCTTGGGGACAGCTCAGACCTCCAGGTCCTATTGGCGGCGCTGCTCTGCAAGCCCGCCTCAGAGCGGCCGTTGGTTGTCTTGACCTCAGCGACCATGCCGGACCTTGCTGCCATGGGCTTCCCGGACGGTCTGCCGACTGTGCACGTCAGCAGCGCAGGTCGCTTCGAAGTGAAGCATATCGACCATCTGAACGCGCGAACCGCGGAAGAGGCCGAGCAGTTGGCCTTCGATCGGGCTGTTGCTGCCCAGCTGTGGCTGAAGAGTAAGCACGGCGACACCGGCAACGCCTGTGCCATAGTCTTCCTGCCCTCGCGAGAGGCGTGCGAGAAAAGGGCCGACGAGGCTGTCAGCAGAGGCCTGCCCGCCTTTGCAGCGCATGCAGACCTGCCCAAGGAGGACTGGGCCTTGGAAGGTGGTCCCAATCGGATCATCTTCTGCACCTCAGTCTTGGAGGCGTCGGTAACCATCAAGACCGTCGAGGTGGTCATCGACAGCGGCCTGACCAAGGGGCTGGCGGTCGACCCGGGCACAGGCCAGACATACCTGAGCCTGCAGAAGGCTACAGAGGCCCAATCTCTGCAGCGGGCCGGGCGAGCGGGCCGTCTCTGCCCCGGCCATTATTGCCGTATCGTTCCCGCCGACTTCTGTGCACGCACTCCGTTGCCGCTCGGATATGACGAGCGGTTTTACGTGCAGCTGGCGGCTCTTGAAGTCGGTGTAGATACGCTGCCAGCAGGTGCCAAGCCGGCGGCAGAACTCGCACACAGCAAGACCCACGGGCTGGAGTCTGCGTTGGCGATGCGCGGCGGGGAGCTTCTGGAGTGTGGCCATCGCATGCTGCGGTTACAGACAACATCGCTGGAGCAACGCGTCCTCGACGCAGCTAGCGAGGCCGACCTGCTTCGTGCGGGAATCAGCTTGGTGGCCTGGAGCCGCCAGGGGTACCAAGTCTTTCGTCGTTTGAAGGACAGTGACCCTCGCCACACAGTAGTCACCGAGCAGCGAGCCAAGCTCATCAAGCAAGCTGGTGGCTCAGAGCCACACCTGTGGCTGCTGCTGCGGTCGGTATCAGCCAGCAGGCAGGCCAAAGCGTCGCTGTGCTTGAGTGACCGCGTCCTGCAGCAAGTGCTCGACGACGAGCTGGAGCTCTGCGAGCTGCTGCGTCTTCCTCGCGCTCCTGGTGGCGACGAAGGCACAGCTCTGGCAATTGCCGACAAGCTGGTGAAGGCCCTTGAGCCTCTGGCCACGCTGTATGCTGCATCCGAGGGAGGCGGGCGCCGTGGGGGTCGCTGGGCTAGCGTGCAGAAGCTACAGCCGTCGTGCTTAGGGCGTGCTGACGTCCCCGCCCTGCTGCGGGATTCCGCGGGAGGGCGGTGGATGGCTTGCCTGGCGACGTCTCCGATAGAGGTTGGCTGGCGCCTGAAATATGAGATGAAGCTGACGTGGCCGGTGGACCCGCGGCCGGCCGAGCCGCAGCAGCCGCCTGCCTGGGAGTCGTGGGTCGTTGATTCGCTGCCGGCCGTGCCACAGCAGCCCGTGCCACGGCCGGTGGACCCGCGGCCGGCCGAGCCGCAGCAGCCGCCTGCCTGGGAGTCGTGGGTCGTTGATTCGCTGCCGGCCGTGCCACAGCAGCCCGTGCCACAGCCGCCTGCCTGGGAGTCATGGGCCCTCAATTCGCAGGCGCCGACCGAGGCGGCACAGCCACCCTTGCGGCCAAGCGAGGCGCCACAGCAGCTCTCATGGCCAACCGAGCCACAGCCGCCCTTGCTGCCAAGCGCCTCATGGCCTGCCGCAAGCAGCCTGACTCGGGGTAAAGTTGGCCAGTTATGGGTGTGTGCACAGAATACTGCAACGCGACCAACGGGCGAAATCGGCTCGACTCGGTGCGGCACCGTGATGGTTGGCGAGGTGTACCGTCAAGTCGGAGAGGGCCATGCGTTTTATGGCTCGTCTCCAGACGACGGTCAGCGCATCACCTACGTGGCCGCTTTGATGTCGCCGGCCGGGGGTGGGGCTTCCAACTGGGCAACTCTGGTGAGCCTGCGCGAGTCCGGGCTCTTCAGGGCCTTGTGGGTGGGATTCCCAGCTGAGCCGCAGGTGAAACCAGGATCTCAGGCCTGGGAACCCCAGGAGAATACCCAGGCGGGGTACCATGAGGAGCCCCAGGCGGAGACCCAGGCAGAGCCAGCTGAGGCACAGCTGCAGCGCCAGACATTGCCAGAGCTGCAGCCGCCATGGCCAGTTGCGGCAGATGCCCAGCCGCGGGCAGTCGCGCCGCCTCGGCCTACGACGCAGCCTCAGCCGCCACAGCCGCCGCCACAGCAGCCGCCACAGCAGCCACCGCAAGTGGTGCTCCCTGGAGATCTCTTTAGGAGCCCCACGAGCGTGACCTGCATGTGGCAACTGGACGCACATGGCTGCTATTTCGAGCTCGTCGAGGTAGGCGGTTTGGCAGGCGGCGGCTGGCACGGCTTTCAATCACCTCCACCAAGCCTCTTCATCAGAGGCGCTGCCAAGCCGCCGCTGTATTTGAAGAATAGCAAGCGCTGGGCCGTCTCTCCCTGGTAGCTGGCAACTGCAAGGGGGCACGCACTACCGTGCACATGGACGGCCCCGGCGCCCTTTCAAACATGAGTGTGGGTGCTTGCTGACTGTCGCACGTTCGGTTTAAAAAAAAATTCCAGGTGTGGTTGTTCCGAGAGGAGTGTGAGTTGCCTTGTCGCAGGTCAGCTTTATGCGTTTGGCACTCAACGGTCGCAGACTTGACAAGGTAATAGGCGCCTTTGAAATAACCAAAAAATAAGTATACACAACGGAGCCAACGACAGCAACTTTGGAAAGCCGCACCAGAGACGTTGAGAACTGAGAGAGTTGCCTACTACCCAGGCCTTTAACAGTGAGCACGATACGTTACCCAAAAAAGAACAGAGCGACGGGCGTGCTGAGCTATGAGAGAGTCCGTTTGTTTGACGATTTTGAAAGGAACCAGAAGCAAGAAATCAAAAGGTTTCAACGGAGTTTAGGTTTTAAGGGGTCATGGAGATGTCATCATGTTCAGATTTATCATGCATGGAAAAAGCATTACATCCTGACGATGAAAACCTGCCTGCACGTTTCAGGGCTCGAAAGCGAGAGAGAGAGACACAGGCAAAAATACAGTATGGCTGGTGCAAAAGTGATGGCGGAGATTGACCTTTGCAGCGGTCATATCACTCGAGCTACTGCGGAGATTGTCTGGCTCCGCGGCTTCAAGCAGGGCTCGAGAGCTTCGACTAAGCCAGCCCCTGAGGGGCAGAAGCGGCTAGTGGAGAGATGCGGCAGCGGTGCCAGAGAGACGGAGCAGACAAGCGCCAAGAAACCGCGCCGCGAACCGCAAGCATTGCCGCAAGCAATCCGCCAGTGTAGGCTCGATGCGGGAATAGCTGGCACATTGACGTGCCCGCTCTTCGCTGCGCCGGATGCCAAGTTTTTGGAGCATCTGGAGGAGCAGGGGTTTGCCATCCTCATAGATGTCATGACAGCCGAGACCCTGGGGATGTACGACAGTGCCTTCTGGGCGGCCATGCAGGGAGTCTTGCCTCCCACATCTCCATTCAACAAGCCAGGGGACCGCGAGAGCTGGCGTTTTCCTGGCGGATTTCGTGGTGCGACCTGGTGTTATGGCCTGGCACAATCAGACTTTGCATGGATCTTGCGGGAGAACCGCGCCATTCGTAGCGCCTTCGAGGCCATCCACGGCACGAAAAAACTGGTCGTCAGCCTGGATGCTATCATCGCCCAGGCGACCCTGCCAAGATCGCATCAGGGCCTCTGGTTACACAAAGACCAGAGGCCCAGCAAGAAGCTGCTTTCAGTCCAAGCAGTTTATACCCGGTATGGCGGAGGAGGCGACAAGGGCGGCACTTGCTGCGTTCCGCGCTCGCATCGTCAGACATATGCGTGGGAAGAAGAGAGTGACCATTTTCGGGCGCCGCCCGACTGGTGGCGCACCCAAGAGGTCGCTGTGCCAGTGCTTCCTCCGAACAGCGCCTTTTTCTTTAATTCGCGCCTGGTGCACGCCAATGTGCCTCCAAAGAAACTCCCGGAAGCTTGTCACCCAGTTCGTGTGGGCGGCTACGTGTCGTGGTGCCCCGCCAGTCGGCGCTCGCCTGAGACTCTGGAACTCAAGAAAAGGGCCTATCGACAGGGCCAGTGCTGCTCACATTGGGCGGATGAATGTCAGCTGAAGAAGACTAATCAGGCTTGCGGGCTCAACCGCCGCTTGTATGAACCGAGGTTCCTGGAAGTTCTTGCGACTCCCGAATTGCATAAGCACCGGGAGAGCATGTTGTAGCTTGATGCGCGGCTGCTGTCGTGCCAAGACCTTGAGTCGGCAATGTTTCACAGCTTTGACGTTGCTTTAGCTCTGCGCACGCAAAAAAAATATCAACTTTCATGAACAGTCAGTATTCATGGCTTCAGCATGTCGTCACATGCCGCAGGGCACCTCATGCGCACGGCACCACAGCCGCAAGTCATCACAGCCTATAAACATGACGGTCTTTGCACAAACTTCGTAGCGCATTACACACACACACCATCTCAGCTTCGCATGCTCTGTTCTTGCCGCGCCTCAAGGGTTGACTCCCGGCCGGGCACCGTAGTTCATGATGTCGGAAAGTCCCAGGCATTTGGCTTATCGAGTGGTGGATAGTTTTGCTCCCGGAGTGCTGGACACCATACAGTCCAGGCACATTCCTGGCACCGGAGTTTCTCTTCCGCACCGCACTGTGTTTCAGCTTGTCCCCTCACCTACTTGCCCGGGAGCGCAAGTGCTGCTGGAAAGCTTTTTTATATCGCACGAGCAGGCATGCGTCTGCATGTGTTTGCCGATCCAGTCTTTTCAAAAGGAAGTGCCTTTTGAGTTGTCCATCCCACTGGACCTCGGGGACCTAACCGTCTCTATGTTGCTCAGCAAATACGCAACCTCAAAACAAAACGGGCAGCCCCGACTGTTCTGTCTCACTCGCGAAGGCATACTGTTCTACAAATTGCTGAGAGAAGGTGTGCGTAACCGCGAGTTGGTTTTTGGGGCTCTGTTAGAACATCCAGAATTGATTGCTTATTTGGATGACCGGCGGCGGTCGATTCGTGAAGTTGCCTTGGCTGCGGTATGCGGGAATGGCAATCTTTTGTACCAAGGCTTCCTGACTAGGTTCTGGCATGACCCGGCATTCACCAAGGCCGCACTTCGGGGCGGCTGTAAGCTGCACGACCCCTTCGCATTTGTAGATAATGAAGCACAGATCACGCTAACGCCCTTGCGGGTTTTTTCGAGCTCCGCGCCATGCAGCGATGGCGACATTGCGCTGTCGATGCTCTATCACTATGCCACCTGGTATGGAAACTTAATGGCGACGGAGAGTTTTTATTTGGATTTCTGGAGCTTGCTGGCGCCGTCCTTGCAGGAGAATCTTCTTTTTCTAATGAGACTGGTGCAGTACAACGTCAACATCATCAAGCATATCCCGAAGGAGCAATCACAAGCCTCCATTTTTTTGAGAGAAGTCTTCCTCCACAGGCTGCATCAAGAAAAGCCTCCAGCCGTTAAATGGGCACCTCAAGAACGCTTACTGGAGGTGGTCAACTTTGATGCTGTCGATCCTAGTTTTTTCGGGCCGAGTCTTATGCTGCTAGCTGAGCAGTTCGTGCGCGCCGACCCGCTTTCATATTTGTGGCTGCCACAACGCTGGCAGGCCGACGTGGTCGTGGCACGGCGAGCTCTGAGTGCTCATGGTGAGCTGTACCTGCGGTGTCCTCGCAAGGTGCGGAACGACTACAAGTGTGTCTTAGCTGCAGTGTCGAGCTGCGGAAGCTCGCTGGAAAATGTGCCGCCTCGTTTTCGGGGCTGCTTCGACATAGCTCTAGCGGCGGTGCTTCAGAACCGAAAAGCTTTCAGGTATGCAAGTGCTCAACTACGCAGTTTGCCAGAATTTGTAGGCGCCAGTTTTGCTTCTGGCGAAGTCGCGTCATTTGCCGATGATTGGCCTTTTGTGCAACTCAGCAGCAGCGAAGCTACCTGGTCGCAAGTGTTGGCTCTCCGCGGCTCCCTGATCGTGTACTGTCCACCGGAGTTGCTCGTCTCGGGCGAACTCTATTTTGTCGCCGCCTGCCAGTCGCACGATCCCATGCTTCTTGTAGACGTCCCTGAGAAATTCTGCACACCGCCTCTGCGCTTGCAGAGACTGACCTGGGATGTCAAGCAGTTGCGCGCCTGTCCTGAGCGAGCTTCTAGGGCCGCATTGCCGGGGGTAGCGAGCGAGGACCTCTCGTCGTGGGGACTAGAAAGGTATGTATGCCCCGTTTGTATGGATTTCATGGGTGGCAACATCACAGAATGTCGCCAGTGCGGTTATGGTATTTGCGGTCACTGCATCCGTGAGATGGATTCAAAGGCCCCGAAGCTTGCATGCTGCATGTGTCGTTGCAGTCTCGCACATGGCGAGCCGAGTCAACTACATGATCGGCTAGACGCCCTTTTGCAGGAGGCTTTGACGAGCGCCATTGCAGGGTGCAAATAGCTGGCAGGTCTACTTCTCACGGCGTGTGTTTTTGTAAAGTGTTTTATCACATCTAGCGATGATACTTTTCATCTCCGACAGTCCTTGCATCTTCCACGAAAAACAGAAGTTGAGATATTTGTCTGTGCAAGTATTGTAAGACACGTTCCGATGAAATGCTCTGCTTTGTAGCTGCACAGGGTCAATGCAAGTGAACTCAGGTATCGTCGTTGTGGCCTCTCTCCCGAGTTTGATTGAGACAGTCGAGGTTTAAGGGTTTAAACGTCATGTTACACAGTGGGACGTGCACTCATTATCGTAATGCATGACCAACAAGTCCTTGGATATACGAAGCATTTCTTGTTCACAGTTCGAAGGGTTGGAAAACCCCGCTGGCAAATTCCTGTTGCCCAAAATGGCAGCCCCAGCAAGCCCAATTGCGACTTTCAGGGACATCTCCAGCCCCCCCGCCTGCACCGAATGCAAAGGCATCTCGGTATGTCGGTGTGGAGCGGCAACTGGAACTCGCGCTCGGTGGTCAGATGCTGCCGTTGCAGGCATATCTGCAAGGTGCCGATTCCGGCAGTCACCCGGGCCGCATCGGTCACACTGCCAAGCACCTGTGTACCTCATTGCTCCATCGAACGGTGGAGGTTGCGTATCACAATCCGACGGTGCGTGCCGATGCCATGAGGGCCGCCATGCAGCTCCTGTGTAAGTTTGGAGCCGACCTTTGTCAGGTTCATGACGACACGACGCCCCGGGACTTCTGGACGTTGTTGGTGCGAGGGGATGCTCAGCAGCAAGAAGCGCCGACTGGGGTCGAGGTTGCCCTGCCTGCACAACAAAGCAGTTTCTGGGAGCTATCTGCTACGAACCTCAAGCAGCAGGCACGCGTGAGAAAAACCGAGATTGGGCGCATGCTTCATGATCTCGAGCGTCGGGGTTTGCTACACACTTTGATGCCACTCTTGAAAAAGCGCGGGGGATGTGAGCCCATTCGAGCCGTCATGCTCCGAGTGCCGCTCCTACGCAACGTGCTTTCCTTCCTGGACTTGCAATTATGAAGCGCGTAATCAGGCTTCTTCGATACCATAGGGTCTCTGGCCATCAAGCTGTTAGTTGTTATCACAACTACACCTAGAGTATAGTTAGATGAAACAAGCCTCGGCTCGTGGCACGCATTCTGTAAAGATATCGCGTAAAATGATGTATTCATGTTGTTTTTGCAAGCATTGCCACGAATGATGATACCAGACCGTAGTTTTTCGAATTTGAATGTCTGCACATTGCTTTATATTGTTTCTACCGGCTCAGACTTCAAAACAGAAATTTTGTTGATGGGAAATGTCATGGTGGCTCTCATATTATATACTAGCGTTTCTCATCTGCCTCTCAGAGGCCATTTTGTTTTTGACCTCGTTTGCAAATGAAACATCGGCGTGTGACCGGCGTCATGGCTTGGGGCACTTGTCTGTGCCAATTAATAGTTGAAGCAGCCATAATATAAGTCTACCCCCATGTTGATCGTTCCTTTTTTCACCCTCCTCGGACTTCAAAACATAAATTTTATTTCTGAGCAACTAGCCATGATGTCTCTCATATCACATATGTGTATATCTCGTCAAACATGTGTCATCATTTGGCTTGTCACCCCTTTATAGTAGATAATTAATCGGGGGGTATGAAGGGACGGTTTTGTTTAACCAACTCGGACTTCAAAACAGAAATTTTTATTTCGGAAACTGGAGTTAGGGTATCTCTTATTGAGTTCAATGTACCTCAGTCACCTACCTGGGGATGACAAAAATTGCATGTTTAAGGGGGTTAAAGAGTTCTGATGGGTTTTTTAAGGGAGGTAAGAGGGGTTTTAAGGAGGATAAGGGATTTAGGGGTTTAGGGGGTTTGAGAGAAGTTTTGTTGTTGTTTTTCTCATTATTGTTGTTGTTCTTGTTCTCGTTGTTGTTCTCGTTGATGGTGTTCTTGTTGATGCTGTTCTCCTTGTTGTTGTGTTGATCGTTTAAGGGGGCTCAAGAATGATTAAAAGGTTTAAAGGTGTTTAACAGGGGGCTTGATGGGGTTTACGGGGGTTTAAGAGGGGTTCATGGGTTTTGAGGGGTTTAAGGGGTT
>Ga0214919_10005807_pt1 | contig 17261 bp, 15 predicted proteins | sample LL1503_MetaG_FD_177994 | JGI IMG/M metagenome (GOLD analysis project Ga0214919, IMG submission 177994) | Freshwater microbial communities from Lake Lanier, Atlanta, Georgia, United States - LL-1503 | ecosystem: Environmental > Aquatic > Freshwater > Lake | place: USA: Georgia | collected...
ATGTAAAAAAAAAAAATAATACAACAAAAAAAATATACCAAAAAAACAAAGAAGTTAATAATAATAGTATATTAAATAAAAATACAGAAGAAAATATTAAAGATGAAGATATAAATTAATTTATCATCACATAAAAAGGATACATATGGCATCCGATAATGTTAATCATAATTAACATCATCGGGGTAATTTTGATAATTCAAAGAATAAACATAATATTTTATCCTTGATTTATTATTAACACTTCAAGGTATCTAAAGAGAAACAAAGAAGTTAATAATATATTAAATAAAAAGATAAAATATAATAATAAATAAAAAATATTCTTCATCTATTATTATATTTATATACAAATTACCATGATGATGTTATTTATAATTAACATTATCAGATGACCAACGTCTCATTCTTATGTAAGGAGACGGTGCAAATATAAATAAAAAACCATTATGATAAATATAATAATTAAAAAAATTTATAGATAACTAAAAAAATTTATTACAGAGATATATTATAATGCCAATAGAAAATGTTATTAATATAAATAAAAAACCATTATGATAAATATGATAATTAAAAAAATTTATAGATAACTAAAAAAATTTATTACAGAGATATATTATAATTATATTTTCTTATATATATTATAATGCCAATAGAAAATGTTATTAATATGAATAATAAGTTATTAAATTATTATGTATTATTAAATAATAGTATTAATTCCATAAAATCAAATGCTCCAAGTAATTTAGATACTTTTACTGAAGTAGAATCAAGATTTATTAAAGATGAAAATACTATTAATAATATTCAAAATGTATTAACTACATGTGCTCCTATTAATAATCCTATTTTTACTGGCACAGTTGTTATAAAAGGTACTATATCAGGTATAACACCGAATATGATAGGAACATATAAAAAAGAAGAATTATATAATAAAACAAATATTAATATATTAAATGAATCTATTTATAAAAAAATAAATACTTTAAGTAGTTATATATCAACTAATCCTATATTTACAAGTTTATCAAATATTATTTTATCAACAGTAAGTAATAATATAACACTATTAAATTTAAATACAAATAATGCAACATTATCAAATGGAACATTTAATAATTTAAAATTAACAGGAGATATATCATTTAATACAAATAATTTAATTTTTACATCTAATAATACAATTAAATTTTATAATAGAATAATTGTTTATTCGCAAGTATAAAATAAATTATATATAAAATGAATAATTATTTTTACTTTTTGCATAATCTAATATTTGATGTGTATGAAGTAAATGATTTTTATATAATTCAAGTTCTATAATTGCTATATATACTTCATAATTATTTTTTATTTTATTTTTATTATTAATAATAAAATTTTTAGCATTATTGAAAGCATATATATACATAGATTCTGATATTTTAACAAGTTCTGTTAATAATAATATTAAATTTTTTTGCCGTGTTTGTGAGTTGTACTTTTTGTAAGATATATTTTTTTGTGAAGAGTTCATTTTAATACAATTTTATGGTAATAGTAAATAATTAATAATTATTATTAATTAAAATTTCAATTTTTTTTTATTATAGTAAATAATAATAATGATATTTTATTTATTATTGATATTTACTATAATAATAATAATATATGTAATAATTATAAAAAACAGAACTAAATTATATTTTAAACCCAATAAAAATATTAAAATGACACCAAAAGTTTATGGGATAGAGTATAATGATGTTATTATTAATAAAATACATGGATGGTTTTATAATAATAAAAAATTTATATCATATAATAGTGGTAAATTAAAATCAAATAAATTAATTATATATTTTAATGGTAATTCTGGTAATACATCTACAAGAATTAAACATTATGAGAGATTACAAAATATATTTACAGAATATGATTTTTTTGTTTTTGATTATCCGCAATTTGGTTTATCCGAAGGAAACTTAGATATTAAAAATATTATAAATATATCATTTGAAATTTATTTATTTTGGACAAATAAATATAATGATATTACGTTAATTGGAGAATCAATCGGAGCTGGCGTAATTTCTGAATTATACAATAAATTAATTAAAAAAAAAATTAAAATCATGCCAAATAATATAATACATTTAAATGGAATTGTTTCTTTTTATAAAATAATAAATTTACATATTCCATATAAATTAAATTTATTCATTACACCATGGATTAAAGAATTTAATATTGAAAAAATATATACAAAACATAAAATATATTTACCAAAAATTATTTTAATACACGCTATTGATGATAATATTGTTCCTTTTTATTTTGTTGAAAAAATGGCCAATAAATTTAATCTAACACTAATCACAATTTACGGTAATCATAATAATTATATCTTTACTGAAAAAAATATTTATGATATTCTTAATATACTAGATTAATTATTTTAAATACACACCACTCTAAAAAATTGAATATATATATATATTGATATATCTAATGTATTTATATATTACCGTAATCATTTTGGCTCAAGATTGTCGTAATTATTTTAGCTGAAAATTTTAGTTGTTGTTGTTTCTGATTGTAGTAATTATGATAAAAATAACAAATAAAAAATTAAATAAAAAAAACCCAGTAATTTACGAAAAAAGTGAATTACAAAAACAACTTGTAATGAAAGAACTAAAAGAAAATGAAGAAATAAAAGAAAAAGCTTATAATAAAGTTCAAACATTTTTATTATTTTTTGATGTATTCTTATTATTTTTTACATTGTTTGGATTGGATAACATTAAAACTATTTTACCAATAGAATTTATATGGAATAATGGAACTATTTTTACTTTTGAAGAAATATATCAAAATATGAAAAAAAAAATTATAGATTATGAAAAAAATACATCTGATTTTAAAACATTTTTATCTATAGAACTTGCCAAAAAATATACTAATGAAGAAATAACACTATTAATAAAAATTTTGAATAACTTGTACGAAAAGTCAAAAATGACCGACGATATTTACAAAATAATATCATTAAAATATTCTAAAACAACAAAAATTTTATACTTTTATGAAACTATGATGCTTATTGATCAATTGAATAAATTAATAAGTAGAGAACGAGATATTCCAACGTGGATTGATATGTTTATCGATAAATACCCTATATCTGTACATAAAGTTTTGAATATGAAAATAGTAAAGAATGTATCAGATAAAACTTATAATTACATAATGTCAAAGCTTACTACTCAACATTCAACTTCACAACAAATAACTTTTCAATCTTCAAGTTCTCAATCTTCAAGTTCTCAACATCAACGTTCTCAACAACAATGTTTTCAAGAGACAAGTTCTCAACATCAACGTTCTCAACAACAATGTTTTCAAGAGACAAGTTCTCAACAACAACGTACTCAACAACAATATTCTCAAGAGACAAGTTCTCAACAACAACGTACTCAACAACAATGTTCTCAAGAGACAAGTTCTCAACAACAATGTTCTCAAGAGACAAGTTCTCAACAACAACGTACTCAACAACAATGTTCTCAAGAGACAAGTTCTCAACAACAATGTTCTCAAGAGACAAGTTTTCAAGAGACAAAATCTCAACAACAATGTTCTCAAGAGACAAGTTCTCAACAACAATGTTCTCAAGAGACAAGTTTTCAAGAGACAAAATCTCAAGAGACAAAATCTCAACAACAATGTTCTCAAGAGACAAGTTTTCAAGAGACAAAATCTCAACAACAACGTACTCAACAACAATATTCTCAAGAGACAAGTTTTCAAGAGACAAGTTCTCAACAACAACAAAGATTTGATGAAATGATTTTTGAAGATTGTTCAAATTTAATAGAATCTTTAGATGTGATTACCGCTGTTGAATATTTAAAAATGATATATTGGTTCAATTGGTTATTTGGATGGTGTTCAATGTTTGATTTTACAGAATATCAATTAAATACGTATTTTGTTAAAGTAATTAATAAAAAAAAAGTTGTTATATCATTAAAATATTTAATGGCTAATCTCGAAAACATGTTGTGTAAAATTTATTCATGGTCAGATGATATAAAAAATAATTTTAAAAAATTATTATGTAAAAATATGTCTGATGTAGATATTACAACACTTGATGCTCTTTTTATAAATATTGTTAAGGCATCATGTATCAAAGGTGCAACGGACAATGCAATAAATGCTGGTAAAATAGCTGTTGAAATGTATAGTTTTACATCATATAAATGTTATAAGATAGAAATTATAAATAGTGTTAATATTAATATTTTAAATTTACAGTTAAAACTCCAAAAAAAAAATAATAATTATTATGAAGTGTTAAAACAATACAAGAGAAAGTAATAATTTAAAAAGTTATAAATATAATAAAAATTGAATTATAATAATATTAATCATTATTATTATATTTATAATAATAATGATTAACATAGTTGAATTTACGGGTGATATTTTATTAAGTATTACTACTAATGAATTTACCAATATTAGTAATTTATACAAATTAGTAGAAGTGAATCTAATTTATAATTTTAAATTAGTATATTTGAATGAAATATTAAATAATGATTCACAAATAATATTTGATAATACAATTAATATATATATAAATATTGTAAAATTACCAACAAATTTTTTAACAGTATATCTGCATGACAAAGAAATAATTAAAATAAATATTAATAAATTATCTAATGTCTTTTTGTCAAACAGGAGTGATGATCTATGTGTTGAAAAAAATATTTTATCTAATAAAATAATAGAAAATTTTAAAATTAAAGATTTTATGAATGATATATTATATCATATAAATGATTTTGATAATTATTGTATTTTTAGTAATCCAGAATTATTTATGTATAGTTATATAAATATTGACAATACTGTAAATAGGTTTTATGGAGATAAAATATTAGAATATTTATTACATGATGATTATGATAAAATAGTAGATTGTAATTATTATATATATATAATTAAATTATTATCACCTACACAATATGGAGCAATAAAAAATATTACATGCCATGAAGAAAATAATACAAATAAATGGATAAATTTATATTTAATTGCAAAATGTTCAATGCAAAAATATAAATTTTTAGGTTTAATTACTAATTATACCATAGAAATAAATAATTTTAATGAAACTACTCACATATTTACTATAAATAATAATAATATTGTTAAATACTTTCTTAAAATAGATTCATTGTATTTTTTTTTAAATTATAAACAATATAATGAATATAAAAATTATTTTGATAACGAAATATCTAAAATAAAATTTATATAAATATATAAATGTATATTGAATAATATTTATTATTTATGAATAAAAAAAATAATGATTCTGATGAAGAAACAAATACACAAATAATATCAATTAAAAATGATACATACTCAGTTAATAAAAATCATATATACTTCTATAAAGAAATTACTAATTCATCTTGCATGGAACTAAATAAAACAATTAATGAATTAACTAAACAATTACTAAAACATTCTATAGATTATGATATAGAACCTCCAAATATTTATTTACATATTAAATCATTAGGAGGGTGCATATTATCTGCATTATCTATTATTGATACAATTAAAAATTCTAAAATTAATATAATATCAATAATTGAAGGCTCTTCTGCTAGTGCTGCCACATTAATTTCTATAGTATGTAAAAAAAGATTAATTACTTCTAATTCTTTTATGTTAATTCATCAATTAAGTTCAGGAACATCGGGTAAATATGATGAAATGAAAGATGATTTTATTAATGATACAAATATTATGAATAAAATTTATAAATTATATTTAGATCATACAATAATGGATATAACATCAATAAAAAATGTATTAAAACATGATTTGTGGTGGAATGCAGAAAAATGTATAAAATATGGATTGGCAGATTGTATTTATAATGGAAATTTATTAAATAATATTAATTTAATAAATGATAAAAACAATAAAAAAAGAATTAAAGTAAAAAGAATTAAAGTAAAAAATGATGATGATGAAATAAAAATAATAAAAAAAAAAAAATAATTATTTATTAAAATAGTAAATAGTGACATTGCAAATAATTACAATTATTAGTACAAAAAATACAAAAAATCCAATACAAAATAATAAAAAATTTGGATTATTAACTATTTTTTGTGTTCTTTCATGGTTCCACAAGAAGTGTAGAAAATAATTTAAATTAATTATTTTCTTTTCATTATTATTTTGTTTTTCAAAAATAATATATTTTGAGAGAAATTCAATTTCTTTTTTTATAAAAGTGATTTTATCATTCAAGATTTTTATTTTTTCAAAAAGTTCAAATAATTCAATTTGTTTTTGTTGTTTAATAACATTATCTAATAGTAAATTATATAATATTGTTCTTATTATAAATTTTTCTTCATTTAAATCATTTAATATTTGTATTTCTTGTTTTAAATAATTTTGTAAATTTATATATTGTGTTTCTAATATAGAAATTTTATTTTCTTTTTTGTAATCTTTATAATAATAATCTCGAGAAATTTCTAAATATTTATTTTCATTTTCAAGAATACGTATAGTATGCACTACTTTTTGAGCTGATAAATTGTTATTTATTCTATATCCACATGTATATAATATACCATTACCAGATATGTTTGATATATCTGATATATTTTGTTCATGTATAGGAACTCCTATAACAAATGTATCTTCATAAATTGGTAATTCATTTATAGATATTACTCTATTTGAATTCCCCATTATATGAATATAAATTTATGGTAATAAAATATTTACTAAACATTAATAAATATTTTATTTATTCAATTTTTTTTTCAAAATATATATTTTGAAAAAAAAAACACTTTAAACATTATGACTGGAAATAACCTATTTCCTATCAAAAAAATGCAAAGGAGCCAAAATTATTATAAGAATTGACAATAACGACAAAGACAAACAACAAAAAGTTCCACATGAACAGAAACGACACAAACCATTTTTTGAAGTTAAAACTAGAACATCCGTCTCTGATTGTTCTTCAACAAATATTACGATACTTGGAAAACTATTTTGTCTTTCAATTGGAACACTAACCGGCATTTCATCTAGAACACTTGAAAGACTTACTATACTAACAGGTGCATTTCCAATTGAAATTGTCCCTGATAGCATTCCAAGTCTCTCAATTGTTCCACGAACAGGAACCCCTGATACAGATATTTCTCTAACAGGTTTTCCTATAACTATAACATTTGAAGAGAAAGATATGTCATCAAGTAGTTGTTGTTGAGGTAGTTGTTCCATCGGATGTAGTCGATGTGGCTGTTCCACTTGTAGTAGTGGAGGTAGTGGTGGTTGTTCCAGTTGTAGTAGTGGATGTAGTGGTGGTTGTTCCAGTTGTAGTAGTGATGGTAGTTGTGGTTGTTCCATCGATGGTGGTTGAAGTGGTAGTTCCAGTTGTAGTAGTTGATGTAGTGGTGGTAAGTGAAACCTGATGTATAATTTTAGTTACACGAACATAATGGACAGATAGGAAATGTGAGTTCCCAAGTTTTATGGTATATATAAAATTATAAAGGAAATGTTATAAAATAAATAATTTCAATTTTTTTTATATTATAATTAAGAAAGAAACAAGATTAATTTATTTATTAAATATAAATTTGTTTTATTTAATGTAATAATAAAACAAATATTATTTATGAAATTTGTAAGATAAGATATTAATTTCTTTAATTTTGTTAATATGGCATGGATCGTTATAAAATACCTGAATAAGTAGTGAAAAGAATATATTTGCTATATATTTATCTATTTTGTTAGATGATTTTAATACTACTAAAAAATTATTATGTTCTTCAGATTTAATAATATTAAAAAAGTCATTTTCATTGCATTGGTTCCATGTTGAATATGCTATATTTATAGTTTCAATATTATTATCAGCTTTAATATATGTATCTAAATCTAATATTGATTTAATAATATCATAATATTTAATGTAATTATAAATAAGTGTTTTATCATAATTATTTTCTTTTTTGATAATTTTGTATTTAGTTAGTTGTTCAAACAAAGATGTTATGAATAATTCAGCATTATAATTGTGTAAGAATATTAATTCTGCTAATAAATCACTAATATAATCATTAATTAAATTATAAAATTCAGTTAATAAATTTATATCTTTATTAGTAAGTTTTACATCATCTAAATTAATAATTAATTTAATAATATTTGTTATAAGAGACATTTTTACACTTTATATTATATTATGGTATTAAAATTAATTAAACAATTATGATATATTATATTATTCAATTTTTTTAATAAATAATTATAAAAAATTGAAAAAATTGAATAATATAATATATTGATAAATCCTTTAGTTTGTTATATTACCGTAGCCATTTTGGCTCAAGACCACTTCGACATAGTTCACAAGGCAGCATCTGTTGTAGTGATGCCCGTCATGACTGATGCAGAAGCGAAGATTCTGCTGGCAAGGATTATAGAGGGAGACACTGCGATGAAAGAGGCGATGAGAGAGGCTGCGATGAAAGAGGCGATGAGTGAGGCTGCGATGGTTGAAGCAGTGATGAGGGAGGCTGCGATGGTTGAAGCAGTGATGAGGTCATGCGACTTCAAGGAGAAGATGGAGGCGATTGCGATGGTTGAAGCAGTGATGAGGTCATGCGACTTCAAGGAGAAGATGGAGGCGATTGCGGAGGCAAATGCCTCAAAGTCTTGAAAGGTTCTCAACTCCAAGACTTTGAGAACAAAACAGATAGCGTTGTATATATATTCATTACAACAAAGACGGCGTTTGCCCAAAATCAAAACAAAAAATTAATTTTTTGTTTTGAATAATTTAATTTATAATTAAAATATTAATAATATAATAATTTTTTTCTTCAATATATTTGGATAGTTTTTAACTATTTATGTCATTATCTAAAAATTTAATTATAATATTTATTAAAATAATTTTGAATAATAAATTAATAAAATAATATATAATAAAAAAATTGAAAATTTTAATATATTTACATATTCATTAATTTTTTATATTACCGTAGCCATTTTGGCTCAAGATTCAAGTGATCAGAGAATACGTTTGAAGATGCCAAAATCTATCAAACAAAAAGCTGCGGCAAAGCAGCGTAGTGAGCAGCGTGCTCAAGCTGAGAAACGCAATCAAGAACTTGATTCCCATCTTGAAGCCATGAAAGCTGCCGACAAGAAGACAGTGGCTGCTGCCATGAAAGCAACAGAAGAAAAGGCAGCAGAGGTAGCGATTGTGGCAGCTGCAGAAGAAAAGGCAGCAGAAGAAGCGATTGTGGCAGCTGCAGCCATGAAAGCAGCAGAAGAGAAAGCTGTAGCTGTAGAAAAAGCAGCAGAAGAAGCAGCAGTTTTCATGTCTGAACATGTCGAAAGGGCAAAACGGGCAGAAGAACAAGCAGCAGCTGTAGAAAAAGCAGCAGAAGAAGCCGCGGTTTTCATGTCTGAACATGTCGCAGAGGCAAAATGGACAGCAGCACATGACACCATTGATTCTCGTATTGGAGAACAAGCGTTTGCACTTGACGCACACAATGGCTTCAGTAAAATGTGCAATTTCATGTGCTTCCATTATCTCATCATGACAGGGTGGTTTGACGGTTCCGATGTGATGTTTGGAGTTTTCAGTGAAGTTTTTTTCCGGACATTGGAAACACTCAAGTATGATAACGGGACTTTGCGCGAGTCCAATTATGAACCTGTCATCAACACAGCTTACATGTCTTCAGGGCTGGAGTATTCGGCTATATGCTCTGCAATAGACATGTGGAAGCTATGGGATGTCACTCCTGATGAACAGAAACAGTTTTTCTTGGATGCATGGGATACTGTCGATATTCCCGATGTATTTGGGATTTTCCTAAATGATGGATATCATTACGTCATCAGCGCGTGTTTGGAGCATTGTGAGAATGTTGCCTTGGTTGCCGAGAGGAATTTTACCTTGCAACAACAGACATATGCTGATGAGAGTATGACTGTCTATGTCTCAGTGATGGATGGATCAGTGCTTCCATATATCTGTGCAGTTGAAGACTTTGAGCCTGAATGGCTTTGATTTCCGTAATCATATGAGCGGAATTTCAGAAACAAAAAATTTATTTTTTCTTTTTGAATAATTTAATTTTTTTTAAACTATATATATAATATAATAATAGCACAATTTTCATTATAATATATATATAATTTAAAAAGAAAAAAAATTGAAAATTTTAATATATTCATTGATCCTTTAATTTATCTAATTACCGTAGCCATTTTGGCTCAAGCTGTAAGGTTCCTCACTCAGTTGGCACGTGTCAGTTGTGTAAGCTGGACAGGCAAGATGCCTCCCTTGAACCACAAGAAGATGAAGGAGTTTGATGCTACCCTGAAAGCACTCGCGGAAAGGGTGGCAACTTACTGTGAGTCTTCCAAAGAACAGAATTCTACACGTGAGGCAGCATCCACGAGCCAGCCGGACATGAGTCAAGAAATTTACAAAGTCCATCGCCTTGCAGGAGAACTTGGGGCCGAATACGATCAAGAGATCTCTGCTGATGAGTTCGAAGCCACAAAAGATGTTGCGTACGACGATGCTGAGTACGCAGCTGCGTACAATGCTATGAAGATTACATAGATAGGCAATGATCACAAGACAGCGTGTGCTTGTTGTTTCACGTCGGCAGAAATTGTAATGGTGCAACATAGGTTTGGGTATTCATAGACTTTTCTGCTGATTTCCACGAGAGACGGAACACTTTTGTTCAGAAGAAAAAATTAATTTTTTGTTTTTGAATAATTAATAATAAAAAATTGATAATTAAAATAGTTATTTATAGATTATATTAATATTAAAATATTTATATAATGGAAAATTTTGTTTTTAATGCGATAGACACACATGAATTGGATGAAAAACCAGATACAGAAAAAGTATCTAAATATTACATTAAAATATTTGGAAGAACGGAAAATAATAAATCTGTATATTTAAGAGTAGATGATTATCCAATATGTTTTTATATATTAATTCCAGAAGAATATAATAGTAAAACGGAAGAAATAAAGGATAAAATATTACAGAAATTAGTAAAGAAACATCCGTATTTGGAAGAAACGATAATTAACAACAGGATAGTTAAAAAACAAAAATTATATGGATTTAATTGTAATAAAAAATTTAATTTTTTACAATTAGTTTTTATAAATAAAAGCTCAATGTTTTGTGCTATAAAATTATTAGAATATCCAATATATATAAATAATTTACCTGTAAAATTTGATATATATGAAGCTAATATAGATCCATTTTTAAGATTTATTCATTCAAAAAACAAACAATCATGTGGATGGTTAAAGATATTAAAAAAAGATTTAATTATGATAAACGAAGAAACAACATGTTTTTATAATTATAGTGTTGATTGGAAACATGTATTTCCTTATGAGAATAAAAATATTTTTGCTCCATTTAATATATGTTCTTTTGATTTAGAATGTTTTAGTATGGATGGAAGTTTTCCACAAGCAATAAGAGATGGAGATAAAATAATTCAAATTGGTATGACCTTTAATAATTATGGTAATAACGAAATTAATAAAAAAATTATTATAACATTAAATACTTGTGATGATATAGAAGATGTAGAAGTAATCTCAGTAAAAACAGAAGAAGAATTATTATTAAAATTCCAGGAGATGGTAGAGAGAGAGGATCCAGATATATTAACAGGATATAATATATTTGGTTTTGACATACCATATTTAATGGACAGAGCAAATTATTTAAAGGTTAATGAGAAATTTTATTATTTGTCAAAATTAAAAAACATGAAATGTAAAATGATAACAAAAATTTTATCATCTGATGCACTTGGAGAAAATAAATTAAACTATATTAACTCAATTGGAAGAGTAAATTTAGATTTAATGAAAATAGTTCAGAGAGATTATAAATTATCATCATATAAGTTAGATTGTGTAGCAGAATATTTTATAAAAGATTATATAGTTAATATAGAAAAAATTAATAATTTGAATAATAACTATATAATTAAATCAAAAAATTTAAGTATGTTAAAAATTAATAATTATATAAGATTTGAGAATGATCATAAAAAATATAAAGTTATTGATATTAATTATACAGAAAACTATTTTATTATAAATGATTTTGATGTTTTTAAATTATTGGAAGATACAATATACATAGAAAATATATCTAAAATTAATAAAATTAATATTAACGATATTAATGATAATATTAATACTATTAATGAGATTATTAAAAAAAATAAATTATCATGGGGTATCGTAAAAGATGATATAACACCAAACCAAATATTTGAATTTTTTGAAAAAGAAAGTTTTGATAGAAAAATAATAGCAGAATACTGTATTCAAGATTGCATCCTCGTTAATAAACTAATTGCTAAATTAGAAATTATTACAAATAATATAAATATGGCATCTGTATGTTATGTACCTTTACATTATATATTATATCGTGGTCAAAGTATAAAAAGTTTAAGCTTAATTGCAAAATATGCAAAAGAGAATGATATTCTAATACCAACTTTAAAATATAATAATGAAAATCATGATGACGGATATGAAGGAGCTACAGTATTTAATCCAAATATAGGATTTCATAGAAAACCAATAGTAGTATTAGATTATAATTCTCTATACCCATCAAGTATAATATCTAAAAATATATCTCATGAGACATATGTTTCTTCTGCAGAATATGAAAATTTACCAGAATACACATATCATAAAATATCTTATAAAAATAATGATGGATCAATAAATACTTGTAATTTTGCTCAATTAAAAACAAATGATGAAAAAAAGAAATATGGCATAATACCTCTGATATTATTATCATTACTAAATGAAAGAAAAAAAACAAAAAAAGAAATGGAAAAAGAAAACGATTTATTTAAAAAAAAAATTTTAGATGGAAAACAATTAGCATTAAAAATAACAGCTAATTCAATATATGGACAATTGGGAGCATCTGTTAGTCCTATATATTTTAAAGAAGGAGCAGCATGTACAACAGCAGTAGGAAGAGAAATGTTAATAAAAGCGAGAGATTTTGTAAATATAAAGTTTAAGAATATAATATATAGTTTATATGTAGCTAAGAAAGAAAATAATGTAGATGAATATAATAAAATATTGTTAAATAATATAAATGCGACAGATGAATTTAAAAATACATTAGAGATATTATTAAATAATATATTTGATAATTTTATAATATCTCCAAAAGTAATTTATGGGGATTCAGTAATGCCATATACACCAATAATATTAAAAATAGATGAAGAAATAAAAATTATTACAATTGAAGATTTTTCTGATTATTTAATAAAAAATAATCATTTATGGGAAAATCATGATAATTTTAAATTTGATGATTTAAATATTAATAATAAAGAAAAAATAGAAATTAATAATAAAATATTTATTTTTACAAATAATGGATGGTCCCAAATACATAAAATTATTAGACATAAATCAAATAAAGCAATATATCGTATTAATACTAATAATAGTATAGTCGATGTATCAGAAGATCATAGTTTAATAGATATTGATAATAATAATATTACTCCAAATAATATAAAATCAACAACAAAATTATTACATAATTTTCCTAAATTATGTAAAATTAATTTAGAATTAGATGAAGAAGAAAAAATAATAATAAATAATCAAATAGAAGCTCAAATATGTTATTATTATTTAAAATCTGGAGGATATAATGTATCAATATTATATACAGATACATATTATATTCTATCATTTAATAAAAATAAAAATTATAAATATTTTGTAGATGTAAAATTATTACATAAAAAAAATGAATATAAAGGTTATATATATGATATAGAAACGAAAGAAGGAAATTTTCAAGCAGGTATTGGAGAAATAATAGTAAAAAACACAGATAGTATATTTATAAATATTGATTTTAAAGATAAAAATAATCAAGATATTTTTGATAAAAGCACATTACAAAATAGTATTGAATTGGGAAAATGTATATCAAAATTTTTAAAATATATATTAGAATATCCACAAAATATGGAATATGAAAAAGTATTGTATCCTCTGGCATTACTTGAAAAAAAAAAATATATTGCTAATAAATATGAAGATAATTGTAATGAATTTACACAAATTGCAATGGGTGTTGTATTAAAAAGACGAGATAATCCAAATATAGTTAAAAAAGTATTAGGCGGAATTATAAATATAATGCTAAATGAAAATAATATTGACAAAACTATCGAATTCTTAGAAAAATATTTAAATAAAATTATAAAAGGAAAAATAAATATAACTGACTTTATCACATCTAAAACTTTAAAATCTTCATATAAAGGAGACAATTTAGAAGGAAAATCAGGCGAATGGAAATGGACTGAAGTTAATACTACACAATCACATGTTTGTTTAGCACAAAAAATGAGAATAAGAAGTCCGGGTAATGCTCCAATAATTAATGATAGAATACCATATGTTATGATAGTAGATGAAACGAAAAAGAAAAAAACTTTACAAAGTGAAAAAATAGAACATCCAGATTATATAATTGAAAAAAATTTAAAAATAGATTATTTATTTTACATAACAAATCATATAAGAAATCCTGTTGAACAATTTTTAAAATTATTTTTAAATAAAAATAAAATAGAAACAATTTTTAATACAGTAATTAATCATCAACAACAAAAAAATACTTTTAAAAATTTAGCTAAATATAATATCTTAAAATCTGATAATAATAATGATAATGATATGAACAATTTTGAAAATAATATTATTTGTAATAATTTTATTGATAAAAATGCAAAACCAAATAATATTACTTTACCTAAAAATAAAAATAAAATTATAAAACCTATTACCTATAATGATAAAGTATTCATTACTGACTTTGAATAATTATTCTATCTTCTTTTATTGTCTAAACTTACTAAATTAATTGATGATGTATTTAATGAATCTGAATCCTGTATCTTATAAGGCGTACTACTCCCTGATAACATATTATGCGATAATGATATTTCATCTGATCTTTCTGAATAACTTCCAATTGAATCAGATAAATATCCTCCTTCACTATCAACATCATTCGTTTTTTCCTTCTTAACTTTTTTATCTTTTACTTTTTTTTCTGACTCTTCTTTATCTTCTTCATCACTGTCATCACTATCTTCACTATCTTCACTATCTTCATCCGAATCATCAGAATCATCAGAATCATCAGAATCATCAGAATCATCAGAATCATCATCATCCGAAGTATCTTTATTATTTTTATTTTTATTTTTATTTTTATTATCATTAGTTGAAGATTCTTCATCAGTATCTGAAGATTCAGATGTTTTTTTATTTCCACCATTTAAATTAAATGAATCGTCGCTAAAAAATTTAAGTTTATTATTATTAAAATCATAATCATTATTTAATTTATTTTCGCTAATAGGAGAAAATATATCATTATTACCACCTTTTTTATTAAATTGTGTATTATTGTTTTCACTAGTAGAAGAAAAATTATCAATACCACCTCCTTGTTGAATTTTTTGAATCTGGTTAATATTAAAATCACTAGTTGAAGAAAAAGTATCATGACCTCCTTGTAATTGTTTAGTTTGTTGTAATTGTTTAGTTTGTTGTAATTGTTTAGTTTGTTGTAATTGTTTAGTTTGTTGTAATTGTTTAGTTTGTTGTGGAATATTATATTCACTAGTAGATGAAAAGTTATCCATAGCACCTCCTTGTTGAATTTGATTAAAATCACTCGTCGGAGAAAAGGTATCATTACCTCCTAGTTGTAATTGTTGTAATTGTTGGTTTTGTTGTAGGGTTTGTTGTGATACTTTATTTTTTACAAAATGTTGAATATTGTATTCACTAGTAGAAGAAAAGTTATCATTATTACTTCCACCACCTTGTTGAATTTGTTGAATTTGATTAATATTAAATTCACTTGTAGATGATAAGTAATCGTTTCCTCCTTGTTGAATTTGTTTATTATTAATATATAAGTTATTATTATTATTAAATTTATTATTATTATTATTATTATTAAAATATTTATTTAGTTTATTAAATTCATTATCTATTTTATTATTTCTTCCTAAAAATTCATTATCATTTCCACCAGATATTTTATTAAATTCAGTACAAGTTGACAAAGTTAAATTATTATGTTCATCATTTATAGAATTACTTTGTAAAAATGTATTTCTTAATTTTTGCAATTTATACATTATATTATATAATATAGAAAATATTTTTATTTTTTATAATTAATAATATATAAATATTAATATGTTATTTTTTAAAACAAATTTATTTATATTAATTATTATTATTATTATTATTGTTATATTAACAAATATAAAATTTTCAAGAAAAAAAAAAATTATAGAAAATTATAAAAATGATATCTATTATTTAAATAATTTACCAAATTCTTTAAATGCTGCTGATTTATTAAGTAAAATAATTTCCACTTTAGAATATCTAACTAACAAAATTATTGACGAGTACAATAATGAAAAAAATACAAATGATGAAGAATTTATTAAATATATTAAAGTAATTAATGAAAAATTTCCAAATATTATAATTAAAGAAAATGCATTAAATAATAATTATACATCATATAGTGTAAATAAAGGTGAAGAAATTGTATTATGCATTAGAGATAAAAATACAAAAGAATTACACGATTATAATGATTTATTATATATAGCTATTCATGAATTATCACATATTGGATGTCCCGAATATGGACATACAGATATTTTTTTTAAAATAAACTATTATTTATTAAAAAAAGCAATAAAATATAATTTATATAAATATGTTGATTATTCTAAAGTTAATAAACCATATTGTGGTATAAAATTAACATCAACAATTTTATAAAAAATATAATTTATATATTATAAACAATATATAATAATTTATAATATATAATAATTTATATATTATAAATTATTATATTGATAAAATATTTGATAAAATATTATATTGATAAAATATTGTTATATTGATAAAATGTTATATTGTTATATTGATAAAATGTTATATTGTTATATTGATAAAATGTTATATTGATAAAATGTTATATATAATTAGTTGCAATATAA
>Ga0214919_10005808_pt1 | contig 17250 bp, 25 predicted proteins | sample LL1503_MetaG_FD_177994 | JGI IMG/M metagenome (GOLD analysis project Ga0214919, IMG submission 177994) | Freshwater microbial communities from Lake Lanier, Atlanta, Georgia, United States - LL-1503 | ecosystem: Environmental > Aquatic > Freshwater > Lake | place: USA: Georgia | collected...
ATGCAACTTGGGATGAAATCAATCTAGATAAAAATATTTGGATTATTCCTAAGAGCAGGATGAAAAAAGGTATTGAACATCGGGTGCCGCTGTCAACTCAAGCGAATCAGCATTTGAGCAAAATGCACGACACGACTAAAAAAATTGTGTTTCATGGTACAAGAGAAACGAAACCAATTTCAAATATGACCATGCTCAACTATCTTAAGCATAGAGAAGGCTGTGGCAAGTACACAGTTCATGGTTTTAGGTCTACGTTCAGAGATTGGGCAGCTGAGAAAGCGAAGTTTCCAAGAGAAGTTTGCGAACAAGCTCTTGCTCACTCACTGAAAGACCAAACGGAAGCTGCGTATCAGCGTGGTGACTACTTTGAAAAACGTATTGAATTAATGCAAGCGTGGGCTGACTATTGCTTTGGCATAAAAAAGTAGATGAATCAGCCCGCGTTGATTCATCTACTCTCTAGCAGCACCGCTAGCTCTTATTGATCAGAGCCAAAATTTCAGACTCACGCCAGCAAGTCGTCTTCGGTCCAAGTTTGATGGGCTGTGGGAATCTGCCTTCAGCCACGCCTTGCCACCAAGCCGCTTTTGAGATTGGCAAGTAGCCAAACGAAGCGCCCTTCTTCTCACGCACGATGTCTTTAACTCTTAACAATTTATCCATACTGAAATTCACTTTCTCTAGAATGTATTTTTAGAAGTGTTGTCCTGAAATAATTAAAAGCAACACTTTTAGAACTGCAACCGATTATTGAGCCATACCATTCACTGTGTACTGACAATAAAACCGAGCCTATCCTCTCCATCGATTTCGAATTCATCATCTTCATAAATATTGCCATTGTCATCTAGAATATTTCTAATATAGAACCCATCCTTGAAATCTGTTTCTGTCATCAATTGCTCTTCCGAAACATCCATAGCAACATTAGCGGCGCCATCCAAGCTATTTGCCTCAATAACCAAAACACCCGTCACATAATAATTAACATAGTACTTTTCCATATATTCTCCTTTAAAAGATAATTAACCAGAATCATTGATTTGATTCATTTCATATTATAAATTAAAGACCATTTATTGACAAATTAACAAGTTAATTAATCAACCCAACCAAATTTATAAATATAATCCGAATCAATCAATATGGATATATTACTCTTATCAAGGCGAAAATACTAATACATAGGTTTATGAATTAACTCGTTTAATGTTAGAAGTTCAAAATGGAACGGAATAATAAATTATTTAAATATTGAATGAGTGGTTTTATTGACTTGTTCACATTTGTGTGTCAATAATGCGTTGACAACAATCTATGGAGACAGACCATGGCAGCCGCCAAGAAAAAGCTACTCAATCGCTCGAACAGCAAAGAGTCATATCGCATATGGTTTCAATTCTTGAAACGAGCGATAGCAGAAGACAAGAAGAAGGTTAAGTTGAAGTTGAACTTGTACAAATCATGGGGCGATGTAACGGCTTACAAGTTCAACGCGTGGTGGGATGAGATTGGCAGCAAGGTCATCAATCTCAACAGCTCCACAGCCATAGAGTTCGCAACAGACCACGCAGATGATCCAAGCAGCTATCTTGTGAGAGTACCCAAGAACCTAACAAGCACGGCAGCCGCAACACAGCTAAGACTATTGCTTACCAATAGCAACCATAAGCCACTGATAGACAAGAAATCGCTCAGAGTGACTGAGAACGCAGAGATCAGACACCCTGTCTATAGAGCCTACCTACATGTGTACGACATACACAAAGAACTGGTTACTCAGGCAAATGGCAAAAAAGTCACGAACAAAGAAACGTTGATCGCAGTCAGAAAATTTTATGTAGCTCGGTTCGAGAAGTACAAGAACAGAAATTGGCGAGCTGACAACTTGCCGCCCCCATTGTGGACAGCCATGAACATGGACAACTTAGAGGATGTAGATGTACTGGCAAGTGCCGATGCGATTGCTACCATAGGTCGCTACTTAAAGAAGGCAAACGAGATCATTGCAGCGGTGAATGAAGGTAAGTTCCCACATTGAATATCTCGAAAGCAAGCACAGAGGGCTAAATTTCTTACGCCAGAATACAGGGAGCCGAATCCAGGCGAGAGACGCTCATGATTAAGGCGGAATACTGAAAAAGCTGTTTCGCACGTATATGAAGTGGAATCACATTTAGAGCAAATAGAAAAAGTAGTAGAAAATTATGAGAATACTTTCGAAGATATGAAAAAAATTGAAAACAAAGAATCTATGATTCTTAAAATAATTACCATCACACTGTTTATCGCTTGTTTCAGTGGCTATGTTCGCAGCGAGGAAAAACAAAGCAAGAATATAAAAGTTCAAACGTCGAACGGAATTGTTAATGTCAGATCAGGTAATAAAATTGAATGCAAAAAATTACAAGATTTTGAGGAATGTCAATTACTTGAATGGAATGGGAAAACACTGGTATCGCAATCTTATGTTCAAATTGAAGATATAGTTCCAACGATAAAAGAGGCGAAAGTTGTATTCGCATCAGCAGCAACAGGTGGCAATGCATGTTGCGAGTGGAATTATCTAATTGATTTCACAATGTCAAAACCAATAATAATTCAAGTTGAGGCATTAACCAAACAAGATGATGAAAAATCAAAGATACAATATTTCGATGGTGGCTTTACATACGAAAATTATGGATCTAAAAATGGACCTCTTGGCGAACCCATGTGGAATGTATACCGTTATAAATACGGCTCTGGAAAATTAGAACAGCTTCGTTCTATCCCACGATATTCATTTTCAGAAATACAGCGAAAAAAATATCCAAATGAAATATTAGACGACCCACTTCGCAGAGCACCCATAGTTGAAATCACAGGAAATCAACAATTCTTGGAGTTGAGGTCTCGCATGCTAGTTGCTCCTCCAATACAAAAACTAACTAAAGATTTATATGTCGGGCAAGGATGCATGCCGCATTCATGCGGAACAGATGAAAGCATCTTTATATTAAACGCAACAGATAAAGTTGCATGGGCAATGTATATATTTTCAAAAGAAACAACCGATGTTGTTTCGGGGAAATTTTTTGGAAATCCAGAAACAATGGATACAAATACTCGAAACGTTATAGAGAAATGGATGGATTCAAAAAAATTACGATGGTCACAGATTGCATTGACAAAAACCACAGATAAATTGAAAACAGACAACGCAATGCTCGCAGAGAAATATATTACGAGACTCGAAACAGAGGGTGGAGTATATAAAGTTCCAGTGCTGATTAATGGCGTTATAACGCTGGGGTTCATCGTGGATAGCGGAGCATCTGATGTTGTAATCCCTTCAGATGTAGTGTCAGTAATGATGAAATCTGGAACTTTGAATGCGAGTGATTTTAGTGGTACAAAAATATATAAACTTGCAGATGGCTCAAGTGCGCCATCGAAGACATTTAAAATTAGGTCAATTCAAATAGGTAATAGGAAAGTTGAAAATGTCGAAGCCTCAATGACAGGGACGGATGGAATGTTACTACTTGGTCAGAGTTTTCTAAATAGATTCCAACGATGGTCATTTAACAACAAAAACCATACGCTGGAATTGGAGTGATAGTCAAGCAGTATCTGGTGAGGGCAGACTGGTTGAACAATGGGTGAGACTGCAATAGACCGAAGTCAACAAGTACGAATAAAATAATAAGAGCATGGATGGCGAGGGCAGGATAATTTCCGAATCTAAATTACAGATTTCTATGTGATATCAGAGCTACTGATGGCAGCCTATATGCCAAAATAGATAACTTTATTCCTATGGAAAAATTTACAAAAATCGAAGTTGCTATTAATCTACTGACTCGTTCAAAGGAACTATTTCAGTTAAGGGACTATGCATCTGCTACAGTTTTAGCTGGAGCGGGACAACAGATAATTAGAGATGTTGCTAAACATCGGGGTGTAGAACCAACAATTCATACCATTAGTTCCACGAGCGGTCAATCCGTAAAAAAAATACATGATTTAGTTGTTGGATCTTATAACAGTTTGAAGCACGCAGATATGAACCCTGAAGAAATAGTCGAAGTTTCTGAGGACGATGCCCGAGTGCTATTGACACTTGCCGCAACAGATCTAATGCGAATGAAAGAAATAAAGTCACAAGAGATATCCGATATTATTGAGTTTGTAAGAAAAATTAAATCAAATTAAAAATCAAGCATAAATCATTTTTTACCATCTTTGCTGCTCGTATCAGTTCGGTACTGGATAGCGAAATAGAGGATGCAATTGCGGTATTGGTGGAACATAATAGTAGCAAATCACAAAACGATTGCTGCAAATATGCGACCAAAACATTCAGCAGAAGCAGAAAAGATTACAAGAATGACTTACGCACAAAACTTCAAGAAATATGATTGAAGTGTGTCTTTTCTTGATGAATTTTAGGTTTAGCCATGCATTTTGAAAAACTTCAACACTTCATCGCATCTGAGATGCGAATGTCGCAAATCTATCAGCCACTAATGCTGATTGCGTTGTTGAAGAGCAATGGCAGTGCATCAGTCAATCAAATCGCACAAGCGATTCTGAATAAAGACCCAACACAGATTGAGTACTTTTCACTCGTAGTGAAGAACATGGTTGGCAAGGTACTGACGAAGAATCGTGGTATCACGGAAAGACATAAAGACACATACACATTGATTGGCTCGGATGAACTCACAGCTGATCAGGTCAAGTCATTGATTGATCTTTGCCAACAAAAGATTGCTGAGTTTGAACAAAAACGCGGCGATAGTGTCTGGAGTCATCGTAGACGTGGGCATAGACCAATCAGTGGCTCAGTCAGATATGAAGTATTGAGTCGTGCTAAGGGACGCTGCGAACTGTGTGGTATTTCTAACGAAGAAAAGATGCTTGAAGTTGATCACATCTTTCCCAAGTCGCTTGGTGGCAAAGATGAACTGTCCAACTACCAAGCACTTTGCTATTCGTGCAATGCTGCGAAGCGAAATACAGACGACACAGACTTTCGCTTGTTTAAGACGATGTACGAGCATCGTGAAGCAAATTGCCTGTTCTGCGACATTCAGACAAGTGACAGAAAACGCATCATTAGCGAGAACAATTTAGCGTATGCGATTCGTGATGGATTTCCCGTCACCGATGGTCATACATTGTTCATTCCCAAGCGTCATGTGTTGGACTACTTTGGGTTGACTCAGTCAGAGACGAACGCTGTAAACAGTCTCATGCATGAACAGAAGAAATTATTGCAAGATGGTGATAAGACTATTGATGGGTTCAACATTGGCATGAACTGTGGTTCAAGTGCTGGGCAGACAGTCTTTCACTGCCATGTGCATCTGATCCCTAGACGCGCTGGCGATGTTGAGAATCCACGTGGTGGCGTTAGGCATGTGATCAGTGGCAAAGGCTATTACTCAGTTTAGCGGATCCATTAAAAATGGAAATGAATATTAAAAAACTAGGTGGTACGGTAGTTATCTGGCTTGCTATTTGCCTTTTCATTGGAAAAGCAAGTGCTGAATCTTCCAAATACGAGCTTGGATCTTTGATGGCTCAGTACATTGAATCTCAAGATCTCATCTTTCAGTTGAGATCGACAAAATGCGGCTACTTGATTAAAATAAAGATTAAGAATTATGACGAACTAAAGAGCGAAATATATGCATCTATCTATCCCAAGCTGAATGATAAGGAAAGAATTGAGTTATCAAATATATACGACGCTCAATTTCAACGGTTACACCAAGCAAACAAAATTACGCTTGAAAAAAATCTAAAACTATATTCTGATAATGGCATCGATGACAAATCTGCATGCGGTTTATTGGTCGGAAGTGTATCGCCACAGTTCCAAAAAGCATTGAATAATTGGGAACGAGTTACTCGATAGTTTCAATAATATTGTGATAGACCTTAAAGGATAGAAATGAAAATATTAACTATGGATGGGCAGGAGGTAAAAGAATTAAGTGGAATTAATGATTTGAAAAATCAAGACTTTTCGAACTTTTTCTTAGAAAATGTTGATTTTAGAAAAGCGGTTTTAGATAAGACAAACTTCTCAAATTGCACTCTCCTAAATTGCAACTTCTTCAGTTCAAGCCTATACCGTTGCAACTTTGAAAATGCCACAATCATTGAATCTGACTTTAGATTTGTTTCCGCTGCGCAGGCGAATTTTGATTCATGTGAAGCTAATGAAACCGACTTCTACAGTTCGTCCTTAGAATATAGTACTTTTGTACATGCAGACTTAACTGATTCTAAATTTGAATCAGCGAATTTACTTGAAACACGATTTCATAATGCCAATCTTAGCAATGTATCTTTTATCTCAGCCCTTTTAGTCGATGCATATTTCATTGACGCTACAATTCTCAATACCAACTTCTCGTATTCAGTTGGATTGGATTTGACCAATTTCAAGAAATACTCTTTGGATACTAACGGTATATTAAAAGAATTAATCGCCAAAGGCGCTGTATTCACAAAAGAGTCAAATGATAGTGATTGGGATGGAAAATATTAAGGAATATTTGGCGAACGGATCACCCGATCCAACCACTGATAGTATTTTCTGTTGTCCTGAGATATTTTGTAGATCGTGTTGAGCCCATCAAATAAAACATCGTCATCGTATTCGACTGAGACACAGTCAAGGATTTTCTTGGCGTAGGGCAGGAAGATCTGAGGTGTACATGGTGGCACGTGCAAAACTTCGCATCTACTTTTGATGCCGATATCGACCTCGTCTAGGCGATTCGTACTTAATATCGTCAAGTCTGTGCCAAGCGTATCGTCAAGTTCAATCTTCATAGCGTCTGAGATGGCAGCTTTTGTCATCAGGAACTCTTCGATGATGATGTAGTTATATCTTTGATCATCGACTGTGAAGTTCTTATTAAACTGTTTATTTCTGCCATACAAGTCATGAATATCAGATGCGTTCTTCAGATCGCTGCATCTGACTTTCTGAATATATGCTTCTTTCTTTTCAATGGCGTTGGGCAACAGCCGCTGAATTAGTGACTTGCCAGTTCCACTTGTGCCATACAAAAGCAATGGCGTTTCAAGTTCGCCACTTGCGTATGCGAATACCGTTTCTTTGACTTCATTGTTTGGGTAGACGATTTCGTGAATGCTTTGTGGTGAGTAGTTTTTAATTGTTGAGATGATCATATTTTTTTTGAGGGTTTCGGTGAAAGAGCAGCACTCGCTGCTCTTCCTGATTGCAGTTAGACAGCTTGCTCTTTCGCACTCACCACTGCTGCATCAACATTGTGTTTTCTGAAGACACTTAGCAATGCATCGACAATTGCAGATATCGCGGTATCAGATGGGCGCGAATTGAACTTGATGACAATGTCATAGGGCTGATCGCTTTCTTCATCAACGAAATCTGAGTCATTTGCTTCGACGGTCAGGTTTGCGTTTTGTGAGACTCGCTCGAGCAGTGACGATGTTGCTTGCTGAGCGAATTCGTTGTCTGAAGAGCTATCTGAGTCTTCATCGTCTCTGCTGCTAGCGTCAGAAGACGCTGAATCAGTCGTATGAGCACTGATCAATGCATCAGTACTCTTGACTTTCGAATCTGCGCTTTCGCTGTCTACAGCTTGTTCTGACTCGTTTGTGTCGACAGATGCTGATCGCTTGACAGTGGTCGAGGGCATTGAGGGCACAGTTGAATCGACGGTCTTGTCGCTTGTATTCACGCTCTTAAGTCGCTTGATCTGAGCGCCAGTCAGATTCGCCATGCTCTCGCCCATTGTGACCATCGCCATGAACGACTCAGCGGGAAGCTGAATAACTTCGTACATGTTGGTCCAAGACGCGGGCAGCAAGTTCGTGTATGCGATCAAATCGTCATAGCGTTCGCCAATCGCAAGATACTTGCGAATCGTTGAGTCTTCAGTCTTGCGACCAATGTCCTGTAAAAAGCTAGCGTACTCAGACTTATCGAGCGACTTCTTTGCTTCATAGACGACTCGACACATCTCGACTGTCGATTGAGCGGTTTTTACAGCGAACTGGGAATATTCGCTGTAAAAACGCTCACGCGCGGTAACGAAATGCGTCATCACTAAGCCCTCGTCAGTTTCAATGACACGAATTCGTCCTAGACCCTGCTCTATGTCAGAAGCAGAAGCACTATTACCTTGACTCAAGTTTGTTCCATTTTGAACATTTTCTGATACTAATTCCATTTATATTCCTTTTTGATAGTATTTTTGATTAGCTTTCGTTTCACTAGCCTTTGAAACGAAAGCTAACCGTAACTTACTGACTAAGCGTACTGCTTACTTTGTTCATCGAATAATTTCCAATATTCCAGAGGAATATCAAAAACTCTGTACGACGAACCCAAACAAACCCTCGCATGCGTTTCACATTTTTTACCTGCTCGATGCTCATGAAGCATCAATAAACGTAGTGAGAATCTTGCGTTCTGCCAACTATTTCCAGTTCGCTTGCGAATACGCTCACATTCATCAATTTTTTCCGCGTCATCAAGCATGTCTTCATAGAGTTCATGCAACATTGACGAATACACAGAATAATCATCTGTACTACGATTAAATTTGCGTTTCGCACCCGCGATACCAGCTTTATAAATTTGAAGACCACTAGCAACTGTCAAACTATTCATATCTATACCTCTTTAAGTTAAATTGAACCCAAGAATTTATTAATCTATTTCCTCCTTATATTAAAAGATAGTTATTAAACAAGTCATTAGTCGACTTGTTTAATAATATATTACTTAGATAATTTCAAACATTACGTTCTGCTTCTCAGCAGAAAGACCATGCACAAATTTCGTCATAGTTGCATCTGACGCATATTTCGCAATCTCGTTGAACGCCCCACTATTTTCATCGTGCGCCCATGTATCAATCAAAATAGTTCCTGTTTTATCAGCATTAACATTCAAATGAAATATCAATGATACGCACAAGTCTGACTTCAAAAAGCATCTATCTTTTGAAATTGATTTAAATTCTTTGATAACAGCTTTAGAGTTCAAATATGACTGACATAGCAACATGAATAACTCGTAAGCTGATTTATCATCCATTAATGCCATTTCATACATGTATTTCTTTTGTTCATTGAAATCTGGATTTGAGTAATCTTTATAATTAATTACTTCATCAAAGAATATATTTTTGATGGAATTATTAATTTGCAGAACCACGAACACATTTTTGTAAGGTAAATTTTTCATATAACACTTTCTTTTATCAATATAAATCAAAAATAATTGATACAATTATATTTTAATCATACTGCTAGCTTTCATTGAATTAATGTCATTATTCAATTAAGTCTAACTTATCAAAAAAATACAACTGACTCAATTAATGAATTCAATAATACTCTTGTTAAATCAATTAATAGATTACTTCAGTAAATTAACTAACTTATGCATATATCTTAGTTAAGCATTTATCAGCTATATCAAGAAGTCAATTATTAATAACTTTTAAAACAGTACTATTTTTCGACAAGCTACTTACTTGTAGCCACGCGAATTTGCGTTGTCATACCAAGCAACAGCGTTACCCTCTACATCGTGGTAGATGTAATACCTCGCTTCGTCACAGTAGCCAATGTCCCAATGCAACACAGACTCGTACTCGAGACCTTGCTCGAACTCATCCAATTCGCAGTACTGATTTGACTCATGTATGCCTAGAAATAAATGCAGATCACTCTCTGTCTCATTGACATTGAGTTCAGCATTACAGACTGAACATTGACATTTCATGCCATAGTTGCCGTTCTTTTCCACTTGTGTTCCAAATTGAACAACTTCTTCTAAATCAACCATCTTTCGTTCCTTTGTATAAGTTAAACCAACCACCACCTCAATATTTGCCACACCACGCAGCAAATTACTTTCAAATCTCAGCGTAGTCGCTGAAATTGAATCTATGAATGTCGCTTATGAAATCTGATAATTCATACATCACATCTAGCGACAGATTACCAAATGGATCGACAGATGCATCTCTGTCAATGCTTATCATCAATATACTGTCTTTGTAATGAATATAATTCATGTTTAATTTCTTACTTGTCTTCATACTTGCTCCAAATTTAATTTAAAAACTCTAACATATCAAAAGAATCAATTATTTGATTCAGACTCTATTTTATTGCAAAACACATTTTTTGATAATCTGTTTTGCGTGGACCACTCAACTTGAATAATCCACTTGAATCTAAATGATCTAATTGACTCAGGACTCAGTATATAGATAAAGGTGTTTTTTGATAATCTGTTCTGCGTGGACCACGCATCTTTAATAATCTACTTATATCTATTACTTCAACTGAATCAATACTCAGTATATAGATAAACGCATTATTTTCCAATATGAAACAGGGTGGACCACTCATACTGAATAATCTACATTTACCTATATAACTTATCTGATTCATATTCAGTATATAGAGAAAGGTGTTTTTTGATAATGCAAATATATATGGTCCAGGCAGTTTGAACATATATCCCTATTGATTAAGTCTTCTGCTTATGTAGAATTAGCAAATCCGTTCCAAATTGAACAAAACTCATGGCTAAACCAAAGCACTCAAAGACATTGGCACTCAACAAGGAGCCGTTTCGGCTCTGGTACGAGTTCTTGAAACGGGCTAAGGCTAGGGGAATGAAGGTCTCGAAGGACTACATCGAGTGGGGCGATACGAGCATGATTTTTGACAAGTGGTGGCTAGCTCACGGCGTCAACCTAGTGCCAATCGTTGCGACTGGCGTGGCTCTGGCGTCAAAAGAGACGATGCATGATGACAACTACTACTTGTTTGCCATTCCCAAGCATCTGTCTCCGCGCCAGACTCGTGTCGAAGCAGAATTCTTGATGAAGAAGTTGAAGGTGGAGTATGGGGAGGTAAAACTCAATACGAGATGGCGCTTGACTGAAGGTGCAAACCCGAGATACGAGTCAATGCGCGCCTACCTCCACGCTCTTGATTGCAAAGACAAATTAATCAAGCAAGCAATCGCTGCTGGGAAATCGGCTAAGGATGTGAAGGTTGTGGATGTATTGGCAGCATTGCGGCTTTATTACATCAAGAAGCATGACCGATACAAAGGCAAAGGTGATGCCATGCCCTATCGATTGACGCATGGGGATGGTGGGCACGAGACCGACCCGAAGAAAATCATCGTCAGCGACCATAGCGACCCTAAAGTTGCGACTGACTCAATCAATGCCGTGCGTGACTACTTGAAGAAGGGCGAAGCGTTAATGCAAACTGTTGCTGCTGGCAGCTTCCCTACTTGACACTACAGCAAGTTCACACTGGCTCTGAGTAGCTGGGGATTGGTGTCCACATATTTCATAGTAACGGCAGGTCCTGAGTGTCCCGCCAATTCCATCAGCACACGCACTGAAACGCCCTTGTTTGACAGAGCAGTCAGAAACCCACGCCGTGCGCTGTGTGAACTCGCTCCAGCGATGCCCGCGTTTTTGTACATGTAGTGAAAGTGCTGAGCGAGTGTGGACGGCGTGAAGCCTCTGTCTGGATGTTTCTGACTGCTGAATAGTGCACGGCTGGTATCGGTGTAGGTCACAGGCAATAAGTCTTTCAGCTTGAAGCGTACTTGTAAGTAGTTCTTGATCTCTTCTTGCGCTTTGTCTGACAGAACGACTGTGCGCCCACGAGATCCCTTAGTCATCTGCGCTGATAGATAGACTTCTTCCCGAATCTCACCCTCACTCGTCAGAACGTCCGCAAGGCGTAAATTTGCCAATTCTCCGACCCTCATTCCAGTTAAATTTAAAACGGTGAACATTGCACGATTTCGTGATGCGTGTTTTTTTGTTGCGATCGACAACAATACTTTTCTGATTTCTCGCTCATTTAATACTTTAGCTTGCGGCATTGAACTTTTACTCCTAAATCAATGAATACAGAAGTATTTAGTGTGCTCCCATTGATTAGGTCGGACAAGCCTTTTTGCCGAAATATTTTTCTCTATATAGAACAAGCACCTACGACATACCAAAGGAAATATGACAAAGTGTTGATTTAAAAGTGACGCATTACAAACATATAAAGTCAGCTCAAGTGCTTTCCCTATTCAAGTCCTATCGATGACAAACAGTATGGTATAACCATACTTGAAGTTAAAGCGTATGTGCTTGAACGTAAACCACGTGTGGGCAAAAATGGTACAATTATAGCGAAGAAGCGTGTTGTTCGGAAAAAGTAACTGTTGCTAAATGTGGACGAGGCGCGAAGAGGTAATTAGGAGTACCTAAATGAAATTATTACTTTTTATAATTTTGATTTCAAATATTAACAATGCATTTGCGTGGTCACTTTTCGGTCCGCGTTCACTTGAAGACTGCATATTAGAAAATATGAAGGGTGTAACAAGTGATGATGCCGCACTTCAAATAAGAGTTGCTTGTATGAAAAAGTTTCCTGTTGATAAGCCAAAGAAATGCACAATGAGAGAAATGACAGCAGGTGAGGCTAACAACGTTAAAGGAAACGCATCAATTTCTGATTACAGTTCCCCATATTTTTTGGGCAGTTTTTACAACGGAAATAATGTCGCAACAGTTGACGAAATAGTTGTTATATTTAGAGCAGACAACATTAAACCCCCGCAGGAATATAAACTTTATCTGAGTTATCCTATTGCACCAAAATCTAGTAAAGATGCGGGGACTTCTGTACAGCTTGCACCATCAAAAAACTTTGAATGGAATATCAGCTCACTAAAGACTTGTTCGCAATAATGAAATACATCTTCATAATATTATTTTGTTTACAAATTTTCAACCTAAGTGCTGAAGATAAAATTCCAAGCAAATCAGAAATTGATTCAGTGATGCAAAACGCTGTCAAGCAAATGAATGCTCAAATGTCAGGAACAAAGATAGACGAATATACAACCCTGAAATTTGTAACGTACGACTTAAATCCACCGTTGTTTAGCTATTTTTATACATCCTCTGCATTAACATTTCTTAAACAAGACAATTTAAATCAAATTCAAACTGATGCAATTAAAACATTTAATGTAACAAAAACTTGTTCCACTCAATTTAAGCCACTAATGAAACCCTACAACTTAAAAGTAGCACATATTTTTGAAGATAAAAATACTGGAAAAATTATTTATAAATTGACTGTTTCACATTTGGATTGTTAAAGGAAAATAAATGACAAAAAAATGGACAAAATCAATTACGATTGCTGGACAAGTAACAGGCATGCTACTTGGAACATCACAAGATAATTTTTATGGAATGCATAGTATTGCCGACTTTGCTTTTCTATTTGGCAGCGGTATTCCATTTGCAATTATTGGTGCACTAATTGGTTTAGTCGTGGATTATTTTGTTAAAGCTCAACCAAATGAGGAATCTCATGTCAAGTGTCCAGACTGTAGGGAGTTGATTCTTAAAGATGCGAGAAAATGTAAACATTGTGGATGTAATTTAATTCCACAGTAAATATATAATTTGATTTTGATGATTAAATTTTTTATACTCACTTATTTGCTTTCGACAAATGCATATGCAGTTGAAAAGGTTCCTCCAGACATAGCGAATTCTTACAGGCTAATTGGTGTTGAAAAAACACTTATTGGCGCAGCTGAGAGCATGATGTCTTCCCAGGGCAAAATGATTGATGGCACTACTCAACTCGTCTCTGCTAGTGCCTCAGGTAAAACCTTGTCAACTACATATAAAATTTTGATTGATAAAAGTGATTTGGATATTAATAAAATAAAAGAGGCAATGCAAAAGCAAATGAATTCTGTTTTATGTTTAAACCCTCTATCATATTTTTTAATAGTTGAAATGGGAGCAACATATACCGTCAACTATTACGACAAACGCAATTATTTCGCATTCCAGCTGAACTACTCTAAAGCTGATTGTCTATCTTAAATTAACTTAGCAGTAGCCTTAATAACTGGTGGGTTCAGCCCAATGTAGCAATTTGTTGTTGAAATTTTATTAATATTTTTTGATTTCTTGACGCAGCTATCCATTTGTAAACAATACAATTGTTTAGTGTTACAAAGATTTAACAGTTTTCTTTAGAATGAAAGTGAACCTTTGGTTCCCTTAGTGCTTTCGCCACTCATTTCGCTGCGCTCTTTCGTATGCTCAGCACTAGATTTCAGAAGAAATTATGTGATCTATCAGCCTGAGGAATAGTATTGAAGTGCTTTAAACCCCAATGCCACCCTACTAAATTTTCCGACTCATGCAGTTAGCAAACGACTTTCTGTACAGATGCTTTGCTGAATGAATGGGGGAATTGTGCTGCCAACAATGTCTAGTGCGTCATTGTCCGTGTATCCCACTTCTTTTGTTATGTAGCCCAACCACCCTATAGCACTCGTCACGGGCTTAACACAAAGCTGCTTGTTGGCAAAATCGCAACGCTGAAATGCTGATTGTGTGTGGTTGGCTAGGTTCTGTGTGTGTGTGCTTGGTATGTTCCCTATCGCCAGATGCAAGTGAGTCAGCTTTTGGGTGTTTCTGCCCTCCACTACTGTAATGACTAGTGGCTTTGCCCAATCTTGTTTGTTCTTGTGCTTTGACTTGTTCCCATAGACTTCGTTCGTCAGTTGTGCAGTAAAGAATCTAATCGTGCTGCGTAATTTATCTTCATCTAGATAGTCTCTGAACTCATAGAAATCATTGCCATAGTTCTCAAACCTTTTGACACAGATTAGAGCCGACTGCTTTAGCGTTAAGGTAACGGCGAACTGCAAGTACTTGGAGTACGGCTCTATGTGCTGTCTGTACGCTAGTTGTAATTTTTGTCCGCTGGTTAGTTGTTCCATACATCTATTTATGCCTAACCAATGAAAGGTAATAAATTACCAATCATTTTCTGGGTAAATACTGTAGGAATTTCTATTTGATGGGAGCAACATTTGTGTTCTATCAACACAAATGGAGTTACCCAAAATGGCTACACAACTTAGTTCACTAAAGATCACGAATGTCGTGCGTCAGATGACTGCGAACACACATGAATTTCGCAAAAACAAACTACTCAAAAAGTTAGATGAACAAATTGCTCTTGCTACAGCACAGAAGAACGGCGAATTGTTCACAGTCAAGCGACTGAAGAATGTCAAAGATGAGAACGGCAATTCAACACACATTGAAGTGGCAAAGCGAGTGTCGCCGTGGTTCTGGACTGACAACAACAAGACACTTGTTCAGATCAGATATGGCACTCGTGTGTTGGAGCTACAAAAGGGCAAGAACACGATTGAAACTGTTTCTGCTGACGATCTAGTCAAGACACTATCCATTGTTCGCACATGTGTTGCGAACGGCGAACTTGATAGTGTGATTGAAGCTGCGAGTGTGAAGGTTCGTGAGAGATTTGAGAAACTGATCTGATTTCTCTTTATCAACCAGCCTGGTTGATAAAGTTCGTGGATTTTATTCAAACGATTTTAGATGGGACCACCAGCGTTTCACTGGTGCGTATGGTCCCCTCCCACTTGTCAATCGAGTATTGTGTGCCCCTGATCTGTGGGCTGATAGGGTTTTTTTCGCTATTTGGTCAATCTTTCTACAAATCTCACACACGGGAGCGGAAGAGACCTATACTGAACACACACTCAAAGGGGCATTTTATGAAAATGAAGCAGCGTTTAGTAATAATTGGTGTATTGGTATTTTTTGCATCTAATTCGTATGCTCAAGTGGGTTATAACCAAATCGGCAATACCACTGTTTATAACAACGGAGTTACTGCTAATCAGGTTGGTAATTCAACGGTTTTTTCTAACGGACTTACTGCCAACCAAATCGGAAACACGACGGTTTATTCAAATGGTGTATCCGCCAATCAGATTGGCAATACAACAGTATTTTCTAATGGCGTTACGGCAAACAGAATAGGCAACACTACAGTTTATTCAAATGGTGTATCCGCCAATCAGATTGGCAATACAACAGTATTTTCTAATGGCGTTACGGCAAACAGAATAGGCAACACTACAGTTTATTCAAATGGTCGTTCTTGCAATCAAATCGGCAACACCACAGTCTGCAACTGATATTTAATGCTACACCGAACTAAACCACGGCTTCGATAGCTGTGGTTTTTTTTGTGTTCAAGAAACCAAATCCCAGTGGATGCGGTAGTCGAAACGCTAATGGTGGTCAAATCTAAATTGGCAAACGGAGACTTAACTCAGTGTCTTAAAACACCATCTAAATGACTATAATGATAGTGATGACTCAAATTTTATTAAGAATAAATTTCTTGTTTTTTATTTATTTATATTATATTATATTTAAAAAATCAATACCTTCGAATGCTAATTCAGTTTTCCAGTTATGCAGCTAGAATAAACATCTGCAACTATTTGCTCCTGAGATTTATCTGTCCTCAAAGCTAAAGCCGCACCCGTATACTTCAGTGAAATACCCGCAAGCATATAGTATTTTATATATTCCTCAACTTTATTATCCCGAAAGAATTGAGACATCTTTAATACCTCCGCGGAATCTTTTTGTTGCATTTCCTCAGTATATTTGGCTAAACAAGCATCATATTGATTTACATCGCATTTTTTTTTGATCTCATTTCTAAGTTGCCTCCCCCATTTAACGTAGTTAGTGATATCTGGAATAGCAATATTGCAAACTGCCTCCCGATCAACCGCAAACGCATAATTCGATATTGGAAATACAATCAATAACAGAAGATTTTTAAATTTAATTTGGTTTGACATAACTTAAGATTTCGAATTTTATTTTAGAAATATTGGGAAAAATAGAATGACGCCCATTCTAATTACGCATTCAAATACGAGTAATTTTATTTTTGAATTTTCATTATTTGAAGCAGCCTTCATTTTTTCAACCCATATCTTTCGTGACAGTGGTCCAACAAAATTCAGCACAATGCCTACGACTATATAAGCTGTTAAAAGACCATAGAGTATCTCCATTTGCAGTCCTTAGTAAGAAGTCACTGAGCAAATGCCGCAGTCAGTTTGGCTTCTAACAGATTGCGTAGAGTTGTCAAGCAAATTTTCGCTGCTCGTATTGGGTTGCTCAATCAGAATTTCGCCAAGCACAAGTTCTTCTCGTCTTGCTTGGATATCTGATAGCAGTAGCTCTTGTCACGCTTGGTCACAGCGAGACACATGTTCTTCTCATCTTGCTTTGAGATTTGATAGCAGTAGCTGTTGTCGTT
>Ga0214919_10005809_pt1 | contig 17243 bp, 25 predicted proteins | sample LL1503_MetaG_FD_177994 | JGI IMG/M metagenome (GOLD analysis project Ga0214919, IMG submission 177994) | Freshwater microbial communities from Lake Lanier, Atlanta, Georgia, United States - LL-1503 | ecosystem: Environmental > Aquatic > Freshwater > Lake | place: USA: Georgia | collected...
GTGATACACGTCAGGCTGACCGTAGTGATGCAGACAATGGTCTACTAGACTTCAAAGGTCTTGTTGAGCGTTACCAACAGAGTAGGTACGTAGCCGGTGTTGAATTTGAACGTAAAGACATAGCTCGACATCCAGCTGTGAAGGAGATCCTAGATATCTATGGGGAAATTTAACTAAAGTAATCGTGGACTTCTGGCCAAAATCTAGTAGAGATTATTAGTCTTAGATCACTATTGGCATTTTCTGCTCGATGGGGGACACTGACATTAACCCAAGCTGGGGTGATGGTAGCTAGTCTACCAATCTCAGTGCTGGTTTCAGGTTTAAATCCTCGGGCGGTCTTATACCCTTTAGATGTTTGATCATCACCAGAATAAGCATCTTCATCATAGTCTTTTACATCATACCACACAGTGTGACTATCTTCACAATTGATCAATGGTATGTTTAACGCATAACATCTGGTCTGCCAATCTTCACTGTCTACATGTATCGGGCTATCTTTGATTCTTTGCTCACCTAATGTACCAATTAATACACTTTTTACCCAACGGTCATATAGGCCGAGACTTTTAAGATAATCTGTATATGCCGGAGCTTCTGCACGTAGGATATCTTGATCGGCATAGGTAAACGTAAAGCCACGATCGCCAAATATATTGGGATAGTGTTTGTAAAACACAGCCATGCATTCTTGTTTTATTTCATTGATGGTTGGAACATCGATAGCTTTGTATAACCAAGAGGGTTTAGAGATAGTGTTTGTCATCGGGTATACTTGGAACCTTAATAGTCACCACTTCTGTTTCTTCAAGATATTCAATTTGACTGATATCGCCAGGTTCTAAGATGCAGATATCCCCTGCGGCAAACATCTCACCGTTGCAGATCTGACGACCACTAATTACTAGTGTAATTTCGTGTGCTAGTTTGTGTATGTGGCTAGGAGTCTGTGTGCGAGGATTTTTTTGATAACAGATTTCAAAGTCTTTACTCGGAAAAGCAGCCTTGGCAAAGTCGCCGATGAACCACCCTCGATCACCACACTCACTTAATTTGTAACGCAGCATTTAATTCATTTACAGTTTGTTCGATATACTCACCAAAACCATCGTGATAGTGTTTAAATAACTCTTCAAAGGTTTTTTCTGTGCGGAAACTATTCTTAATAACTCGTTCGTTGGTAAGATCCAACACCACACTGTATTTCATGTATCGATCCCGCCAGCCACGGACGATCTCTAGATTCTCGTCATATTGTATATTATTAGGATCAGTGATATATCCGGCACGGCTAGTTTGGCGAGGATTTTTAGGACGAGCTACGTAGGTAGCTAATAGATAAATGTCTAACTTAGCCAATTTGACTTAACTCCACTAATGTTGCTGAAAGATTGATTTCTGAATCTGCACAACTAACATGATTAACAAGACCTTTGCGGATAACCAATATAGCTTCATCTTGTCCTTCTGGTGTTTTACTCCACATGTCAAGATTGTCATACATCCAACGGAATATTTCATCCATCTCTTCTGGGCGAGCCTGTGCCGCTAGTAATGTTCTTGCTTCACGTATCTTACCTGCTTTAAACAAGTCTACCATAGCAAGTTTATAGTCTGCTGTGCCTGTACCTGTTTCACTTGGACGTTTGAGTTTAAGATCTACAGTGTTCATCTGTAGCAAGTTCAAGCATTTGCGCAGATCTGGATATGTGGCTTTGACATAACTGTCCAATGTATCAATATCAAATTCAACATTTTCTGTGACTAACACAGTGGCCGCCCTTGCGGTAAACTCAGTGTGGTCGACTTTCTCAATATGGAACCCTTGACAACGACTATGCAGTGCTGGAATTATCTTATGTGGATAGTTACATGTCATGATGAAACGTGCTGTCTGTGCATACTCTTCCATAACACCACGTAGTGCTGCCTGTGCATTTGGTGATAAGTAATCGGCTTCGTCTAACAATACAATCTTAAATTGGCCAAATGGCATGGTGCTGACAAAGTTTACCACGCTGTCCCTGATATCATCAACGCTGTTAGTGCGTGACGCATTGATCTCTAGCACATCATACGCATCAATGTTCAGGGCATTGATCAAGATCTTAGCTAATGTAGTTTTACCAATACCCGCCGCACCTGAAAATAGCAAGTGTGGAATACTACCTGCTTTGATCCATTGTTTGACCTGTTCACGCTGTGCTTCATCGCGGAATACATACCCTTCAATGTCCTTAGGACGATATTGTTCTACCCATAATTGTTTCATTCTCTATCCTTACCGATATTATATAATACTAGTATAACAAATGCTAGAAAAATAATCAAGGCCAATATCTTCATTTTCTTTTTAATATCTCCATTAATCTATCCTTTTCCCAATCTGCTTCTTGCTGTGGGAATTCTGGACAATTTTTATATTCATCTTCTATAAAACACTTTAACACAAAAAGGTCGTGTTTGTAGGTGCATTGGGTGAAACCGTCAGAGTGAGGATCACTGGCCAACCGGGCTAATTTTCTGATTGTGCTTACTACTTCGTGGGGAACGTAATGTAACTCTTCGTCCAATTATAGACCTTGTCCAATTGATTCGTCTTGCACAGGTTCATCGCTGACCATGAGTATATCAGCATCATCGATACGTCGGATCGTTTTCTCACCTTCTTGATCTTCGATCAATGTGCCGCGTGTCCAGCGTCCATGTTTGACTAGGACATACTGTCCAGGCTGGACATCTTGTTGGCGCGGTCCAACTGCGTAGACCTTGCCCCAACGAGCATGGACACCTTCAAGTTTACCATCACTATTAGGAATGATGATACCACCATGGCTAATCTTTTCTTTGAAATTCATATCAGTAACTATAACATAGTTCTTTAGTGCTCGAAAACTTTTGATTTTTTTAGGATCGAATGCTGACATATAATTCCTTAGAGTCTTTGTGGGCCATTTGGTTGTGATTTATTACCTAGACCGATAACACTTGGATCTAGTAATTCTTGTGTGACTTCGGTTTCTTTCGCTACACTGTCAGCAAAGCTACCTCGTGGCTTAACATAAACAGGCGTTTCGCTGGATTCTGCTACAGCGTCACTGTGTTCTACAGTTGGTTGTAGGACAACAGGTTGGATTTCTTGTGTTGCTTCAACTGTGGGCACAACTTCTTGATCAGATGATTCCATGACCGCATCATCAAAATCATCAGCTATTGGTGAATTATGTAGTTTGTTCTTTTCGGCCATGATCTGTGCGCGAGTTTTGACCACTCTGCCACCTTGACCAAGTTGATCACCTCGGGCGTTAACTTTCATATTACCAACTGCGATAGTGCTTTCGTTGGCTAATCGTAATCGATCCATGTCGATTGGTATTCCTCGTGCTGTTCTGTGATTTGATGCCATTTTATGTTTCTCCTAATATATGCGTATTTATTTCAGGAATTCGTCGATGTCTAAATTATAATACAAGCTGTCTATCTTATGTACTCCTAATAGAAACAGCACATAACTAGCCACACTTGATCCACGACCTACTCCCCAAACTACGTTATTTTTTCTTAGTGTATCTACCAAATACTTCAAATATCGCAATAGATCAAATAAGTTGCGTTCTTGATACAATAATAATTCCTGTCCTACACGTTGTAATTCGTGTTCTTCTTTACAAAGTCCTAAAATATACTCAGCGATATCTAATTGTTTATATTCTACAGGCATACGCCAATTTGTTTGTAACACACGATCAAATTCTTCCACAGACATGTCAATATTATGATAGCTGTCTAATAAATCCAATTCAGCGTGTAGTTCTGCCACACTGCGATTGTATTCTATGCTGTCTTCGACTTGGAACAGGCTGATATCTAATTTTGGATTTTTATACAGCAGGTCACATAACTCGTTGCTAGTTGTATAAGTCTGTCCGTATTGATCGTATTTCATTATCTTGTGATGTCTTTTGAGTCAGAATCTGGTCCTAAACGGCCTGATTTTTGTGCATCTTCCAGCATTTTCTTATTTCGAGTTTCTATCTCTAGCAAGTAGTCACCGATCACTAAATTCAATTGATTTACCATATCAGCATGGCCCATGCGATAGGCAAATCCTAGGCGATTCTGTAGCTCTGCACGTTTGGTATACAGCTGATCATCTGTGAGTTTAGATAGATCTGGTGTTAGTGGATGCATAAAAGAAAACTCCTTATACTTGATTATACACTAATCTAGCATAAGGAGTCAATGGTTTTTGGTTAAAACTAAGCTATTTTATACCATTTATAATCTGCGGCGATATACATGTAGCGTGATACTGTGCCTGATGTGACACTAGCCGTATTACCAAACGGAGAAACTGTCACTACACCATTCCAATTTGGAGTTACTGCCAATTGGGCAATAGTCACGTTTGATGAAATACTAACGATAGTACCATCGACCTGTGTATTTGGTAAGGTTACATTAGCACCAAAACTTATAATAGTGCCAGTTGGGTGTAATAACACACGATTTACATTGACGTTGGCTGTTACAGCAACATTGCCTGTGGGTTTATATTGTTGATAACCAGTTTCTACTTGTGCACCACGATAAGCAACATTACCAAATACAGTCAATCCTGTTGCTAGAACATTACCTGCTACACTCAATGAGTCAAGAGTTAAAGCAGTGTCGTAGTTACGCCATAGATCCACGATAGAAATAGTAGCACCAGCGTCTGATGTGGCAAATTCAAAAGCATAAAGACCATCACTGAGTGTTAACACATTAGCACTAACACCTTGTATGCTATTAACATTAACTGAAACTTTTGGGTCTAGGGCGATCGTAGTAGTGCCCCAGGCCTTGATCTGTAGTCTTAATTTAGTATACAAACTAGTAGTTGGCCAAGTGCTGGTAAATGATAAACTTACACTGCCTGTAGCACCTACTGTTTGATAGTGACCTTGGCTCCAATCAACTTGGATTGTTCCGCTAGTAGCTATATTGCCAACATTTTTACTAGTTTCTACTGCACCAAGCAACTGAGGCTTGGTCAAGTAAGTGTAGTTCATGTTGTTGGTAGGAGTGCCCGTTTGACCCACTGAAGTCAAAGGTCCTGTTACTACAGCATAAGTCTGTAAATCTGACAATTCAGCCGCAGCAAAGGTAAAATTGTTGATCGTATTGGTAAAGTTATCACGGAAGCCTTGGCTGTTATTGTCCTGGCCTGCTATGGGAAACGTACCGTCAATGTTTTGTGGATTAATATTACTCATTTAAAATCTCTCGTTATGTGTTTATTTATCAGACTACAAGTGTATTTATAGCGAACCCAACCTAGTCAAAAACATTTAAGTGCGGGAATACTATACCAGTATCACCCTGGCCAGGCGTAGTATAACTGTCTCTGTAGTCAAAGAATCTGGTTCCGTTACCGTCAAATATAGTAGATATCGTCTTGATCTGTTGCGGTATTTTGCTAAAATTTGGTATTAATTTATCAGCTTTAAGCACTGGGTCATAGTAGATATTAACACCACCATGTGTCAGGCCATTTCTTACATACACCGTCTGATTGTAGTTCAGCGTAGGTATAAATGTTACGGTGCTGGTAGTTACTGTGCTGACATTGGCCGGATATACTGTTATAGTTGTGCCATTGACATCAGTGACAGCTGAAGTAGTATTAAATCCTGAGGCAATAAGTTTCATACCTACAAATATACCATCAGCATTGTCAACAGTGATCTTTGTTCCATATCCTGTGCTGTTGGCGTAAATTCTGTCGGCTGTGGCATTTACATTGGCTAGATTTAATCTTAAGAATCCTTGATCATCGATGGCCACTTTCCAGATACTCATGCGTTGATTAGCTATACTGTAAGTAACTACTCCGGTATTGCTGACAAACTTAGATTCTAGCCATTCTTTATATCCTGGAACATAAGCTGCCGCGTCCCATGGTTGGGTGCTGTTCTCATCCCATTCTCCGTTGTAGGTGTCTGGATCATCCCAGGGTGATGTGCTGTTGGTCCAACCTTGGTTGGCACTGTCACCTATATCCTGACCTGAATTATATTCCTGTTCAAAGAACACCAGTGTGTCACCTGTTTGGAAACTGGTAATACCATCTAATCCACCATCACTGATAATAGTAGAAACAGCACGTTCATTGATGTCTTCAAAGGCTGTATTGACAGCATAATCAACTGTGCCAATAGTTTTAAATATACTCAGTAATCCTGGATAACGATCAAATGTGGTCTGTGAGCTGGTTATAAATGCATTAGCAGTGACATCATAGTTAGCTGAATAAGCATTGTCTAATAGATATCGATCAACAGTGAAGTTTAGTTCGTTTAGATTATAACCGCGTTGTTTTAATCGCCAGGCAATAGTGTCGCTAGCACCAGGATCAGTATAGGCCAATACCACTGCTCGTGTAAATCCTAATACTTTGCCATTGGGCTGTGTGCTGGTCATCCAGTCTGGCAGCGCACCTTTGTTGGTATAACTGATAGCATTGATCACAGCATCTTTCATATTACTAAATGCATTAGGGGTCGCTATGACATAGGCATTACCTGAGTCGAGATAAGGATTGGTGATTATACCATTGAGATCGATCGAATCTGCAGGACCTTGACCTTCTGCATTGGTGTTTTCGTCGATAACGTCTAAGTAGACTACTTCATACTTGACATGCTGATCACTGACGGTAGTTCCGCTGGGTATTGATCCAGTTAATACTGTGTAGCCTTGTGTATAGTCTGTAGGTATAAATGTAGAAGTATAAACGTTGTATGTGCCAATGGCGTTACCCGAAGCATTCTCAATAACATCATACACACCATCAGTGCGAGCGACTGCAGTCTTGACATCACCAAATAGTAAACGCTTGCGGAAATGATTGGTTTGTAGGGCAGTGGTATAGGCTGCCATGGTAGACGGACTTAGCCCGGGCAGGAACAATGTGTCGATAGTCTCGGTGATACCAAACCATGGATCAGTGCTACGATAGATCATGTCTGGTGGAAACACTGCTTGATCTTGGACTATGCTGCGGAACTCGATCCTCTGATAAGGTTTTAGTTGAGCTGTTAGATATAAGTTTTCATAAGGTTTGATATTACGTCCACGCACTAGGATACTAAACACTCTGGTAGCTGCGGCTGTTTGATCAAAGGTAATAGCATCAACGCTGAATTCAAATGTATGATCAAATGTTGTCTGTGGATCACCAGTGTAGTCACTGTCAAATGTAGTTAATCCAGAGTCTAGGCTGAATAATTCAAAACTCACACGTCCGCTGATCAAGCCATCTGGTTGTAGTCTTAGTCCTTGTGGTAGATTGATATATGCACCTGGGGTATAGGTATAGTAGACGTTTTTGCCTTGTGAACTAAATGCTATAACAGATAGGTCACAGGTCGCACCATTTTCGATAGTGCCGAGGTAACTAGGAGTCAACCAGTTGACATTATTATTTAGGCTACCAAGTATGGTTATAGTAAACAGTCTATCAGTGACATATTCTGGATAATCTCGTTTAGATACTTTTACTAAAAAATTATAGATAGTCGAATTAGCTACCTGTGCTGGCAAGAATCCGGTGATCCATCCTGACGCAGAATCTATAGCTAATGTTCCTGGCATTGACAACGATCCTTGATCAAAGCGTTGTTCATCAAAGCCAATATTACCTTGTGTATTTGGACTAGCCGCAACATCAACTCCCACGCTGAGCACCTTGGTAGGATATGACCAAGTTAACACCCCACTGACATTGGCTCTGGCAGTAGAGTCTGTTGAGTTTAAATAAAATAGACTAGCGGTATTATATATAGCACCAATGTCTGTATTGCAGACTATACTAGTTGGTCGTGCTTTTACACTGGTACCATTGACAGTGATATTACCCACAGTGTCAAATGCGCCTGATGTGAATCTAACTTTAAGAGTATTAGGATTGACTGTATTAGCATTGAAGCTGTTGTTGTATCCAATGACTGTTGCTTCACCGACTGAAGTTGTTTGTCTAATGACATCTCCAACATTGGCATAGCTGATATTACCTGATAAGTTAATAGTGCCTGTGGTTACACCGACATTGATAATAGTAGCATTGGCACCACCAATGGTCTGGGTGATGTAAGTGCCAACCACACCAGTGACTATGGTATTACCAGTTAGCCTTAAGGTAGTGTGTGCATTGACTGTGGCATTATACCAGGTGTAATAGGTGTTGGTGGTAGTGACATCTGTATAAGGTTTTAAAACCTCTATATTGGTTCCTGTAGTCAGATATGGTAATGATGATCCACTGAATATAGTTCCGATGGATATATTGCCACCAGTAACTATAGCATCAACATAAGGATATCCAACATTTGCTTGTTGATCAAAACTACCTACACTCAATGCCGGAATATTATATTCTAGAACATCATCATCAAGATCGACTGCTTCTATTTTAAATGTGAACCAACTTCCTTGACGCTCGGGTATGATGTCACTAGGTATGCTGGTGATGATTGGTGTATGTTTTGATCCTGCATCCACTGTCAGTGCATTGCCACTGAATTCTGTAGCATCTGCATCTATTAATGTAGTATCTGCATCATAGGCTGTTTTAGGTATGACCAACATACGATAAGTTGAAGTATCAGCATTAGTTGTGCCGTCGGTAACTTCTACAGTCCATTGGAAAGTTTTGCTTTCAGCACCTTGAGGGAAATCCCAGGCTAGTCTGCCTGAAGTAGTAGCAGTAGTATATGTGCCGTCCCAGTCAGTATCATCCCATCCTGGATCTCCACTAGGGCCTACCGCTGGTATTGGAATGATATATCCTGTGATCAATCCATTGGGGGTTAATCTCAATCCAGGAGGTAAATCTCCTGATTTTAGTGTCCAAGTTAAATTATCTTCTCGTATAAACTCTTCTGCTACCAGCTGGATCCCAACAGTGGTTCCATCAAAGTAACTGCCAAGATTGATGTTACCGGTAATACTGCTGTGCGGAGTGATAACCGGTGGACTTACATTGGTAATGGTTATATAAAATGTGCGATCAGCTAGCAGGCCATCTGATTGATTTATCACACGAACAGTGAATGTATATTTTTGATTTTGATCTGGACCTGCTGTGCTGACTGGAATACCTTGGAGGAGACCTAGAGGAGTTAGTTGTATACCAGGAGGTAGTGTGCCAGATATCTTAGCGTAGACCAATGTTCCGCCAGCTGTATCATACGCATCAAGTTGATATTGGTAGTATTCCAGTGAAGGAACAACACCTAAATTACCTGCGCCTGTTATCCAGGTTGGATATGCCATTAGACTACACCTGTTCCGTTAATAAACCAAGTATTGACTTGGACTTTCAATAGTGTTGCCATACCATAACTGGTAAGTGTTCTATTACCGCCTATGGCATTGCCTGCCAGGTAAAGTTGAACACCAGCAACGTTGGCAATAGTGATATTGCCTGTGCCTTGATTGATGATACTGATAGCAGTGCCGTTACCAAATGCCACGCTAGAGTTAAGTGGAATAGTTATAGTAGTCGGATTGGTGTTAGCACCGTAGTAGTGTTTACCTGCATCACTGGCAATCAATGTTAAATTAGCCACTGTGATCTGTGGAACATCTCTATAACCAATACTAAAACCGTTGACGCTGCCTGTGATATTACCTACAGTGATATTACCAGCCAAGTAAGCTATCACGTTAACATTGCTGTAGTTTGTTAATCCATTTGTGGTAATTAAAGCTGATACGTTGACATTACTGAAATTGGTAAATCCCATAGTTTCAGTATAGGCTTTGGCATTTACGTTTGAATAATTTGTTAATCCATTTGTGGTAATTAAAGCTGATACGTTGACATTACTGAAATTGGTAAATCCCATAGTAACCGTATAAGCAGTGACATTACTGTTGCCGTAACTTGATAAAGTAGCTACACTATCAACATAGCCTTTCATACCAACGTTGGCTGCTGTGATAGCTAAGTTAGCTGCATTTACCTGTGCTGATTGGATTGTATTGGCCTGATCTATATAGCCAATAATAGCTGAGTTAGCTGTGGTTACATAAGCCGCAACATTGACGTTACTAAAGTTGGTAAATCCCATTGATTCAGTATAGGCTTTAGCATTGACGTTGCTGTAGATAGATAATGTAGCAACTCCGTCGATATAACTCTTAAGATCAGTGCCACCAATATAGATGTTGCTGTTAGCATAGATCACATTAGCATATACGCTTGCCCATTGGTTAACATTAGTACCAATGCTGTAGGCGATATTACCGTTGGATATCAGATTACCATCAAACTGTGTCAGATATGATTTAACATTACTGTTGCCATAGATTGACAAACTAGCTACGCTGTCTACGTAACCTTTCATGCCGATATTAGCTGTGGACACACTGTTATCTACATATCCCTTCAGACCTAAGTTAGCTGATGTTATAGCACTGTTGGCTGCTGTGATCTGACCATCAACATAGTTTTTCATGTTGGTATTACCAACACTGATGTTACTGTTGATAGCTGTGATCGTTGGGCCTGCTAAGGTAGCTGTGACTGTTAGGTTAGCAACGTTACCTGAATATGTTGGCAAGTATGTAGCGACAAAGACATTGCTGTAAGATACTACACCTGCTAGTTGGCTACCATTACCAAAGAAATAACCAGTTGTGGTGATATTACCACTAGAGGATAAATTAGCTAGGTTGCCCAATGAAGTGATGTAAGGTTGTGCCGCGACATTGATCACACCTGTGATATTACCTGCTAGAATATTACCAAGTTGTAGAGTGGCTAAGGTGAGACCGGCTACGTTAATAGTAGTGCTAGGGATTGGACTAAGATTACCGAACAATCTAAATATACCGTCACTGGCACGTCTGACTAGACCAGTGTAGACATTACCTTGTCCTGCGGCATACTGTCCAACAAAGCCAATGTCCAATACGTTGGTGATGTTGTTATTACTTAAGAATACGAATGAGTTGGCCACAGCCACTGATGTAGCACTTACTGTGGTCTGTGTGCCAAGCACTGTTAGATTACCTACTGTTAGATTACCTGTGATGCCCACACCACCGTTGACTACCAGCGCACCAGTACCTGTTGAAGTAGAGTTAACTCCAGCGTTGGCGTAGATCATGCCGCTAGCACCTAGATCCGTAGTTAAAATGCTGGATAAGTTAGCTTTACCGACAAACCATTGGCTAGTCACATTACCTGCCACGAATACATTACTAGCAGAGACTATACCATTATATGCTACTAGATAGGCTGCTACATTGGCATTACCATAGGCATTGCTTGGAGCGATATTAGTTAGTTGGCTACCATCACCTACAAAATAAACAGCTTGGACATTACCTGAAGCTAGGATATTACCAGAGTTAAATCCAACTGTTGAAATATTGCTAAAATTGCTGTTTACCTTGATAAAGGCATTACGTAGTTCGTCACCCGTGCCGTCATTGGCACTAGTTCCTACGTTTACTGATGTAAAAGATGTTGTGGTAATTGGCATAATTTATCTCTAGAGAATCCTGTATTTGTAGTATTTATCTAGGTTTAGAGATTTGATTAGGACTGATTAAATGCCGAATCTAGCGTGTAGATTGGCCCATAGTTCTTGGATTTGCGCCAATGGTGTAATACCGCTATATACTTTAACAAATCCAATATTACCTGTTTGGACTTCAGCACCGCCACTACGGCTCCATAACCTTAGCTGATTAAATCCGTGTGTGTTGCCGGTTCCGACATTGACAAATTTGTATACACTACTCGGACCTGAGACGTTAGCTACTGTGCTGGATGCGATATATAAATTACCCCAACCAGTAGTAGTATTATATAATCCCCAAAGGAAGTTCCATCCGCTGTTGCCAACATAGGAATCGCTGTTCAAGTTAACAGTACCATTGGGATAGAATACATTCTTATATAGTGTGCCGCTGGCGTAGGTGCCCGCAACCCAGTCACTGACTGCTTCATTGGCAGTGTTTAATAGTCTACCGCCGCTCCTGCTGTCAGCTTGATATGCCATGAACACTGTGTAGCTTTGGCTGATAGCGTAATTAGGTCCGCCAGTGATATGATCTGTACCTGTGGCATTGTTCTTTTCAAAGTAGCCACCACTACCACTCTTCCAGCTGATACTGCCCGCATTGGTTACCGTCAATGAGTAAGTTCCAGTAGCATCAAGATTTCCAGTGATTGGAGCAGAAGTAAAGTTTGCCGCATCTAAGTCATATACTAAAGTAGCATAAGGATCTGCAGAAGCAGTAGAAACGATCCTAGAACTAGCTATCATCTGCATTATACCAGTCATCGTATCGGCCTTAGAATGAAGTAGTCACTGCTGTGCGGACCCAAGTATTAGCCGCTGTGCAGATATATAAATTACCACTGCTGACTATGACCTGTCCTTTGGTTCCTGAACTGTTACTGCGTATGGGTGCTGCGTTGCTGACTAGATTGAGTCCTTGGAATCCTAGCACGTCGTAGATAGTTAAAACTATATTACCTGTGCGTCCTGCCACTGATGTAACGCTGTTGGTCAACAGATTTACGTTGGTCTGCACCAGGGCGAAATTGTTGTTGATTTTAGTGAATGCTGTGCGTAGCGGATCACCATCACCTATGCCTGGACCCGTACCTATGTTGACGTTGCTTAATGTAATTGCCATACTAGACCTCTGAATTATCTAGTATTTATACGTTTTTGTTGTGGAATGCTCCGTATCGTGGTGCTGGACCAAAACCTGGATCTAGCGGGTCTATACCTAGTTCTACGTCCTGTTCAGTATAGATACGCATTTGGTTGTTGGCTAGGGCATAGAATTGATAGCCCAATTGATGTGTGATCCAGTGTGCCGAATGCCACTGCCAATCTTGATAACCGGGCTGTTGTGGATCATCTATGTTGCTAACAGTATTAGTATAACAAGCATAATAAGTTGATATCTGATCCATGAGCCGACTAGGGCCAATCCATAGGATATCTTCTACACGTGTCATACCATGTATTGGCCAGATAGCATAATGATCACCAAATAAGAACATATTAGAATTTTGTATTAATGCTAGATCATCTTTAAGACTTTTACTTGGGTCAAAGACCAGATCACTGCGTAGGCGAACGGTGTAGTCATAGACTATTTGATTCTTCTGTGCATAGTCCATTTTCAACTTGTTGGCTTCATATAAGCTACGCCACATGCTGACGTGCCATTTTTGCTCTACTGGATCCCAACGACGACCGCCCCATTTAGGACGATTAGGTTGTAGATCATATTCTTCAGTCATGATAGTGCGGGGGGCCCAAGCACGGAAGAATTCTACATTTTTTTCTGGATTTGTTGTTTTGGGACTGTGCCATTCTATGTCTGTGCTGGGAACACCAAGACGATTAGCATAACCTGTGCCACGGCTTTCACTGTCCCAGAAGTGTGCAAACACATCACAGTTGGGTAATAGGTCACCTACATAACGTTTGATATTATCAGCAGTGACATGACCAGTGCGATTCTGTCCGCTGAAGCATAGTGCTATTCTCATTGAAAATCTCTACTAAAATTAGTGTTAGGTATTTGTGTGTCAGGAACCTAACAAACCCCGTGAGCGCAGCCCATCCTGTTTTCGCGTCAGCGGAGGCGGAATATGGTTACAGGTCCGCCGTGTATTACTATCCTGGACTAAAACTACTGCCACAACCACAAGTTGTCTGTGCTTGGGGATTTTTAATACTAAAACTACTACCTTGTAATGATTCTGTGTAATCTACTTCTGCACCTTGTAGATATTGACTGCTCATAGCATCAATCAATAGATGTATACCGTCAAACTCTAGATTGAAATCATCTTCATTTGCGGCTTCTTCAAAGGTAAAGCCATACTGCATACCGCTACAGCCGCCACCTGAAACAAACATACGTAATTTCAAGTTGGGATTATTTTCTTCTGCGATCAGTTCTTTGATCTTGGCGATTGCACCTGGTGCCATCGTGACTAATTTTGGTTGTTCTACGACATCTTCCATATTATATCCTCTGATTAATTGTTTCCCAATTGATGATCTTCCATTGGTTGTTTAAGTAGGCTTTCTTATCTGATTGATAGTCCAGTGCCCAAGCATGCTCCCACCAGTCGATTAGTAAGGCAATGTCTTTACGGATTTCGTGATTCTTAATAGTTTTAATCTCACCACGCCATGACAGATAGATCCAACCCGATCCTTGAATCTTCATCGCTTCTTTTTGTAATTCATCTTTGAATTTATCGTATGATCCGAAATGTTCTGTGATTAAATCTAGGCTTTTACCTAGGGGAAGATTACTACCTTTCGGTGCACGGAATTGTGTAAAGTAGATGTCGTGTAAAAATGCACCAGCTTCGTTAAAGTCATCGTCGCCCTCACCTGCATTATAACGATCAACATAACCTCGATATAGTTGTCCATAGTGATAGTCCAGGCTAGCTTTGCTTAGGCTTTTACCTAGATCATTGCGACCATATGGTAAGGCTGTCTGCGTAAGAGTTTTAGGCTCTTGAGCTTCTGTTAGTGTTACGTATTTTATAAACTTAAACATAATTTCCTATAAATATCTAGTCGAGTGTGTCAATAGGGCATCTGAGGATCCGCAAGCTGAGAATTTTCCCTATTTCTTCTTCTAGCACAGCTAACGTAGCTTAACGGCGAATCAGCACTCGACACTACCTTCTGTAGGTAATCCTAGCTTTGGTTAAATCATATGGTGTCATTTCAACATCAACGTCATCACCAAGAATAATTTTGATAGTGTGCATTCTTAACTTACCACCAATGTAGGCTGTGACCATATGATCGTTCTCAAGCCTGACACGGAACATACTGTTACCTAGTATTTCCTCAACTTTTCCTGATAATTTAATAACGTCTTCTTTTGCCAATGGATCCTTTCCTATAATATGCTATTTATTAGTTATTTAACTCACCAGACATAATTGCGTGAGTCATCCACTTTTTAAATGCTTCGTAAACAGCTTTAGCTTCACGCTTGCCCTGTTTGACTTTGACTCCGCGGACATAGAACCCATCTTCTGCTACTCTCAACATCTCTTCACCACCGCCTGTGAGTTTGATATCGTTAGCACCCAAAGAGCTAGTTGGATATCCGATATCCAAGCCAGAAAGATCAATAGTACCATCATACTGTGCTAGCCAATCATCGTAGTTAACTCCGGTACTGCCGCCTGCGACAGTGATCATATCATTCCAGTAATTATTGTCAGTGACAGTGATATTAGCGTATTCTTCTAAGGTTAACCCTTCTATGGTTAATTTATCTTCGTCGCCCATTACCTTTCCTCAATAAAAATCACAGTGAATACTATAAAGGCTAGTATTAGATGCCCTGTGAGTATTAAAAATAACATAGCTAGCCATTGGGCCATAATTTATAGTTCCCTTTACCTGGTATAGTATTACGCACACCCCCAACTGGGTCCTCTACGTCACCGTAGCGTCTAGGTATGACATGTATGTGTGGCCACATGATGGTTTGACCAGCGGCTTCACCGTTGTTCATGCCTATATTAAATCCATCCCATTCACCAATAGCCACCTGATGACGACCAATGCTGACTGCATATTTAAATGCTTCTGCCATGGCAGTAAGGTTATTGTATTTTGGAACCACTAGGATATGACCTTTGGTCACAGGGTATTTGTCTAGATAAACAGCGATCTGCTCATCTTCTGATATCTTATCTTTCCACGGTATGTCTTTGAATTCCACTAACCTCTCCTCATCTTACTAATGTCTATAGCATCTTCTTTACTGAATACCGGTATGGCATTTGACTTGTGTAGTTGTCCTATACCTAACATGGCAGTGCCTGTATACTGAGTTACTTCTTTCTTAACAGCTACACCCACCCCAGTATCCAAGCTAGGAATATGGTTGGTAAGGCGGCGAGGATCAACCACAACACGTGAATTAACAGTTGGGCCCATCCAGGTGCTTTTACGTATAGTTTTTCCACTTGTTTTATCATCAGGTTTAATATTCCATTTATTTAAAAAAGCCTGCCACGATTCTGCATTCTTACGTGCTCGGTTAGCAACGTCAGCATTACGGAATTTCTTCTTACCCTTCTTTTTACCTGTGGTGCTTAGCCACGGGCCTTCCATGTGCATGGTCATTGTTCAGTTACCTCTATATCAGCAGTGATTATTTTCATATCGGGAAGTTGTTGTTTAGCCAGCTCCCACAATTCTTCTTCCGTAGCGGCCTGACAGATATAACTATGCGTAAATTTGTCATGCATGCGATACATACCATCAACTTGTTCGACGTAAACCAGCTTGATAGTCTGCTTGAATTTTTCAACATCCTTGGATAGATTTAATTCTGAGCGAAGATTTTTAAGAAAGATATAGAAAAACATCACCGTGAATAATACACTGATCACACTGATTACTAACCAAATTTTGTATAAGATTTCCATTATATATGTATATTATAGCATCAAACGGTTAACATGTCAATCAGTTTATAAGTGCTGTAGGATAACCTGTAAGCGTGTTTTATCACACTCAAAATGGAACTTATAATCTGGTGGATTGATAAGATTAATAGCTGTCATGGCCCATTCCTCCTCCTCCAAATTGTCCTTGCACCAATCGACGATGGTATTGATCTTATTGATATCTTGGACACGAATGGTTAGTTTACTCTTGTTCATATAGTATGGCTTCCAGGGTTTTATAGTGTTCGTAGGCTTGTTCTAGGGCTTTATATTTCTTTAACAGTTCTGGTTTAGGTTCTAATATACATAAGCGTTGTTCAACAGCATCCATCCATGCCTTCATGCTTTTACCTTGCACAAAGATATCAGCATCACTACCTTCTAGTTTGATAGTACCATTGGACTTACTATTTGGACTAGCCCAAGTATATCCTGATCCGGCGCCACCACCTGTAACAGTGATCGGAGTAGTGACGCTACCACCTCCAACACCTTGTCCACCAATGACAACAGCCATTAGTCGTCACCAACTTCAAGATTATCTAATTCTTCTTTAAGTTCCTGCATCTTTAGTGTATCCTGTGTTGGATATGGATATACCCCTGTCTTGGCTGTGCGTGGCTTGCGTTTAGGCTTGTTCTTCATGTCCGTAGTATCCCAATTTAATCCTGACCATTCCGTAATGCCTGTGACTTCTTTTGGCTGATCATATTGA
>Ga0214919_10005810_pt1 | contig 17242 bp, 14 predicted proteins | sample LL1503_MetaG_FD_177994 | JGI IMG/M metagenome (GOLD analysis project Ga0214919, IMG submission 177994) | Freshwater microbial communities from Lake Lanier, Atlanta, Georgia, United States - LL-1503 | ecosystem: Environmental > Aquatic > Freshwater > Lake | place: USA: Georgia | collected...
CAATGAATTCGATTGAAAGTTTCTTAGCTAAGGCCGCACCAACAGTTGATTTACCGCAACCTGGAGGCCCAATTAAAACAAGACGTGGCATTTTTATGAAAAGTTCAGGTTCTGCATGTAGCTGTTGTAATTACGGCGTGTTTCGGTTACTGAATCACCGCCGAATTTTTCTAATACTGCCTCTGCTAAAACTAATGCCACCATTGCCTCCGCTACGACACCAGCAGCTGGAACTGCGCAGACATCCGAGCGTTGGTTAATTGCTTTAGCGCTCTCTCCCGTAGCAACATCGATTGTGTCTAAAGCTTTAGGAACTGTGGAGATTGGTTTCATCGCTGCTCGAATTCGGAGAACTTCACCGTTAGACATGCCGCCTTCGGTTCCACCCGCACGATCAGTGCGGCGAACAATCTTTCCTTTGGCATTCTTTTCAATTTCATCATGTGCAACAGAGCCTCGGCGGGTTGCAGTTTCAAAGCCATCACCGACTTCAACACCCTTAATGGCTTGAATGCCCATCAACGCTCCTGCTAAGCGAGAATCGAGTCTGCGATCCCAATGAACGTGTGAACCTAATCCTGGCGGCATGTTGAAAGCTAAAACCTCGACAACTCCACCCAAAGTATCTCCATCTGCGTGAGCTGCTTCAATCTCTTTGATCATCAACGCACTCGTAGCTTCATCTGCGCAACGAACGGGATCCTTATCAATTCGTGCCATGTCCTTTGGATCAGGCAACACATAGTCATTAGGCACCCGCGCTTTACCGATAGATAAAACGTGAGACAAGATTGTTATACCTACGCTTTGTTCAAGGAAACATCTTGCGACTGCACCAAGTGCGACTCGGGATGCTGTTTCACGGGCACTTGCTCGCTCTAAGATTGGTCGTGCGTCATCTAAGTCATATTTCTGCATTCCAACTAGATCGGCATGACCAGGACGTGGTCTAGTTAAGGGCGCGTTGCGAGCCAAGTCCTTGATCTCATCTTCAGGAACAGGGTTTGCAGACATGACTTTTTCCCATTTAGGCCACTCTGAGTTGCCAACTTGAATTGCAATCGGTCCACCCTGTGTCAGACCTAGTCGAATTCCTCCAAGAATTGTTACCTTGTCAGCTTCAAAGTTTTGTCTGGCTCCTCGGCCATAACCCAGGCGTCTGCGCTCTAAGTGGCGATCAATATCTGCCGTCGTAATCTTTACCGAGGCAGGGATTCCCTCAATGATCGCACTGAGTGCTTGACCATGAGACTCACCTGCAGTTAACCAACGCATGTGCCTATTCTTGCAGAAGTTAGCTCTGACTCGTTGCCAAATAAAGGCTAGTTCCAATAAATATCGCTGGAGCCAGAGCAATCGTTCTGGGAATCACCTTGGAATAGACCCATATGAGCGCAATCTGAATCAGCGCGATCATAAAGATTGCCAGGAGCAAAAGTTCAAATTCTTGAAAACTGGAAAGTTGAAGCATGAGAACAATTAAGCCCACCAACTTGCAATCCCCCATACCAATGCCGATAGCCGACATGAGCAATAAAATGGCGAGGACCATCAGCATGAAAATTGGATTTAGAACACCTCGAACAACCACTAACACTGCGACTAAGTAGGCATAGAGCTGCAAATATATGTTTGGGATTTTGCGCGAAGAAATATCGGCGATTGAAATCGGTAATGCGAAGAGGAGATAGAGCACTTCTCAAGCGTAGGGCTTTCAAGATAGCGAAAAAGACGGATGTGGATTATCTAAGCGCTGCTAGCCCGACTTCACGTAATTTCGTATACATGAGAGCAGAATCAAAGGCCATGCCTGAGAAAATAGCAATCTGAGCTAAAGCTTGGTGAATCAAGAGATCTAAACCATCGATTACCCTTCCCCCACGTGAGGCCCACAACGATGAAGCAGGAGTTGGCCAAGGTTTATAGAGCGCTTCGAAATATGGAACGGAAGTTTTAGCTGGTAAATCAATTGAATCTGTTACTCCGGCAGGTGCTGTGCTAATAACCAAATCAGCATCGCCGAGAACATCCAAATCATCCCAGTTGAGAAAAGTTAACTCTGATTCAATTACAGCATCAGACATTGCCTGCACTCTTTCCAGTGAACGATTAATAATAGTGATCTGCGTATTTGATGTATCACATGCAGCAGCTGCAGCACGCGCAGTTGCACCTGCTCCCAGAATTACTACATGACCCTTGATCTCTATGTTATGCATCTTTAGAGCATTAGCAAATCCGATTACATCCGTTGAAGTAGCGTGCCATTCCCCTGCCTTTCTATACAAGGTATTTGCACTGTTAATTCGCTTTGCTAAATTATCAATATTGTCTGCATAAGTAATCGCTTCTTCCTTCAAGGGCATCGTCAATGAAAACCCAGTCCATGTTTCATCTCTTTCATCCATGAATCGAGCTAAATTATCAGCCTTCACTTCTATCGCTTCATACTTTGCACTTAAACCCAATTGTGCATAGGCAGTGCTATGTAAGAGAGGGCTTAGGGAATGTGAAATGGGAGAGCCAAGTACGGCGGCTTTTATCATTTAAATGCCCCTGCCTTTCTGTTCTTAACAAATAGAGCTTTCCAAGTCAGAAATTCATCATGAGAACGAGTGAACCGCGTGTCCCCCGGTGCAACTGTAATGAAATACAGCCAATCCCCGGCGGCAGGTTTTAACGCCGCAGCAATTGCCTCACTTCCTGGGTTTCCGATCGGTGTTGGTGGAAGCCCATAATTTCTATACGTGTTATAGGGAGATTTAATCAGCGTGGAATTAGTGCTTAAAAAGATTTCCCCACGCAGCTTCTTCACATAATGAACCGTGGCATCTAATTGCAGTGGCATGGAGATTGCAAGACGATTTCTAATTACTCGAGAAACTTTGTAGAAATCACCTGCGCCTCCCTCTGCTTGGATCAATGAGGCGATGGTCAAAAGCTGTGCTGGAGAGTATTTTCCTTTTGCAGCTAAAAGTTCTTGCCCTATTGCCTCATCTGAAAAGCGATCAACCATCGCTTGCACAACCTCTAATGCACTTGTTCCCGCAGGGAATGAATACTGTGCTGGGAAGAGTAGACCCTCAGCATTTGAAAATCCTGCGGGCAACACAACTTTCTTGAAAGCTGTATCTATTTCTTTTTTTGTGAATCCATACCTCAGCAGAGAATCAATGACTTCACTCTTCCAAGCACCCTCGAAGACTTTAATCAAATTCGGTATACGTGCGGGGTCAAGCAGTTGAGCTAATGCTTGACGAGCAGAAATCCCCAGATTCAATTCATGTGCACCGGGTGCTACTTGGGCAGAACGAGGATCTGCAACGGCTGCTCTAAAGTAGGCCAGAGCAGATTTTGTTACTTTGCTTTCATAAAGTATTTGCCCTACCGCGGATCCACTTGCACCGGCCGGAATTTCAACAACTACAACCGGTGAATTAGCGTCTATGTTGGCAGTTGGAAAATCAGGGGCAGAGGAGATATCAGATCTCACTGTGTGAATTGAAAGACTAAGAATGGCAACGAAGAGAAAGGCTAAAACCACACGGATGGAATGTTTGTTGGATATCTTCATCCTTTGTTCTTTTCAATTTCCAGAGCAAAATTAAGAATCTCAACTGCAGCTGCTTGATCGATTGAAGCGCGTGCATCCTTGACGTTAACACCTGAATCACGCATGCGGCGAGTGGCGCTAACCGTACTTAAACGTTCATCAATGAGTGTTACTGGGCAAGATGTCATTTCACCCAACTCTCTTGCAAAGTTTTCGGCTTTTACAGCTGACTCACTTTCTCGTCCATCCATATGTGAGGGTTTGCCAACGTAGATATGAATTGGCTCAAATTCCGTGAAAATCTGCGCAATTTGAAACTTAAGTTTGTTATCAGATGCTTTCAATGTTGTGAGTGGCGTAGCCAAAATTCCATCGGGATCACACACAGCAACGCCAATTCGCACATCGCCATAATCAAAAGCGATTCGGCGACCTCTTTGCATGTAGTGATTATCCAACGAGTGCGTGTGAAATTGCCGCTAATGCCTCAACTGATTTAGCAGCATCGGTTCCTCCGCCTTGAGCGAAGTCATCTTTACCGCCACCGCCACCACCTAAGACCGTGGAACCAATCTTGACCAACGCGCCTGCTTTTATTCCATCAGCACGAGCAGCATCACTTGCCGCAACAACTAGTACTGGCTTGGAATCATTCACACTGATCAATGCAACAACACTATTGGCAGCCTTTGAGCGAAGTTCAAGTGCAATCTTACGCAAATCATCACCAGAGATGCCATCACCCAAAAGTGCTGTGATAACTGTTGTTCCATTTACAATCTTTGCGCCCTTAGCTATCTCGCCAACTTGAGAGAGTGCCTGCGCAGAGCGCAACACACTTAACTCTTTTTCAATCTCCTTCATTGAATTGATTAGACCATTGATGCGCTCTGGGAGTTCTTCTACTCTGGCACCCTTAATGATGTCTGTAAGAGAGTTAAGCAAAATGTGTTCGCGAGCTAGGAACCGATAAGCATCAACACCCACAAGTGCCTCAACACGTCGAACTCCCGCACCAATAGATGATTCACTCAAGAGTTTAACGACACCGAGCTGGCCTGATCGTGAAACGTGTGTTCCTCCGCAAAGTTCGCGTGCCCAATCACCAACACTAACAACACGAACTTGGTCTCCATACTTCTCACCAAAAAGTGCCATTGCACCGAGTTTTTTGGCGGCATCTTGTGACATCACTTCAGCACTTACTTCGAGGTTATCTAGAAGCAACGTATTAACGCGAGATTCAACTTCATTGAGTACTGATGCCGGTACTGCTCCTGTTGCCGGAAAATCGAAGCGAAATCTTCCAGGTGAGTTTTCTGAACCAGCTTGTGTGGCAGTCTCCCCCAAGAGTTCACGGAAGGCTTTATGCACCATGTGAGTTGCCGTGTGAGCACGAGAAATTGCATCACGACGTTCAACATCGATTGCAGCTTGTCCGTGCGATCCACTTTCAAGTGATCCTGAGAGAACGCGACCACGGTGAACAAAGACACCCGGAACAGGAGTTTGTACATCTTCAATTTCTACAACAGCTCCGTTAGCCAGAGTAATTGTTCCGCCATCGGCTAGCTGACCACCACCTTCTGCATAAAACGGCGTGCGATCTAAAACAATTTCAACTTCTTCATCTGCTCCTGCAGATCCAACTAAATTGCCATCCACTAGAACTGCGGTTACTTTCGCTTCACTAGTCAGATGCGAATACCCAATAAACTCTGATTTTCCATTCTTGTCAGCCACTTGGCGATAGACGGAAAGATCTGTGTGGCCGCTCTTCTTAGCCTTTGAATCTGCCTTAGCGCGATCTTTTTGTTCTTTCATTAGACGGCGGAATCCGTCTTCATCAACTTCTAATCCTTCTTCACGGGCCATCTCGAGAGTTAAGTCAAATGGGAAACCGTAAGTGTCATGAAGTTTAAAGGCATCCTCGCCAGGTAGTACAGAACTCTTACTCTTTTTCAGAGCAGCACTAGCAACATCAAAAATCTGTGTTCCACTCTTAAGTGTCTGTAAGAAGCTCTCTTCCTCAGAAACGCTGACAGAGAGAATTCGCTTGGTGTCGTTTACTAACTCTGGATACTGCGGACCCATTGCACCGATTGCAGCTACAGTTAGCTCAGACATAATCGGATCCATTGAACCTAGTAAGCGCATATTACGAATCGTTCGGCGCATCATGCGGCGTAAAACGTAACCGCGGCCTTCATTTCCTGGTGTTACTCCATCACCAATGAGCATCGCTGAAGTACGAGCATGGTCAGCAATAATGCGAAGTGAAACATCAGTTTTCTCAGATGAGCCGTACTTAACTCCTGTTAACTCTGATGCCTTAGTCAAAATCTGCATTGTCGTATCAATTTCATAGATATTTTCAACACCCTGCAATAGAGCCGCCATTCGCTCTAGACCTAAACCAGTATCAATACTCTTTGCTGGTAGTTCACCAAGAATTGGGTAATCATTTTTGCCAGAACCCACTCCGCGCTCATTTTGCATGAACACCAAGTTCCAAACTTCCATGTAGCGATTTTCATCTGCAATTGGTCCACCTTCTGCGCCATATGCAGGACCACGATCGAAATAAATTTCAGAACAAGGCCCACACGGACCAGGGATGCCCATTGACCAGAAGTTATCCTCCATGTCGCGACGTTGGATGCGATCTTTTGGGACACCCATCTTCGTGTGCCAAATATCAGCAGCCTCATCATCATCTAAATAAACAGTGACCCATAAACGATCTTCTGGAAAACCATAGCCACCATCGTTAATCGGACGTGTTAATAACTCCCAAGCAAGTGCAATTGCACCTTCCTTGAAGTAATCACCAAAAGAGAAATTTCCGCACATCTGAAAAAAAGATGCATGGCGGGTGGTTTTTCCAACTTCATCGATATCCAATGTCCGAACACACTTTTGTACTGATGTAGCACGCTTGTAAGGCGGGGTAATCTCGCCTAGGAAATAAGGCTTGAAGGGAACCATTCCTGCGTTAACGAGTAAGAGGTTTGGGTCATCAGCAATCAAAGACGCTGATGGAACAACGGTGTGGGTTAGGCCTTGACGATTATCTGATTCAAAGAAGCGCAGCCAGCGCGAACGGATCTCGGCGGATTCCACTTGTGAGGATCACTCAGCCTTCTTCTTAGATCGAGCTTTCTTTTTCGATGCCGCTGAGATAAGAGCACCGGCAACCCTCACGGCTGAAGCATTCTTGCCAATAAAAGCTGTTGTGGCCTCGTTTACTTTGTCTGAAAGATCTTCAGCATTTTTGGTAATTTTGTTGATGCTCTTAAGCGGTCCGTTTACTAATGTCACAGTTGTGTGAACTTCATCGATTAGAGGTGCAGTCTCATCAGTGATTGCCTTGAGAGAGGATTTTGCCTCATCAATTAAGCGACCAAGACGAATAATTACGTAGGCAACGGCAATGGCGATAACCATTAGCGCACAACTAGCGATTATTGTTGCAATTCCACCTGGACCCATGTTGTTAGCCTACCTGAGGCGTTGCTTTAGGAGCGCCATCAATACCGCTCTCTTTGCGTTGCGCCGTAGTAATAGGAGTTGGAGCACCAGTTAATGGGTCTCCACCGCTTGCAGTCTTAGGGAAAGCAATAACTTCACGGATTGAATCTGAACCAGTCAGCAGTGCGCACACTCGATCAAGACCAAGTGCAATTCCACCATGTGGAGGTGGTCCGTAGTTAAAAGCCTCTAGGAGGAAGCCAAACTTGCTCTGTGCTTCTTCATCACTTAAACCGATAACACTGAAAACATCCTTTTGAATTTGGCGATCATGAATACGAATCGATCCACCGCCAAGCTCTGTTCCATTCAAAACAATGTCATAAGCGTAGGCAAGTGCTGAGGCAGGATCTTTAGCAAATGTTTGAGCAAACTCTGGCTTAGGCCCAGTAAATGGATGGTGAACTGCAGTCCAACCACCGTTATCTGTTGCTTCAAACATTGGTGCATCTACAACCCATAGGAATTCCCACTTATCTGCAGGAATTAAATTGCAACGCTTTCCGATTTCTAAACGAACTGCACCCAACAAATTCAATGATGCAATGCGATCGCCGGCAGCAAAGAAAATTGCATCTCCAGGTTTTGCGCCAGCTGCGGCAGCAATTCCTGAAGCTTCTGACTCTGAAAGATTCTTAGCAACTGGCCCGCCTAAAGTTCCATCCTCATTGACCAAGATGTATGCAAGACCCTTAGCACCACGTGCTTTAGCCCAGTCTTGCCACCCATCTAACTCGCGTCGAGGAGAGGCTGCTCCCCCAGGCATAACAACGCTTCCAACATATGGTGCTTGAAAAACTCTGAATGTTGTTTGGGCAAAATACTGAGTCTGCTCAATTAATTCATAACCAAAGCGAAGATCAGGTTTATCTGAGCCGTAACGATTCATTGCATCGGCATATGTCATACGCTGCAATGGAAGTGGGATGGTGTAACCAATGGTCTCTTTCCAAATCTTGGAAACAATCTTTTCAGCAACTGCCAAGATGTCTTCTTGATCAATAAAGGACATCTCAATATCAAGTTGCGTAAACTCTGGTTGGCGGTCGGCGCGGAAGTCCTCATCGCGAAAACATCGAGCAATTTGGTAATACTTTTCCATGCCAGCAACCATCAACAACTGCTTAAAGAGCTGTGGTGATTGCGGCAAGGCATACCAGCTCCCTGGCTGCAGTCGAACTGGGACTAAAAAGTCGCGAGCACCTTCAGGAGTTGAACGTGTTAGATATGGGGTTTCGATCTCAAGAAAAGCTTCATCTTCCATCACACGGCGAATAACGGATGTCACCTTTGAGCGCAAACGAAGATTCGCTGCTGGTTTTTCACGGCGTAGATCTAGGTAGCGATACTTCAAACGCACCTCTTCGCTGATGTCTGCATCATTTCCTGAATCAACTGGAAAAGGTAGCGGCGCTGACTCGCTTAAAACAACCACTGTGTCACCCATAACTTCAATCTCACCTGTTGGAATGTTTGTATTTTCATTTCCTGCAGGTCTTGCTAAAACTTCTCCCGTAATCATGAGACACCACTCAGCGCGAAGTGAACCTGCCATCTTTTCATCGCGAATCACTACTTGAACAGAACCTGAAGCATCACGCAGATCAATAAATGCAACACCACCATGATCGCGGCGACGTGAGACCCAGCCTGCCAAAGTAACGGTCGTTCCGGCATGGGATTTGCGCAATGAGCCTGCGTCATGAGTTCTTAACATATGTGCGTTCTACATCCCTATAACTAAATAGCGCTGATTAATGAGTCAATCTTAACCGATGAAGTGGCACCAGTTTTCATCTCTTTTAGCTCAACCGTTGCGCTAGAAATCTCTGATTCCCCTAATACGATGACATAGCGCGCACCGCTCTTGTCCGCGCCTTTCATAGCACCCTTAAGCGCACGATCTCCAAAGGCAATCTCAATACTCTTTCCAGCATTGCGAAGTTGGCTAGCAATCTTCATCGCCATCTCTTTTGCCGCATCCCCTAGTGGAATGATGAATAAATCTGAGACAAAGGAGTTTTCATTGATTACTCCTTCAGCCTCTGCTGCCAATAACGCTCTATCAACTCCTAGACCAAAACCGATTCCAGATAAAGACTGACCTCCGAGTTCGGCCATAAGCCCGTCATAGCGACCACCCCCGCCGATTCCAGACTGAGCACCAAGAAGTTCGTGAACGAATTCAAATGTTGTTCCCGTGTAGTAATCCAAACCGCGGACCATCCGTGGATTTAGAACATAGGAGATACCTAATACATCGAGATACTTTTTCACTTGTTGAAAATGCACACGGGAACTCTCGTTCAAGTAATCAACTAACAATGGTGCTTTCGCCATTGCATCTTTAATTTCAGGACGCTTATCATCAAAGAGTCGAAGAGGATTAAGTGCTGCCCGCGCTGATGTTGCTTCATCTAATTTCATCCCCGCAATAAACTTTAATAAATCAACACGATGGGCTGCTCGTGATTCAGAATCACCCAAATTAGTTATCTCTAAGCGATATTTGCTTAGACCAATGGCCTTAAATCCTGCATCAGCAATTGCAATTACCTCAGCATCAATTGCCGCATCATCTAAACCAATAGCTTCAATACCCACTTGGTAGAACTGGCGGTAGCGACCTGCTTGTGGACGCTCTGCACGAAAGAACTGTCCTGAGTACCAGAGTTTTGCTGGTAGTTGGCCACGATCTAAACCATGTTCGATAACTGCGCGCATAACTCCAGCAGTTCCTTCTGGACGCAATGTAATGGAGCGATTCCCACGGTCTTGAAATGTATACATCTCTTTTGAGACCACATCAGTTGATTCACCAACCCCGCGCGTGAAGAGTTCAGTATCTTCAAAGACTGGAAGTTCGATTAATTGATAACCCGCTTTGCGAGCTGGCTCAATTAAGGATTCGCGAACAAATTCAAAGGCTGCAGAGCGCGGTGGGACATATTCGCTGACACCTTTAGGGGCTTGAATTTTTTGCCCGGCCATTAGTAGCGACCTTTCAGTGCAGTTAAATATGGATTGTTCTTCTTCTCAGCGCCCATGGTGGTCTCTGAATAATGTCCAGGTAGCACCCTTAAATGATCATCCAACGGCAGAATCTTTTTACGCAACGTAGATTCCATCGCCTCTGCTGATCCACTCGGCAGATCTGTGCGTCCAATAGAACCTGCAAACAGGACATCGCCGCTAACTAATAATTCATCGTCAACTACAAAAACGAGTGAACCGGCTGTGTGGCCAGGTGCGTGGATAGCTTTGAATTTCATACCCACCAATTCCACAACCTCTTCATTGCGCAATTCTCTTACATCCTTAGGTTCGACAAAGTCCATAGCCGATAATGTCGCTACGAATTCTGGACCATGAATACGCTCAGGATGAGCTAGAGCCACTCGATCGAGTGAGTGAATGTAGGCAGGGATTGAATAACCATCGGCAATAGGTTGAATGGAAAAGGTATGATCTAGATGTCCATGTGTGGCAATAATTGCAACAGGCTTGAGTGAATGCTTCTTTAGAATCTCATGGAGCATTCGTGAAACATCGGGCATTCCAGGATCGATCACAACGCATTCACTGCCAGCCTTAGGAGCAATTACCCAGCAGTTAGTGGCATACATTGGGGCCACAAAAGAGTCGACTAACACCGATTTCACCCTTTCGCCCACGCTCAAAATAGGAGCGATTGACGCTCACTCACCTAGACAGGGTACCTTTTACCTCCGCACGATTCACGCTCATCCAAGGTGCGCCTTGAGTGAGCACGCACACTGATAGCGACGTTCTAAATCAGAACAACGCGCTGAAAGGGAACACACCATGAGCGAGTTCAATCCAACATCACCAGCAAGTGCAGCATCAGCCTTAATCGGAGATCCATCAACCTTTGGCCGTGTAGGCGAAGATGGAACAGTTTTTGTTCGGACCTCCTCGGGTGAAAAAGCAGTTGGTTCGTATCCTGGTAAATCAGCCGAAGAAGCTCTGGCTTATTTCGTTCGCAAATTTGAACTCCTTGCAGCTGAAGTTGCACTCCTTGCAGCCAGAATTAAAAGTGGCGCACTTGTCCCATCAGATGCATATGCAGCGGTTAAGAAACTGCGTGAACAAGTAAAAGAATTAAATGGGGTTGGCGATCTTGATGCCCTTTCAGCATCTGTAGAACAAATCGAACCACTTATTGAGGGCCATCGTGAGGCATATGAGGCTAAGAAGGCGGCAGAGACCGCGGCTAAGGCAGCTCGACGCGAACAAATCCTTGTTGAAAAAGAGAAGATTGTTGCAGAAGCCGAAAGCCTTGCACTCTCTGAGAGTTGGAAGGTAACTGGTGATCGTCTCAAGGTGCTCCTTGATGAATGGAAATCAGCACCTCGTTTGGACAAGAAAACAGATGCTGATCTCTGGAAGCGTTTCTCATCATCTCGCAACAAATTTGATAAACGTCGCCGCACACACTTTGCAGCCCTTGAATCAGTTCAAAAGGTTGTAGTTGATGCAAAGAAGGCAATCATTGAAGAAGCAGAAAAGCTTGCAACTTCCACAGAGTGGGTCCCAACTGCCAAGCGGTTCAAAGCACTCATGGATGCCTGGAAAGCTGCTGGACGTGGCAAGCCAAGTGATGATGCAAAGATGTGGGCTAGATTTAAGGCTGCACAGGATCAATTCTTTAGCGCTAAAAACGCTGATTTAGAAAAGCGCGAAACAACAATGGCCACAAACCTTATTAAGCGCGAAGAGTTAGTTGTGCAGATAGAAGCGCTCCTGCCAATAACGAATTTAGATCAAGCAAAGAAGGCGCTGCGCGAACATTTGAACGCATGGAGCAAAATAGGCATGACGCACCGCGATAAGCGCGCGGCCCTTGATGCACGGGTTCACGCAGTCGAAAGTGTTATTAAGGAAGCTGAAGCTGAAATCTGGCGCAAAACAGATCCTGCGGCAAAGGCGCGTGCGGCTGAAGTTGTTAAGCAATTAACTGAATCAATCGAGAGTTATGAAAAGATTGCTGCCAAATCAGAAGCTGCTGGAAATGCTAAGAAAGCTTCGGAAGCTCGCGAATCTGCTGAGGCTCGTAAAGTGTGGTTGGCCGAAGCTGAAAAGGGCTTAGCTGAATTTAATTAATTGTTGGTGGTGCGATAAACGTCGTAAACACCCTCAATATGTCTCACAGCTGCAATAACAGCATCTAAATGTGTTGCATCGGCCATTTCAAAAGTAAAACGTGAAATCGCCGTGCGATCTTTTGATGTACTCACGGCAGCGCTTAGAATATTTACATGTTGATCAGAGAGTGTGCGAGTGACATCAGCCAAGAGTGACTCACGATCTAGAGCTTCTACTTGAATATTGACCAAGAAAATACTTGCCGCACCTGAACGCCAAGACACTTTAACAATACGATCGTTTTGGTTGAGAACCAAGTCACGTGCATTGACGCAGTCATTTCTGTGAATTGAAACTCCACTGCCCTTTGTGATAAAACCAATTATTAAATCGCCAGGAACAGGCGTGCAGCAACGCGCTAACTTAACCAAGACATCCTCAGCACCCTCAACCTCAATGGCGTTACTCGAACGTCTTGCCGTTGGGACCCGTGGAGTGAAAGTGTCCATGGTTGGTTCTGGGTGAGAATCTTCTGCGCCCATGGATATAACAAGTTTGTCGATGACTGAGGCAGCAGAGATGTGACCATCACCAACTGCTGAATACAAGGCATCGATATCTGGGTATCGAAGTTCATGAGCTAGCTCAAGAAGTGAATGACCAGCAAAAATCTTTTGTAGGGGTAGACCTGCTTTACGCATTTGTCGCGCAATAGATTCACGGCCAGCATCAATTGCTTCTTCGCGCCGCTCCTTGCTAAACCAACCTTTAATCTTGGAGCGAGCACGAGGACTCTTTACAAAGTTAAGCCAATCTCTACTTGGCCCAGCATGTTCACCCTTATTGGTAACAATTTCAACGACATCACCGTTGTTTAATCGTGATTCAAGTGGCACAAGACGCCCGTTTACCTTTGCTCCTGCACAACGAAATCCAACATCGGTATGAACAGAGAATGCAAAGTCCACAGGGGTTGATCCCCCAGGCAGGGCCACGACACTGCCCTTAGGTGTGAAAACAAAAACTTCGGGTGTTCCTAAATCAAAGCGAAGAGCCTCTAGAAACTCTGATGGATCTTCGGTCTCTTTTTGCCACTCGTGCAGTTGGCGAAGCCAGAGCATCTCAGGAGAAGACTCATTGTTCTCATGGCCTTGCTTGTATTTCCAATGTGCTGCAATACCAAATTCAGCGCGTGAGTGCATATCAAATGTTCTGATTTGAATTTCAATGGCTTTGCCCGTTGGTCCAATCACGGTGGTGTGCAGAGATTGATAGAGGTTGAACTTAGGCATAGCAATGTAATCCTTGAAACGACCAGGTACTGGACTCCATCTAGCGTGAATTGCACCGAGTACGCCGTAGCAATCACGAACATCATCCACTAAAACTCGAATACCTACTAGATCATAAATATCATTGAATTCTCGCCCACGAATGACCATCTTTTGATAGACCGAGAAGAAATGTTTTTGCCGACCTGTCACGGTTGCTTTGATTCCATCGGCAGCTAAATCTTGGGAAACAATCTCAATAGCATCACGGGTTAACTTGTCGCGAGATGGTGAGCGCTCTGCAACGAGGCGAGAAATCTCTTCAAACTTCTTCGGCTCCAATACTTCAAAGGAGAGATCTTCTAACTCCCACTTAATTGCATTCATACCTAAGCGGTGGGCAAGAGGTGCATAGATATCCAAAGTTTCACGAGCTTTGCGCCGAGCACTCTCAGTAGAAACATATTTCCACGTACGAGCATTATGAAGTCGATCTGCAAGCTTAATAACCAACACACGAATGTCTCTAGACATCGCAATAACCATCTTGCGAACAGTTTCGGCCTCTGCCGTTGGTCCATAAGTGAGCTTGTCTAGTTTTGTCACACCATCAACTAATCCAGCGATTTCATCACCAAAATCCTGACGCAGCTCTTTTAGCGAATATGAGGTGTCTTCGACGGTGTCATGCAAGAGCGCGGCAATAATTGCTTCCGAATTTAAACCTAGCTCAGCCAAGATATTGGCAACCGCAACTGGGTGCGTTATGTACTCATCACCTGATTTACGAAGCTGCCCACGGTGAGCATTTTCCGCAACTACAAAAGCACGTTCAACATCTGCAAAGTTATTAGTTGCATGATGCTCTTTGAGCGCACTTAAAACCGGTGCAATCAAAGTATCCATTTAGGTACCGCTATTTGCGATGTTTACGCTTTGGTTGGTTGCGTGGTCCACGGCGCTCATCGGAATGGGCAGGTGTTGGAGTAGGAGTCCCAACAGGGGCTGAGCGACTGTTAACTCGCTTTGCAAGTGCTTGCATCGCAGGCTCTTTCTCGCGTAACTGAGCTAACACAGGAGGTGCGATGAAAATTGAAGAATATGTACCAACTGCTAAACCAATGAACAATGCAAGGGAAAGATCCTTGAGAGTTCCGGCTCCGAGTAATCCGGCACCAACAAAGAGGATCGAACCTACTGGCAAAAGCGCAATGACAGATGTGTTAATCGAACGAACAATCGTCTGGTTAACTGCCAAGTTGGTTGCTTGAGAATAAGTGCTCTTTGAAGTTGCGGTAATCGTGCGCGTGTTCTCTCTAATCTTGTCGAATACAACAACTGTGTCATAGAGCGAATAACCCAAAATTGTTAAGAAGCCAATGACAGTCGCTGGCGTAACATCAAATCCAACTAGTGCGTAGATACCAACAGTAATGAACACGTCGTGAATTACTGCTGCAATAGCTGCAATCGCCATTTTTGGTTCAAATGCCATGGCAAGGTAGAGCATGACGCAGATCAAGAAACCAAAGAGACCATAGACAGCCTTGCGGGTAATTTCTTTACCCCACGAAGGCCCAACGATTTGGGTATCTATGGATTCAACAGGAACTGAAAACTTAGCTGCTAGAGCATCTTGTACTGCATTGTTTTGTGCAGTATCTAGAGCACCCGTTTGAACGCGAACCTTGTCACTACCAATTGTTTGGACAATTGCTTCTCCGGGAACCCCAGCTGCAGTTACAGCAGAACGGGCATCTTCAACAGATGCACCGACCTTTGTAACTGTGAATGAAGAACCACCCTTGAATTCAATACCAAGGTGTAGACCTTGAATACTCAAAGCTCCCATTGAGAGCAGAACAAAGAGTGCAGAGACTGCATACCAACGACGTCGACGACCAATGATTTCAATCGAAGTTTCACCACGATAGAGACGGCCACCTAAACCTGAAAGCTTTGACATTTTTTATGCCTCCCCTGCTACTGGCAGCGTTCCAGTGCTCTTGGCTGATAGTCCTGACAAAGGATGACCTGATGCAAAGAACTTCATCTTTGCAAGGATTGTCACGATTGGCTTTGTAAAAACAAAGACAACAATTAAGTCAACAAGTGTTGTTAAACCTAAAGTAAATGCGAAACCTCGAACACCACCTACTGCAAAGAAATACAGCAAAACAGCGGCGATGATTGAAACAAAGTCAGCCACCAAAATTGTTCGGCGAGCTCTGCTCCAACCGGTCTCAACCGCAGTTCGAAGTGAACGTCCTTCTCTAATTTCATCTCGAATACGCTCGAAGTAAATAATGAATGAGTCGGCAGTAACACCAATAGCTACAATCGCACCTGCGATACCAGCAAGAGTGAGTGTAAATCCAATCCACTTACCAAGCAGTAAGAACATTAGATAAACGAGTGAAGCGGCTATAGCAAGTGAACCAACTGTTACAAGTCCAAGACCTCGGTAGTAAAGCATTGAGTAGAGGAGAACTAGACCTAAACCAAGCCCACCAGCTAATAGGCCTGCGCTAAGTTGATCAGCACCCAAAGTTGGTGAAACTTGCTGCACTTCACCGCGATCAAAAGCCAGAGGTAGCGCACCATACTTAAGAACGTTGGCTAGATCTTGGGCTTCCAGCTGTGTGAAGCTTCCAGTAATTTGAGCATTTCCAGATGGAATTGCTTCGTTAATTCTTGGCGCTGAAACGACTAAACCATCGAGGACGATTGCTACCTGGTTTAGAGGAGCAGCCAATGAAGTCACACGTGAAGTAAGTGCGCCAAATGCTGTTGTGCCTTCTCCGTTAAAGGTAAGGCTCACATACCAAGAACTGCCACTCTGAGCATCAAGTCCTGCTGATGCCTTTGATATCTGGCGACCCAAAACTTCAGCTGGTGCCAAAATATATTTTGTTAAACCTGCGCGATCACAGGCAACGATTGTTTCCTCTGGTGCATCTGCTCCAGAGCCCTGAAGATTTTCAGATTTCGTGCAATCCAATGCTGCAAACTTTGCATTTATTTCTGGGCTAACTCCCGTTGCAGGAGTTGCCGCAGGATCTGCTGCTCCAGTTGCTGCCGCAGTTGCTAAGACTTGGCGGAATCGCAGCTCTGCAGTTTGTCCTACTAACTCAACTACTCGTCGCCCTGTATCTCCTGGAACTGAAATAACAATCTGTCGATTCGTGCCACTTCCCTGCGCTGCTACCTCAGATTCGGCAACACCGAGTGAGTTGACGCGTTGGCGGATGATGGAGACTGCTTGGTCGATAGCTTCGTTTGTAACTTTCCCATTTTCACCCGGTGCAATACGCGGTTGGAGAGTCACTGAAGTTCCACCTCGAAGATCAAGACCGAGACGAACTTGCGTAGCGCCTTGGACAAAAACAAGACCTGTGAGTGCAATGAGCACTAGGGCCAGGATTGCCAATGAACGCGCTGGGCGGGCAGTCGTCTTTACTGGTTTAGTAGTTGTAGACATAGGTGCAGAGTCTAGGCGTCAGGTGCTGGCGTGTCGAAAAGCGAGGCAAATTGAGCGGGTGGTGTTCGTCCTATATGAGCAAAACCGGCAGCTGTTGCAACTCTTCCCCTAGATGTTCTGGCCATAAGGCCATGTCGAACTAAGAACGGCTCTGCAACTGATTCAACTGTTTCTACCTCTTCACCCACCGCAATTGCCAAAGTTGATAGACCCACAGGTCCGCCGTTAAAGCGCTCGACCAATGCCACCAATACCCCACGATCGAGTCTATCTAAGCCCATTTCATCTACTTCATACATT
>Ga0214919_10005813_pt1 | contig 17239 bp, 11 predicted proteins | sample LL1503_MetaG_FD_177994 | JGI IMG/M metagenome (GOLD analysis project Ga0214919, IMG submission 177994) | Freshwater microbial communities from Lake Lanier, Atlanta, Georgia, United States - LL-1503 | ecosystem: Environmental > Aquatic > Freshwater > Lake | place: USA: Georgia | collected...
TTCTTAAAGAATAAAATGGTTATTTAAGATATTTGGGGTGTAATTATAGGTAGTAAGTTTAATGTCTAAAAAAAATAAACAAAAAGAAGACAAGTCAGTCCCCGTTCCTCAAAGAGATAAAATTGAAGGTTTCTTAACTATTCGTGAATTACAATGGACAGATAATCAAAAGAAATTTATTCAATTATTACAAGATAAAAACACCAAGATGGTTTTTTGCAAAGGCCCAGCAGGAACAGCCAAAAGTTTACTTAGCGTATATGCAGCTTTAAACGCTATTAACAGTAAAAAAATTGGTGAAATATTTTATGTTCGTAATCCAGTAGAAAGTTCATCTCATAATTTAGGCTTTCTTAAAGGAGATCTTCACAGTAAATTAGATCCTTATCTTCAACCCTTAATGGATAAACTATATGAACTGCTTCCAAAAAATCAAGTAGAAATGCTATTAAAGCAAGAACGTGTTAAAGGATTACCAGTAGGATTTCTTCGTGGTTTAAGTATTAATGGTAGTTATATTATATGTGACGAAGCTCAAAATTTAAGTGTTCATGATTTATTATTAATCACTACAAGAATGGGTAGGTTCAGTAAATTGATACTAATTGGAGATATTCGTCAAGCAGATATTAAAAATAGTGGTTTTGAAAAAATATATAATTTATTTGACGACAAAAAAAGTAACGATAAGGGAATATGCACATTTAAATTCGGTAGAGAAGATATCATGAGAAATGATATTTTAGCTTATATTATAGAAAAATTTGAAGAATTGAAGTAATAATGTTTTGAATTTTATCAATATATATAGTATAATATATATTATGTTAAAGATATATTGTCAAGATTGTGGATCTCCTACCTCGTATACCAGTTTAAAACCTAAATTTTGCAGTTCGTGTGGAAAATCATTTGATAAAACTATTGTAGTTAATAAGGTACAAATGGAAAGACCCACATTTACAAAACCTCAAAGACCCCAAAATATTCAAAAACAAGTCAAATCAAATATAGATGAAGATTATGATTACGATAATGAAGATTCGGATAATATTAATTACGTACCAAATATAAATAAAATTGATATTGAAATAAGTGAAGTTAGACCTACTAAAATTAGAATGGGAGATATAATCTCAAATCTTCCAGAAGAAGCTTTCTCCAGTGCTGAAAACATTAAGCCAACTAAAACAAAAAAAGGTAAAGCTGTACCAAAAAAGAACAAGCAAAAAAATTCAGAATTCTTAAATCAATTTAAGGCCGAAGCTGGAACTTTAAGACCATCTTATGCAAGAAATAGGAAAGAAATAGATGGCTAAGAAAACAAAGTTTGAAGATAGAATTGATGAAATAAACACTGAAATTTTAAAAAGAAAAAATAAGTGGAATTTGACAGCTATTGCTTGGATGGATTTTGCAGATGTTTCTCAAATTTTAAGATTTCATATTTATAGAAAATGGCATTTATATAATCCAACAAAGCCATTGGCGCCTTGGGTTAATCGTATTATAAGTAATCAAATTAAAAATTTAATACGAAACAATTATAGCAACTATACCAGACCTTGCCTCAAATGTTCTGCAGCAGAAGCAGATGATGGTTGTGCAATTTATCAAAAACAATGTGCGAATTGTCCTCTTTATGCAAACTGGTCAAAAAGCAAAAAGAATGCTCATGATACTAAATTAACTTTAAGTTTAGAAAATCATGTTCAAGAAATACATGAGATTCCAAATGAAAATTTTAATATTGAGCAAAGTGTTTCAAATACACATAAGAAAATGGAACAAGTTTTAAAACCTATAGAATGGAAAGTATATACTTATCTTTATATAGAAAACAAGAATGAAGAGCAAACAGCAAAATTAATGGGTTATAAAACCACAGAAAAAAACAGAATGGCAGGATACAAGCAAATTAAAAACATTAAAAAAGCAATCATAATAAAAGTTAAAAAACATTTATACAATGGAGATATTGATATATCATGAGTGAAGATATTCTCATTCTAACAGAAGAACAACAATTAAAACTATTAAATGAATGGAATAATCGTACTGATAATCCACCATCACTAGTAGAATTAGTTCAATTAGCTTTTGGAAGAGATGATTTAGATGGCAGAAGCAAAGAGGGAAAAGCTGTTAAAAATTTTTTAGCTAGTAGACAAATTAAACCTAAGAAGAGTCACGAGTATCAAGCTAAAGGACTTATTGAATTATCTATAGAACAAAAAGAATACATTAGTAATAATTGTCATACAATGACAGGGCTTGAAATGTCAAAGATACTATTTAAAAATGAATCCTTAACTAATTTATGCCAAGAAACTAGAAGCGTTTTGGAATATATGAAAAATATTCCTAGTAATATTAAATTTAATAACTCAGAAAACGAAAATGCAGCAACAGAAGGATATAAACCACCTCGCAGCGAAGAAAGAATGATAGTTAAAATTAATAAATATGTTTTAGATGGTATTGATAAAAACAAACTTACACATAAACATAAAAAAGAAATTAATTCACTGATTAGTTACATGAATACTCATAGATTTATTCATCAAATGAACATTTATGATAATGAAGCTGACAGAGAACTATTCGAAAGTAGTTTTGTTAGATATACTTACGACAAAGGAGACCTTTCTCAAGAAGAAGTAGATCAATATATTGTGCTTTGTACAGAGGTTGTTATATCTTCTAATATTCAACAAACAATTAATGTACTACAACATCAAATTGAACTTTCCATGCAAGAAGATGGTAAGATCCCAATGGCTCTTGTTGAAGCTAGTAGTACAGCTAGAAAAGAATATAATGATTGCGTAAATCGTCAGCAAAAATTAAACAATGATCTTAAGGTAAAACGTAGCGATAAACTAAGCAAGCAAGTAAAAGAAACCGCATCAGTTATAAATCTTGTTCAAATGTGGAAAGAAGAAGAGAGTAGAGCTAAACTTTTAAAAATGGCAGAAATGAGAAAGAAAACTATTGAAAAAGAGATAGATAGATTATCCACAATGGAAGAAATAAAATGCAAGATATTAGGAATCTCTAGAGATGAGATTTTAAATGGATGAGCGTAATATGTAAAGTAGATGGTAAAGAGTTCAAAGATGAAAAAAGTCTTCATCTTGCACTTAGAGGATATGGTTTAAATAAAGAAAAATATTATCATACTTATTTTCCAAAGAAAGATTTATTAACTGGTGACGTTATCTTATTTAAAACAAAAGAACAGTATTTGAATAGCGATTTTAACGATAAGAATAATATGAAGAAATGGCTTAAACAACAGCCATTAGAAGAAGCCCAAGACTACTGTAAAAATCTTTTGGTAAAAAGAAAAAACGAAAAGAAGTTAATATATTCTCCAACTCAAATAGAGCTTAGAACAATAATGAGTCCATCTATCATTTCTTATAATCAAATATTTAATGATTATTATCAATTATGTTCAGAAGTAGGATTAGAGAATAAATATGTTCACCCAAACGCTATAACAGATCAATTTGAAAATAAATTATCATCACAAGATACTATTTACGTAGACACAAGAGAACAAAATTGGCTTAAATTTAATGTGCAATTTGAAATTAAAACCTTATCCTTCGGTGATTATGCTTGTAGTAATGATAATTGTGGATGTTATATAGAAAGAAAAAGTCTTAGTGACTTTATAAGTACTTTAAGTGCAGGTAATTTTGATAGATTTAAAAATGAAATAGATAAGTCTAGAAAAAATAATTGCAATCTAATTGTTATTGTAGAAGAAAAACTATCTAATGCTTTGAGCTTCCAATATCTTCCTCATATTAGTAAAAAGATCAAAGCCACACCAGAGTACATCTTTCATAATGTAAGATCTCTTATTCAAGAGTATAGTAATCTACAATTTTTATTTGTAGATGGTAGAGAAGAAATGAAAAGAGCAATTGAATCTATATTTGCAAGTGAATGTTTTTATAGTAAAGTAGATCTTCAGTTAGCTTATGATATGAAACTATTATGATATACTGTCCAGATAAATACATTAGAGAAGTTAAAGATGTTAATGCGGAATTAGCAGAACTTAAGGGTTATCTTAATGATAAAGAAGCTAAAATTAGTTTAGCAAAATTTCTTAGAGCAAATCTTGGGTTTACAACTGAACTTATTAGCGGAGTAAAGCTAGCTCCCTATCAAGAGATTCATCTCAAAGCTTTGATGAATAGAAATTTTAACATGTGCGTTTTTGGTCGTGGTTGCGGTAAATCATTTATTGCTGCAGTATTTTGTTTTCTTCAGTGTGTATTTGAACCAAATACTAAAATTCTTATAGCTGGTCCAACATTTAGAACTGCTAGATTTATCTTTAATAATTTAGAAAAGATAGTTGAAAGTTCTGGTGCTGAATTACTTGCTCAATGTTTTGGAGCAAAAGCAAAACGTAATGATCAATTTGAATGGCAAATTAATGGTGGAAGTATAGTAGCTATTCCTCTAAACGGAGAAAAAATTCGAGGATTCCGCGCTAATATTCTTGTGCTTGACGAGTTTCTTTTGCTTCCAGAAGAAATTATTAAAAATGTATTAATGCCATTCTTAGTAGCCCCACAAAACATCAAAGAGAGAATGGAGATACGAGAATTTGAAGACAAATTAATTGAAGAAGGCTTAATGAAAGAAGAAGATAGAATGGTATTTGAAAATACAAGCAAAATGGTAGCATTGTCTTCTGCTAGTTATACTTTTGAAAATCTTTACAAAACATATTCAGAATGGTGTGCAAAAATCATAGAAAAAGAACAAGGCGAAGCAAAATACTTTGTAAGTCAATTAAGCTATGAAGCTTTACCAGAAGAAATGATCGATAAAACAATTATTGAAGAAGCTCAAGCTGGTGGATCAAGTCATAGTAGTTTCCTTCGAGAATATTGTGCTCGATTTACGGATGGTAGCGATAGTTATTTTAATGCAAAAAAGATGGAAGAATGCACCTTGAAATTAGGAGAAAAACCTCATACTCTTTTAAAAGGTGAATCATCTAAAAAATATATTCTTGGAATCGATCCTAATATGAGCGATAGTCCAAATGCGGATTATTTTGCTATGGCAGTATTAGAAATAGATGAAGATACAAAAACTTCAACATTAGTCCATACTTATGCTGGCTTAGGTAATTTAAAAAATCATGTTGCATATTTTCATTATATAATGACTCATTTTAATATTATATTTATCATACTTGATAATGCGGGTTCAGATGTATTCTTATCTAGCTGTAATGAATCAGAGCTATTTAAAAAGGATAAATTAAATATTAAATTATTGGATTTTAATTCAGATTTAGAGGGTCTAGATTATGATTTAATGATACGGGATATTAGGAATAAATACAATTTACAAGATGGTAGAATAGCTATTAATCAAGTATTTACTAGCAATTTTATTAGAAAAGGTAATGAATATTTACAAGCTTGTATTGATTATAAGAAAATTTGGTTTGCTTCTAATACTGGTGGTAATGAAGATTTCTTTAATAAAGTAATGAATAGTAATGCTAATTTAAGTTTAATCCGCACAGAAGATAAAAAAGATTGGACAACTTTAGATTTTATAGAAAATCAAGATGATTTCATATATCAAACTAAGAAACAATGTGCTTTAGTTGAATATACATCTACTAGCCGTGGTAATCAAAACTTTGATTTGCCTCAACATTTAAAAAGAAGTGCCTCTGCTAATAAAGCCAGAAAAGACAATTATTCAGCTTTAATGCTTGCAAATTGGGGGTATAAATGTTATAATGATATTATGTCTCAGCCAGAAATATTAGAAACTCCAACTTTTTCGCCTATAATGATTACATAAGGTGTAATAATTTATGAAAATGTTAAAAAAAGAACAAAATAAATCAAAAAAATCCAAAAATAATGATATTCAACCTCTAATGGTATCCGAAGCTAGTACTAACAAAATGTATGAAGCAAAAGCGTCAGATGATACAAGATCTAGAAGAAATCTAGCTGGAAATATAGTAAGAACTGAAAGATATAAGAATATTGATGATGGATTAATACCTTTTAAATACTCTACTGGTATTAAAGGCAGTTCAAATATCAATATTAGAGATGCAGTTATTCTTTGTCAAAAATGCTATTATAACTTTGCAATTTTCCGTAATACTATTGACTTAATGACAGAATTTAGTTCAAGTCACATATATTTTCAAGGTGGAAGTCAAAAAAGCAGAGATTTCTTTTCCGCGCTCTTTAAGAAGATAAATATATCTGACTTACAAGATAAATTTTTCAGAGAATATTATCGTTCTGGCAATGTATTTCTTTATAGGTTCGATACTCAAATTCAAGATTCTGATATAAGTAAAATCACTCAAACATTTGGCTTAACAAGCAAAGCTTCTGTTAGTTTACCAGCAAGATACATTGTTTTAAATCCAGCAGATATTCAAATTGGTGGAAGTATTAATTTTGCAGTTGGTAGATATTATAAGATTCTAAGTGATTATGAATTAGAAAGATTAAAGAATCCAAAAACAGATGAAGACAAGGAAGTATTTAATAGCTTACCAAAAGAAACTCAAAATCTAGTAATGCAAAAAGGCATAGGCATATTAAGTATTCCTCTCGAAAGAGATAAGATCGCAGCTGTATTTTATAAAAAGCAAGATTACGAGCCATTTGCTGTTCCTATGGGTTTTCCAGTATTAGAAGATATCAATTGGAAAGCTGAGATGAAAAAAATGGATATGGCTATTACAAGGACTATGCAACAAGCTGTTCTTTTAATTACTATGGGAGATACTCCTGATAATGGTGGTATTAACCAAAAGAATCTTGAAGCTATGAGAGGTCTTTTTGAAAATCAAAGCATTGGAAGAGTTCTTATTGCAGATTATACAACTAAAGCTGAGTTTGTTATTCCAGAAATCGGTAATCTTATTGGACCAGAAAAATACGAAGTCGTAGATAGAGATATTCAAATTGGTTTGAATAATATTCTTATTGGTAGCGAAAAATTTGCCAATACAAGTATCAAAGTCCAAGTATTCATGGAAAGATTAAAACAAGCTCGTCAAACTTTTATTACTGAATTTTTAGTTCCAGAAATCCGCAGAATAAGTAAAGATCTTGGTTTTAAAAATTATCCAGAACCAGTATTTGAAGATATTGATCTTAAAGATGATGTTCAATACTCTAGAATTTATAATAGATTAATGGAACTTGGCATCTTAACTCCAGAAGAAGGACTTAAAGCTATTGAAACTGGTAGACTTCCTACTAACGAAGAATCTCTTGAATCACAAGTAAAATATAAAGATTTAAGAGATCAAGGATTTTATCAACCATTAATTGGAGGAGCTCAAGCTGGAGGAGCAGGTAGACCATCTGGATCAACTGGAATTCCTCAAAGTACTAAAAATGTCAAACCAATCGGTCAAGGACAACAATCAAAAGCTTCTATTGAAGAAAAATATAGCGTATTAAAAATTAAAGAAAATCTTTCTAAAGCTCAAAAATTAGAAGAAGAAGTTGGCGCAAAACTCAGAGAAATGCATAATCTTAAAAAGATGAGCAATCAACAAAAAGAAATAGCAGAGCAAATTTCTCATATTATTATTGCTAATGAAAATCCAGAAAATTGGAACGATAAAATATCAGATTATATTTCTAATCCAGTAGACTCAAATGAAGACGCAATAAAAGAAATTCAAGAGATTGCTTATAATCACCAACTTGATAGTTATATCTCAAGTATATTGAGACATAGTAAAATTTAAATTTAAATTAATTTTTTAAATTAAGTAAACCAAACGTTAATTCCGCCAGATGGCGCGCATACAAAATTTTTATTGGTATTACTAGCTAAAGCAAGGGCCGTGTTATTCGCAATAAGGGTTGAAGAATCAAAAATTCTATCTGTTGTAGGATTTGCGTAAACATTAATTGCTTGACCTGCTCTATTTTTGACTTCTATTTCCATTCCAGCTAATGCAGCTGGAAGAGTCAATGCGCCATTTAAAATTCCAGCCCCAGTCACGATAACTTTATCACTTATAATTGTTGTTGAACTAGCTTGGGTTGTTACTCCTGCCCCACTATAAGTAAGTGTACTTTTTAAGAATTTTCCAGTAGCTAAAACTATATCAGTATAAGCATCTCCTAAAGTGGTATTTCCATTAACATTTAAATTTCCTGTCAAGGTACTGTTTGCGGCAACTTGTAAAGTGTTTACGAATGCTGTTCCCCAATTTAAAGCAGAACTTCCAAGGTTTCTTGTGTTATTTGTAGAAGGAATCAAATCAGAAGCAGCCCTTGCATTAAATGAGACTGTATCAGATGTAGCATCTCCTAATGTAGTATTTCCATTCACAGTTAAATCTACGTTTACAATTAAACTATCATCTGTTCTTAGAGTATCATTTGCAGAGCGATATAGATTTGCTAAATTTGCACCAGCACCAAATTCTAAAGCATCAGCAGCTGCTGTTGCATTTACAAGAGAAACTGGTCCAGAATTAATTGTCACTGTATCAGTTGCTCCATCTCCTAATGTTACATTTCCATTTACTGTTAAATCTAAATTTACAATTAAATTATCATCTGTTCTTAATGTGTTTGCTGCAGAACGATAAAGATTTGTGTCTGTACCAATTGTTATTCCAACATCAACAGTACTATCAGTTAAGTTTAAAGTATTTTTTCCATAATTTCCACTTACATTCCATCTTTGATTAGATACCCAACCACTAGCAGGACTAACTGTTTCATAAAGTATAACCTTATCTCCTTGAGTTGATTTTAATACAAGTCCACCTTCATCCGCACCAGCATCATCAGTAAAAGCACTGGTAGTATAACTTCCTCCACCAATTGGAGTTCCAGTAGCTACATTAAGCTCAATAGATTTATCTTCAGCAATAACTTGAGATACTGCAAATTGAGCAGTACTTCCATAAACATTTAAATTGCCAGTAACATTAAGATCACCATTAAAATACCCTGTTCCATCTAGTCTGATATTTCCACCACTTACATGCAATAATTGTACTGGATTAATTGTACCAATACCGATTTTGCCTTGATTAAAAGCTGTACCTTCTACTCTATAGTAATTCTCATGATATTCTGGAATATAAGACATAGTTACCTTTTACCTTTCATTTTATTACACCAAAAACCAGCCACTTCCATTACTTAAAAATTCATAACTAGCAAATCTTTGATCTATCATAAATCCAGTAAAGAATAAGTCTATTCTTTCTGAACCAGTAGCAAAGACCATAATATTACCTTGACCTAGATTTTTTACAGTATATAATACGCCACTATTTTGACTTACTGGTGGTAAATATAAATTAGTAGTTTTCATTATTGGAGTATTTATAAGAGTATATCTACCAGTTATAATTGCTGAAGTTGGATTGCCATCTAGGAATGTAATTGCTCTTCCTGCAATTCTTCCTGCTTCATGAGGCTGATAATCAAAATTACAATCTCCATTACAAAAATCTGGTTTTGCTATTACTCCATCTTTTATAGAAATAGAAGATATAAATCCACTAACATAACCACTAGCATAATTTATAGTTGGACTACCAATAGTATCCCAACCTAAATCAAATCCATATGGTTGCCATAAACCAACTTTATGAGTATAAGTTACTCCATCAGTACCAGTTATGCTTTCTGTAGTATTATTATATGGATTTGCACTTGCATTAGTACAATCTCCTTGAAGATCAGATGGTGTATAACACCACATGCTACCATCTAGATTTCTAACTGTAGCTTCTTGGAATATTCTTCCATGTAAAAATTGACCAGTTTCTCCAATGCCAGTAGAAAGAATTAAATCTCCATCTATTTTAAAGTTTCCGCCAGATACTATTGCTCTAATATCACCAGGTTGATTTATTTGAGAAGGATTATCTCGAATATTATCATATCTATTTTTATCATAGAATTTAAAGTAGCCACCTTCAGTTGCATCAAGTAAAACATTTCCGCTTCTTAAATGTAAAAGTTCTTGTGGATTTTCAAATGGAAGAGTTCCGCTAGTTCCTATTCCTATATTTCCATTTTGTAAAATTGTTATTTTTCCAGAATTATTAACGCCAATTTGCATAGCGTTACTCATATTATTTGGAGTTAATTTATAACCAGCATTTCCAGATATTGGGAAAACTATTTCATTTCCAATTATTGTTGATCCAGTTAATCCAGAAGCCATGAAATTTCTTCTGCCAAACATGTATCCAGAAGTATTTTGTCTTCCAGTGTTATAAGCTCCAATTGTAAATGTTTCTCTACCAGTTATTAAATTACTTTCACCAAAAATAAAATTATCAAAAGATGGATTTAATTGGTCTTCGGGTAATAGATAGTCTTCAAATTGTTGAAGGGAATTTAATCGATTTAATTTTCCATATACATATGATTGAGCAGCTCCAGTATTTAAAATATTATTGTCGCCATAAATATTATTTGAGTAACCAGAATCAAGGTTTCCATTTCCATAAAAATTGCTACTGTTATAGTTAAAATCAGGACCATATCCAATTATTCTATATAAATTTTTTATATAATTTCCAGTAGCCGATATAGTATTTGAAGCGCCATATATTCTTGATGAAGTAGTTCCAGAGTCTATAAAATTACCATCACCAACAATAAATATACCATTAGCTCCAGTATTTAGTTCATTACCATCTCCATAAATATTTATACTACCATTTCCACTTCTTACAGTATTCTGATCTCCTACAATATCAATAGATGAAGAATTAATAAATACAGAATTGCTATCTCCATAAATAGCAGAGTTTGATCCAGAAATTCTATTATCTGATCCATAGATTTTAGTATTCTGGTCATTTAATAAATTACCACGACCAAAAACATCTGTGCCAGTTGCTTTGAATTGATTTTCATTTCCATAACCAACTACTATACTATTAAAACCGCTTACTCTATTTCCACTTCCTAAAATATTATTATTTGCGCCAGAAGAAACATTTTCATAACCAAAAACATGAGATCTTGTTGCAGTTGCAGAAACTCTATTTCCATATCCATAAGTCGCAGAATCTGCGCCAGTAACATGATTGCCACTTCCATAAACGCTTAGTCCAGTAGCATGAGAAGTATTACCTCTTCCAAAAATATTACTATTTGATCCGCCTGAAGTATTAATATTTCCATATCCAACCACCATACTATTAACGCCATTGTTTCTATTTCCACTACCAACTATTACTGCATCTGCTCCAGAAGAAATATTACCTAAACCAAAAACATGAGACCGAGTAGAAGTTGGGACAACAGTATTATTATATCCATAAGTTGCAGAATCGTTAGCATCTATAGTATTTCCAGATCCAAATATGCTTGATCTATAGCTATCATTATTGTCGAAACCTAAATCATTTCCTTCACCAAATATATAACTTTTATATCCATTTTCGCCAATATCATTAGATTTTCCAACTATGGTAACAAGTGATGAACTTGTATTATTATTCCTTCCAAAAATACTTACATCATCTGCCTCCTGGCTAGTTGTATTTGAGTATCCAATTAATATATCATTAAAGGCATTATCAGCCATACTATTTGACTTGCCTATAAGATAATTATCTCCATTTTGTTCTCCCTCCTGATTACTTAAACCAAAAATATAATTATTACTTGTCTCGGAACGACTTATATTATTTCTTCCTATAATATAAGAATTAAAATTTTGACTATTTCCTAAATCACTATTATTTCCTATTAAATTTTCTTCTCCGAATATATAACCACTAGTTCCATTATTATCATTATTTTGTCCAACTGTATAAGATCTTGGCGCAGTAGCTATATTTCTTTCACCAACTATAACTTGTTTTTCATTATAGGATTCATTGATTCTTCCAACTATTGTTGTTTCAGAACTTTTTAAACTATTAGTATTATTTTTACCAACAATAATAGCTTTAAATCCGCTATTTAAATTATCACTTCCATAAACATCAGAATAGTATCCACTTCCATTGATTGTATTTCCTCTTCCAACTACATTTGAGAAATTTCCATAATGAGTTATGTTAATATCTTTGCCAAGAGAGATTATATCAATTCCAGTAACATTAGAATCTTTTCCTCCAACCCAATTTCCAGTTCCAGAAACAAATATACATTCACCAACTAAATCAGAATTATTTGCTGAAGCTTCGTTTCTTCTTCCTACAACAAAATTTCCACTTCCTCTTGTTAATATATTATAATCTCCATAGATATGATTTTCAACACTTGGTTTTTGTATTTTATTATAAGTTCCTGCTACAAAATTTATATCACCATATCCAGTATTACTATGACCATAAATTTGATTTGTTAATCCAGAGTTTAAATTTAATCTTCCATAAACATCAACTTCAATTCCACTAACATCATTTTCTAAACCATAAACAGAAATTTTTTCAAGTGCGCCGCTCTTTATTTTAATTAAATTATTTCTTCCATAGACTAAAGTATTTTTTCCACTGACTTTATTAAGGTCTCCATAAACTAATGAATTTGCTCCTGCTTCAGTACTATTACCAACATAATTATTTTCTCCTACAATAAATGATCCAGTTGAAAAAAGTAAACCACTATTATAATTACCAAATATTTTTACATCATTTGAATTTAATATATTATTATGACCATGAACATGATGATCTGTTCCAGTAATATAATTATTTTCTCCAACAATTGTGATATCGCTTCCGCTAACAAAATTTCCAGTACTAAAAATTCTATCATTATTTCCAAGCACATTATTTAAATCGCCAAATACTTTTATATCAACACCAGTTGCATTATTTCTAGAACCAAATATTTCATTTCTTGTTCCAGAGCTAACATTAAATTGTCCAATAGTTATAGAGTATAAACCTTTTGTATTATTTGTATGACCAAGATCTGTTACTCCAGAATTAAGACCAGAAATTATTCCAGTACCATTTAATATAAAATTTCCATCATAAAGTCTGATAACGCAAGATCCAGGATTAGGAAGATTAGCGTCGGTTCCTTTTCCACTTATCATTAAATTTCCGCTAATAAACCTATATCTACCATAACGATTACTTAAATCATCAAGAATATATGGATCTAAATTATGAGTAACAAAATATTGATCATTAGCTAGTCTATTTAAATTATCAAGAGTTACTTTATATGTAACTCCATCTTGAACTATAGGAAAAATATCCCCTGTTCTTGGGTATGGATTTTCAAATAACTGAGATATTTTCTTGTTTGCCATTAACTTTTCCTTTTACCTATCATAAATTTACACGTAAAATTAGTATAATACTTGAAGATTACTAACTAAAAGCTCATTGTCTTCTTGTAAAAGATAATTTCCATTATATCCAGTTATAGAAGTGATAGTTGGAGCACCTCCAGGAGTCCATGAGCTAACTGGAACTAAATCTGGACTATATACTGTTGGTGCAGTTGCTATATAATATGTACCATTATTTCTAATAGACCAAATGTTGCCGAATTTTACTATAGCAGCATAACCTGCATTTGGATATTGGATTCCTCCAATTTTGTTCCAAATAAAATCATAAGCATTAGATTTTAAATAATTTCCATTTAGTTCTGATTGAATTGCATTTGTAAGTACAATATCTGCTCCTGAATATTCTGTTAAAATAAAATCTTCTACTTTTTCAATTCCTAAAATACCAGAAGCTTGCATTCCTCTATTATAATTTTCAGTATCAACTTCTGTTGTAAAATTTAACTTAGCAGTTTTTCTTGCGCCAATTTGATTAGCATATGAGATTCCATCAAATTTACAATTGAAGAATTGATAATTAAAAGCATTTTCAAATCTTTTTTCAAATTTACTAGATTGATTTTGCCCAGTCCAAGTAAAATTAGGATCATAAACGCAACTATTTTTACAAGATATAGAAATATTATAATCTGCATCTTCTCTAATTAAACTTGCAAGATCATCATATTGTTGATCACCAACAATCATATCTACTGAAAGATTAATTATTAATGGAAGATTAATCTCTCTATCAATTGGAAGTTTGTATCCAATAGCATCCATATTTTCTCTATTAAATTCAAAACCAAATTGATAACCTTGTATTTTTACATCATTTAAATTTAATCCATATCCAGAGCTATTGATATTCATATTAATATCTCCTGGTTGAAGAGCAGCTATTGGATTTTTTGAATCAAGTTCAGAAGGTATATTAAATTTTATACCAGTATTTGTTTCGTAAGTTTTTGGATTAACATATGGAGTATTTACTCCACTTCCGCTCATTTGAAATAACATATTTTCACCAATATAATTAACTTCTGCAGTTATAAAATTTCCAACAGAAGCGCTTTGATTATAAGACGCAAGATAACAATTTCCAAATCCTATTGTTCTATTTGTTTGAGATTTTTTATCAGCACTTCTAGCTATAAAAGTTTGATCATCTGCATTTGAAAAATTTTCATATAGATTTAAATTTTGATTCTGTTGATCTTCAGAAATTGAAATAAAAATATTTCTTTTATCTTTTGTTGTTAATGGCCAATATGGATCTGTTGTTATACAATCATATTCATTGTATTCTGAAGAATTAGTAATAAATTGATTATTAATTAAATCATAGTTAACATCTTCTTCTCCCCATCCAGTAATTTCATTTTTATTACCTTGTATATAAGCTAAAGAAGTTTGGTAACTTGTATCAATATTTGTAACATTTTGGAAAGATCCAACGATTGTAGAGTTCCAATTACCAGTAAATATTCCATTTGAATCATTATAAGAAATATTTTCATTTATTTGTCCAACGTTATTAAATCCCCAACCAGTAATTTTATTGTTTTCTAAAAGCGCAAGAGTATGAAACCATCCTGCATGAATTGATTTTACTCCAGTTAATTTTCCAACTGGAGTATTATTCCAATTTCCAGTAAATATTCCGCTAGTATTATTTAAATTTGTTACCCCTGCCACTTGACCATCATCATTCCAACCCCATCCAGTAACTTTTCCATTATTTAAAAGTGCAAATGAATGTAAATGACCAGCGCTTACTATTCTTGCGCCAGTTAAATTATTTCCAATCGAGGATTGAAGATAATCATTATCTCCCCAACCAGTTACTACTCCTCCACTAATATTTCTAATTGCTAAAGAATGATATCCTCCTGCAGAAATGCCAATAATTCCAGTTAAATTATTTCCACCAAGAGCTTGTCCAGAAGTATTGTCTCCCCAACCAGTTATTGTTTTATTTTTTAATAAAGCTAATGAATGATATGCTCCTGCGCTTATTCCACTCGCACCAGTAATATTACTTACTGGAGTATTGTTCCAATTTCCAGTAAATAAATAATTAGCATCATTATATCCAGTTGTTCCAACTGCTTGACCTTCATCATTTGCTCCCCAACCACTAATTTTATCATTAAAAAGTATAGCTAAAGTATGTAAATAATTTGTGCTAATTTTTTTAATGCTAGTTAATTTACCTATAGTAGTATCATTCCAATTTCCTGTAAATTGACCATTTGTATCATTATAATTTAAATTGTTTGTTAATTGACCTTCTGTATTATCTCCCCAACCAGTAACAATTCCACTATTTCTTATTAAAAATGAATGATAAAAACCTGCTGCAACATCTATAGTATTTATATTATCAAATTTAAAAAGTGGATTTATATTTTTGCCAACATAAAATGGAACATTAGAAGAAACAATATTTGGATTTGGACTTTGAGCTGGTTGTATATATTCAAAACATGGAGAACCAACTCCAATTCCTTCTCCACGACTAGAAAGTTGAGGATAACTTTTTGAATAATCTCTATTTAAAAATCCAGAAAAAAGAAAAAGAGGATCATTGTTATCAGTTCTATAATGATACTTATCTCCTGTATATGGATAATCTAATCTTGGGTGATTTATATTAAATCCCATTCTAGCTTCATTTCTTAATGATGAAAGTATATAAGAAAATGAAACACTTACTTGAGGTTTATTTAAATGTATTCTATCAATAGATGCGGCTTTACCAATTTGATTTATAATTGTTCGATTTGTTGATATGTCATAAGATATATTTTGTATTCTATCTAATCTTTTTAAAAGATTATGATTTCTTGGAAATGTATTTTGATTTTTATCTTTAGGTATGACAGCATTTATAACCGCTGGATTTGGGCTAATATGCTGAAAGTTCTCATAGGTTACATAAGGAAAATCTTCATGATTATTATTCAAACCTCCAGAATAATTAATAAAATGATTACCACTTGCTGGACATGGCCCAATAAAAATATCTTCAACATTATAAATAACTTGATTTTTAGCCATGTACCTTATGCCTTTCATCTAAATTTACACCATAAATTTAAAATTTAAGTGTATTTATATTTAGGATGAATTATAATTCTGAAAACTACGGCTTTGAACAAATTCAAGCCGCTCGTAGAGGTCCAAAATCAGGTGCTCAAACCCCAGCAAAACCAGGCGAAAAAAGAAAAGGTTCTTCTCGCAATAAACCAGGAAGTGCTGGAACAAAAAGCGATAAAGCAATTGAATTTTCTAAAAAAGTAATTGAAGCTCTTAAAAATAAAGTAAAAGAACATAATAGTAAAAATAAGAAAAAAGTAACTCTTGGCCAATTAAAAAAAGTATATCGTCGTGGTGCAGGTGCATTTTCTTCTTCTCACAGACCAGGCATGAGTAGAGGTGGATGGGCTATGGCACGCGTAAATATGTTTCTAAAAATGGTAGGCGGTGGTAAAGTAAAAGACTCTTATAAAAAAGCTGATAGTGATATTGCAAGAGCCTCACTTTCCAACTATGAAGTAGAAGCTAATTTTGAACCAGACGATGAAGATTTTGCTCAAGCAGAAGAAGATTTAAAAAATTATGATTTAAATGATTTTGAATTTAATGATATTAATGAATTATATCTCGATGATGAAGAAGATCGTGTAATATACGGTTTGGAGAATATATAATTATGAAAAAACATAAATTTGAATCAATTTTCGCAAATATTAAAATTCGCCCAGTAGTAAGCGAAGAGAAGGATAAATATTTATCTCTCGCCTCTATTAATAAACTAAGAAAATTTTTACCAGATATTAATACAGAAGATAACGTTGATCTTCTTCCTATTGCTTTTGATGCTTGCGTAGTAAATCGTGTTAATAAA
>Ga0214919_10005814_pt1 | contig 17234 bp, 15 predicted proteins | sample LL1503_MetaG_FD_177994 | JGI IMG/M metagenome (GOLD analysis project Ga0214919, IMG submission 177994) | Freshwater microbial communities from Lake Lanier, Atlanta, Georgia, United States - LL-1503 | ecosystem: Environmental > Aquatic > Freshwater > Lake | place: USA: Georgia | collected...
GCTTATTATAACTTTATAACTGACTTAATTCTTTATATAAGAATTTAATACCCAGATCCTTAATAGTTTTTTTAGCCTCAATATAGGTTGAGTTATGACCAAGCGGGCCCCATTGTGAGGGGTGTGGAGATATATTTGTTTCAGCGAATAACCCTATGACACCTCCTGGGCTTGCAGCGGCAAAGTGCATTAATCCACTGTCAGGAAAAATTGATTTACGAGCTAACCAAATAATACCAATTGTTAAATCAAGTGGAGCCCTTAAGGGAATAATTTCTTTAGGCGCATTTTTTAGTATTTCAGAGGCTATCTCATCGTCCCCTGGATAATTTTTATTATTCTTTGAGCCTGGCGTCCAAACGAAAATAGTTTTCATTTGGAATTTTTTATAAACGTAATTTGCGGTTGCAATGAACTGTTCTTTAGAGGCTTGTTTTTTCTCTCGCCTTGCTCCGAGACCAAAGACAATATATTGATCATGTTTAATATTATGCAGAGTTAAAAATGATTGCGCTTTTTTAAGCCAATCTTCTGGAGGATTAAAATACACATCAGGATAACTTAATTTATTTTTTGATTTAATGATTGGCTTTAGAAGTTCAATCATTCTTATAGATTCATGGAGATTCCTTTTTTTAGGATTCGGTTCATTGACTCCGTCTGTTATCTTATGCCCCTTATTATTTTTAGGGATATACGAAATCGTTCTTTTAGCATTTAACCAAAGAAGTCTCTTCACTGCTTGATGGGAATATTCTCCCCCCGCTGCGATAGCAATATCGTAATGTTCATTTCTAATTTTTAAAAAAATGTAGAACTGATTTAAGATAGCGACCATACTTTTAAAACCAAAAGATTTAGGTTGGGGGTAGCTATAGAGCGTATCAACAAATGGCGCATTTTTTAAAATCCAGGCAGAGGATTGTGGAGCGATGACTGTAAGATTTGATTTTGGGAAACATTTTTTTAAAATTTGAAGCATAGGTGTGGTTAGAAGGAGGTCTCCTAACTTATCACGTTTCAAAACAATGATTTTCATTAAGCAAAAAAATTAAAGGTTAATTTTTAAAAAAAGCGCGCGTGTAGCTTAAATAAAGTCCTAAGAATAAGCAGGCAAGAATGGCATGCTCATGATGGAAGGTCGTATTTACAAATCCTATACCATAAGTAGCAACCCATGCGCTTAGTGAGCCCGCCCATAAATAAGAAGCTTGAGTCGTTTTTTTTGCCCAATTAAAAGTGCTGATGAGATGCTTCATCCAAAATATCATAAATAAGATTGTGACTAAAAGCCCAACAAACCCTCTCTCGACGAGCGCGCTTAAATATATATTATGTGAGTGCCCAGGAAACCAATAATTATTAGGATTAAATTTTTCGCCTCTTAACTCAACAGATACTCTTAATTGCTCTAAGGTAATAAAATGCCAGTTACTAAGACCTATACCAAATAGAGGATGAAATTTTGATGCTTCAAGTGACACATTCCAAACCTTGTCTCTAGAGGAGAGAACATCATTAGCTTTTTGATTGGCGATTTGTTTTTTGACTACACCCGTTTGTAAAGCAATTGAAAGTATGACGATAGAAATGATTGAAATCATTCCCGCAATTTTAATTTTAGTATTCTTACCTAAAAAATAAGTGACTAATAAACCTAAAATAATACCCACACCGAATGCAGCTCTTGATTGACCAATAATTAAACTTACAAAGAAAATTAAACTTAAAATGCCCAAGGCTAAAACATAAAAATTTGAAATTTTAAATTTAAATTTATTTAAATTCAAATGACTCAAGAACCAGCCAAGTGAGGCCCCAAAAATCATGACTAAATAAATAGCAGAATGATTCACATGTCCGACAGAATGAAGTTGAAGGTCATGTTTTGTATGAACAATTAAGTATTGATAAAGTCCCCATAATAATGGAGGGATTGCCCCAAGAATAATGAGCTTAAAAAGACCTTGATAATTTTCTTGTGAATATTGAGCTCGACTTAAAAGCCATCCAGTAAGTATGGCTGTCATGAGTACACTATAACCTTTCCATTCTTCTAAGTGAGGCATGCCAGCGAATAGGGTGCTTAACAGTGCTGTGAATACAATCGTTAGAAAAAGAGTATCCCAAGGATACCATAACTTCATACCTTGCTTAAATTGAATGATCTCTGTTGTAAGCCGAGTCAAAAGGTAACCTACTAAAAAAATATTTTTTGGAGCCTCTAAACTAGGAAGGCTAAGAATCAAAAGGCCAAGCATTACTAGATCAAGGTTGAGTAGTATTTTTTTCATAAAAAACCTTTAAAATTTAAGTGAATGGCTATATCTGAATCCTGCCTTCAAAATATGTTGGACCAAAACCCGATAAAAAATGATTTTATCAATACTTCATGTAAAATTCCTAGCTTAGTTTCAATGGGCTAAATAATCAAATGGATTGAATTCGTATTTAGCTCCATGGATAAACTCTTGTAAATCTTAATTTTGAAATAGAAATATTCAGCCTAATTAGATTTCAAGCTCATTATATAGCCTTTCGATCCTAGATATTTCTTAAGCGCTAGTTTTGTTCTGGCATTTAATAGAGACCAGACGCCTAATTTATCCTCTTGATTTAAACTCTCGCATCGTTCATGCGCTGATTTAATATTGCTTAATGTAATTTGATCTATGACTTCTTGAGCTATGAGCGTAAGCGGATTATCTTTCACCAAATCTTGATCTGCTATAAGGAGATCTTCACCTACATGGATATAAAGATCTATTCCATGCAGGGAAATAACTTAAATCTTATTCATAATGATCAAATTACTTTTTGACTATTCTAGTATCAGGGTAGATTTAAGTAACTAAAAGTTCTGTACATAAACTATTAGCAAAAGGCAACAGAGTACCTATTTATCAAAAACTGTTACAATGTTTCTCAACATTTGGAGTTAGGGCATCAACCACCCTTTTAAAGTTTTTGTGGGTAGTTTTGTTAAGTGGAAAAGGAAAAATTGTATAATTTTTTATATAAGATTTTGGAATTAAATTTTGCTTATGCATTTATACAGTTCGTTGGGCGACCTACCGTTAAAGTATTTAAAAAGCATATTTCTCAAATACCTAGAGAGCCAAATAAAACATATCTAGATGTTGGATGCGGTATCGGCGGCTATAGAAAATTATTTCCTAATAATTACACTGGGATTGATATAAATCAATCCTATATTAATCATGCAAAACATACCTACCCAGGTGATTTTTTTGTTATGGATTGCACTAACTTGAAGTTTCCTGATAAAACTTTCGATCACGTAGTGACATGTGCCACATCGCATCATTTAAACTCTCAAGACTTGATATCAATGTTAAGTGAGGCTTTAAGAGTTCTGAAGGATGATGGACATTTACATGTAATTGATGCTGTGCTACCTAGATCAAAATTCAGCTTAGTAAAGATTCTCTGGTTCAAGTTAGACAGGGGGGGCATCCTAGGACTTTACAGGCTCTTTGTAAATTAGTTAAGAAGAGGGGGTATATTATTTCAAAGAGCACCCTCAGAAGCGCATTACATGAAACTTGTTATTTGAAAATTTCTTCTTCAAAAGCTAATAATAAAAAAAGATAATTTTGAATGTAAGATGTTAAATTAAGTAGGCAATTAAATTGGCGTTATATGACAAATAAAACTACTCTTGATTTATTAGATATTTCTATAGTCGTGCCCATTTTTAATGAGCAGGGCAATATTTTAAGGTTATGGCAAGAGCTGCATGAAGTTATGCAATCACAGAGCCAGTCCTATGAGATTATTTTTGTGAATGATGGAAGCTCCGATAACAGCTTAAAAATCCTTAAAAAAATTCAGGATCCTCAAGTGCGAGTTGTTAACTTGATGCGCAATTATGGACAAACGGCTGCAATGGTTGCTGGCATTGATATATCTAAAGGATCTGTTGTTGTAATGTTAGATGGTGATGGTCAAAATCCAGCCTCAAGCATTCCTAAACTGATTAGCAAATTTAACGAAGGGTATGATTTAGTTTCTGGTTGGAGAGAATTTCGCAATGACCACATACTTACGAGAAAGCTCCCAAGTTTTATAGCTAACAAAATTATCGCTAAGATTTCCGGTGTCCCTTTACATGACTTCGGATGCACATTAAAAGCATATAACGGTGAAATGTTAAGAGGTCTTAGACTTTATGGTGAGATGCATCGTTTTATACCTGTATATATTTTTTGGGCTGGAGGATCCATTGTAGAAATTTCTGTGGAGCATAGGGAGAGATCTTCAGGAGCTTCGAAGTATGGTTTAAATAGGTCAATCAAGGTCATCCTTGATCTACTAGTAGTTGTTTTTTTACATCGGTTTTTTACTCGTCCGATGTATGTTTTTGGTGGATTTGGTTTCTTTTGTTTGTTTTTAGGAGTTGCTTTCGGAATAACTGCAGTTTATTTAAAGTTATATAAGCACTGGTCATTCATTCAAACTCCATTGCCTTTATTGAGCCTAACTAGTCTAATGTTGGGTGGAATATCTATTCTTATGGGTCTTCTAGCAGAGATTATTATTAGAAATTATTTCGAAAGTCAAAACAAGTCAATTTATAAAGTGAAATTACCTTAAGAGCTGGAGTGCTGTGGATAAGACGTTATATGAATTGGAAAATCATGTTAAGCAAAGTCATTGGTGGTTCGTTGGGCGACGTAGACTTTTTTCGAAACTGATTCATAGCCTTAAGTTAGATTATGCATGTCCGATTCTCGATGTTGGGTGTAGTACTGGAACTAATTTACGCATGCTAACTAATAGCGGTTTTTTGAATGTTATAGGCTTTGATAGGAATCCACTTACTCTTAATTATGTTGCAGCTGAGGATTGTGCTTCTTTAGTAATTGGAGATGTCTGTGAGCTTCCTTTTGATGATAATTCATTTAGCTTGATCCTCGCCACTGACATAATTGAGCACGTGGATGATGATAAGAAGGCCGTAGAGGAAATGTTTAGAGTTCTTAGAACGGGTGGTTTCATGCTTATATCCGTACCGACCTTTCAATCTTTATGGGGCCCCCAGGATAATTTAAGTCACCACAAGCGACGTTATAGGCTAGCAGAGCTTCTTGCCATCCTTAATAGAGACGACTCTGAAATATTAAGTAGTTTCTATTTTAACTTTTTATTATTTATACCAATTCTGATTGTGCGAAAATTCTTAAATCTAATGCCAATGAATTTCAGAAGTGAAAATGAAATTAACACTGTTTTTGTAAATAAGTTGTTAACCAAGATTTTTTATCTAGACGTTGATTTAGCTCCCTTTTTGCCTATTCCATTTGGGGTTTCAGCCTTGGTATTGTTAAGAAAAAAGAATTCGTAGATTATCCCATGAGAAAAGTTTTCAGTGATTCTCTAATCGCATCATTTGTAATATTTCTATGTGTTTTACCAATGTTTTTAACCAATCTACAACCATTTTCTATTGGCAATGATTATTTTTTTAATCTTGGCACAGGAATGCCTTTTAATGCTGAAACCCTCGAATTTCCAGTTCAATTTGCTGAAGAGGCTAAAAATAGATGCATAGAAACTGACGCCCACTGCATTAATTATAAAAATGTCCTTTCTTCAGACTTGCCATTTAATTATCCCATTATGTCTTTGATGGGCCTTCTTATAGAGCCGGTTGATGACTTTATAAATCATGTCCAGAAAATTGGAATTGCCGCTGGATGGATCGGATTATTAGCTTCTTTATTAATTATTTTCATAGTCGGAATTACTTCCAATATCCCAATTCGTATATTTTGTTTTTTATGGATAGTTGCCGCTTTAAGGTTTTGCTTGAATTTCAAATCAATTCCTTCCAATCCATTAATTGACCTACCGCTTCAAAAGGTTGCCCTTCTTGGAGCTATAAGTTTTACTTTAGCTAATAGTAAATTTCTACGTGAATACTGTTGTAAGTTTTTGCTTACTTTTTATGGAATGGTTTTTTCTTTCATCAGTCTAGTTGGCTTATTTACATTTACACCTTACGGTACAGGAAGTTTTTTAATTTTATGTTTTTTTGTTTTTTGGGCTACAGCCCTTAAAGAAAGTGGAGATCTGAATTGGTTAGGTTTGCTTGTTGGGCTTGTTGCAGTCGTCGCTGCTCATTCGGATATTTTTTGGCTTGGCTTACTTCCAATACCAAGAGGGAATTTACTTCTTTTACTTTCAGTTATGCTACCAGTAATTCTTCTTAAACCCAAAAGTCGAATATGCTGGTTAATTTTTTTACTGCTATTTTTTCATGTTTCTGTTACATGTTTATTGGCCTTTTTAATATTCCTGACAGAGCTTATAGTTTTTCTGTTCAAGAAACGTACCTCACAGCTTCTTTTTGCAAGTTTTTTCCTTTTAATAATTTCTTTTGGCATTGCCCACTTTCAATCAGGCTTTAGCTCTATTGACATTGAGTTATTCTTCAATAGTATTTCTAAATTTGTGCTCTCTCACAAAACAGAATCTTTAGAACTTGTTTTGTCATCTCTCTGGCTCGGTCTTCTCTTATTTTCTTTTGGAATTGCCCTTTTAACTTTTCCAAAGAACGGCCGTTGGGATGCTGTTTCAAAAGTTACATTAATGATGGCTTTGCTTCAAACTTTATCTTTGCTGAGCAACCTATTAAAAATTGCTGGAGTAGAAACTTTAACTCCTGGACTTGCTTCGATAATTTTAGCCCCAGACTACCTTTCGCCGCAATTACATACGGTTGTCTTAATAACTGTTTGTGCAGAACTTTTTGTCAAGAGAAAGGAGTTTCAGCCTATTAAATTTCCAACTTCATTCCGTATAAATATTTCAATTATTGCAGTCTCATTTTTAGTTTGGGGTTTTGGAGAATCTCCATATTCATCTGATATAAGTTCTGTCATGTCTGAGCGGGTAAAGGCACTTAAAGCTAATTCGAATTTATATGAACTTTCAGGGGCTGATGAGGTTTATTTGATTACAGACACAAGACAACCGAATGATCCTTTAGAATATCTGTCAATGCTAAAATATCGTGTACGCCTGAGAAATGGATTAATTGATCGCAGTAAATCTAAGATAGAAATCGTTCCTGCTCCGTAAAGAACAAGTATTTTAAAAAAAAGGATTTAATTTGAACTCTCATGTACCTGAATGGATGATGAAAAAATTATGTACTCCAGACAATCACTATCCTTTAATCCAGGCTGATGGCAAGTTGCTTGATATACATGGCGAGAGGTCATTTCCTGTAAAGAATTCCATTTTGCATATTTCAGGAAATTTTATCTCAAATGCTGGTAGTGATCAGCAAGTTCATTATGACTCTGTTTCTAATAGTTACATGGCGAATCTATCATATCCCCATACTAAACAATATATGGAATATCTTGACAGGCAGATTTTTTTGAATATTGGAAAAGCCTCACTGGGCGATACTATTGAGTTGTGTTGTGGCCAAGGGGAGGCTCTTAAATTGCTTGAGGATAAAATATCTCATGGAGTTGGTGTTGATGTCTCAGAATCAATGCTTGAAGAGGCGCTAATTAATTTGACAAATGAAAAGTTCTATTTTGTTCAAGGCGATGCAACAATCCTCCCATTTTTTCCGGAGACTTTCGATACAGTCGTAATGTTTGGTGGCGTGCATCACATCCCAGATCGAGCTGCCCTTTTCTCAGAAATACATCGAATCCTTAAGCCTGGAGGAATATTTTTATTTAGAGAGCCTGCAGATGATTTTTTGTTATGGAGAATAATTCGCAAAATAGTGTATCGTCTCTCCGCAGCCTTGGATCATATTAATGAGCGCCCACTTCGATACCTTGATACAAAAAAATCATTATCGGAAGCTGGATTAGAATTGTTGAAGTGGAGAACGATGGGTTTCTTCGGATTTTGTTTATTTATGAATAGTGACGTTCTAATCGTAAATAGATTGTTTCGATTTATCCCTTTTATACATAGACTAGTTAATATAATGAATAAAATTGATGAGCTTGTTATATCTCTGCCATGGATGAGAAAGAATGGCCTTCAGGTAATAGGAATTGCTATAAAAAATGTGAAGAGTTAAAGGTAGTTTAAGGCTTCAATAAGCTTTCTAGGCTTACTGAGCTAAGGAATGATTATTTAGAGCATGACAACACCAAAGGAATTGACGGTGATCAGTCTTTGAAGAAATATGATCTTGGCAGAATTTCTCATAATTTTTTTGGTTTATGCCTGGAGGGCAATTTATGTAAGACATCTCTGGAAGCCATTTTAGCAATGGAATTCCGAAGCCTTTCTTTTTACGATGGATAATTTCAGATGGAATTAAATCTGATATAGCTTGTTTAAGTATAATTTTTCTCTTCCCATGACTGTATTTCAATTTTGATGGCAGCCGGCGAATAAAGTTGACTAGATCAAGATCTAAAAACGGTGAGCGCACTTCCAAAGAGGATTGCATTGATGCCCGGTCAGTTTTAGTTAAAATATTATCTGGAAGATAAATGTTAGTATAGTAATCTAAACTCCGATCAACTAGTGAGTTGGATGCCGAAGAGTTCCATAAATCAATTGCCTCACTAAACACATCCTCACTATCAACTTCTTTTTCTAAAAGCTCTGTTAATTCTTCAGGGGCTAATGGCCCATACCAAGAAGGATTCCATTTGTCGGCTGAAAAGTTTAACCCTTTAAGAACACACTTTATTTTGAAATCTAAACTCATATTGCCCGATGATGTGGGTAACAAATTTGCTAGCCTCTGTAATCTATGATTGGCTTTTTTTGGTATAAGCGTTTGATATATTTTTGCGAGGGAGAGGGCTGAGAAAGTATCATAACCAGCAAATAACTCATCTGCTCCATCACCACTTAGGGCAACTTTCACGTGGCGTCTAGCCAGTCTTGATAGAAACCATGTTGGTAATAAAGATGGATCCCCTAGGGGCTCGTCCATTTTTTCGAATATTTTTGGGGTGAGTGATTTAGCTATTTCAAGGCTCAAAATTTCTAAATGATGATTAGATTTTAAGTGCCTAGCAACAAGAGATGCATATTTACTTTCATCAAATGAGGTTTCATTGAATCCAACTGTAAATGTTTCTAATTGGGTTGACGAATATTTTGCCGCTATAGCGGCGATAGAACTAGAGTCAATACCGCCGCTAAGAAAAATGCCGACCGGTACATCGCTCATTAATCTTCTTCGGACTGCTTGATCTAGAAGATGCCTTAGCTCTTCTGCCAAACTGGAAGAGCTGCGATTATGATATGGCTCGACCGAATCAATTGTAAAGTTCCAATATGGTCTTGTAATGAGTTTCATTGTTTGAAGTTTTAAAAGGCCCCAGTGCCCATGCTTCAGTTTTTTTACGCCTTTATAAATTGAATTTGGGGCCGGTAAAAACCCATATGCTAAAAACTTCTGGAGTGAATTAGTATCAAGTGTTGGAGAAAAAGCTTTGTGTTTGGTAAAAGCCGAAGACTCCGAAGCAAACATGAAATTATTTTTCAATAACGAGTAATAAAGTGGCTTTTCACCGAAACGATCTCGAGACATAAATAGCTCGCGACGCCGAAGATCAAGTATAGCAAAAGCAAACATTCCATTGAGCTTCGATGGAAGCGACATTCCCCACTCCTCCCATCCGTGGACTAAAACTTCTGTATCGCTATGGTGGCTTTTAAACTTATGTCCGAGAGATTCTAAGTTAAGCCTTAATTCCTTGTGATTATATATTTCCCCATTAAAAACGACTTGAATGTTGCCATCTTCATTTTCCATTGGCTGTCTGCCAGTTTTCAAGTCGATAATTGCTAGGCGATTGTGCCCTAACCAGGCTCTAGTGTTACTATCATGGAACGTGTTACTATCATCAGGACCTCTATGGCGGATAGTGTCCATCATATGCTCCAGTTGTTGAAGATCTCCATCACCAATAAAACCAACAATTCCACACATTATTAATGTTACTCCATTTGCAGTTTATTTTTTCTTTATATCACAAACTCATATCATATAAACAAAAGATTAAGGCGAAACCTAAAAGCAGTTAAAGCGAAAATTAATAAAATTGATCCAATTTTGCCTTAATCAAAATACCAATTTTAATTGCCTTCGTAATTGGAGAAATTTAGGAATTAAGTAAGCTTTAGCTAAACACCTTTTAGAAATTCTTTAATTAAAAGCCTCTAAAGGCTTAAATCTTATTAGTAATGATAAAATTACTTTATGACTATTCTCGTGACAGGTGCTGCAGGCTTTATTGGTTCTAATTTTGCATTGGATTGGTGTGATCAATCGACTGAAGATTTGGTATCTATCGATTTATTGACCTATGCAGGGAGCTTAGAAAATTTATCCTCTTTAACCAACAATCCTCGGCATCATTTTGTGCAGGGCAATGTTGGTGATAGGAATTTAATTTCAAGCCTCCTAAAAACATACCAGATAAGAGCAGTTCTGAATTTTGCAGCTGAAAGTCATGTGGATCGATCAATTTACGAACCAAAAGATTTTATCGAAACCAATATTTTAGGCACATACAATCTTCTTGAATCCGTGAGATTTTATTGGAGTGATTTAGATCAAAATTTAAAACAAGATTTTCGTTTCTTCCATATATCCTCAGATGAAGTTTATGGATCACTTAATTCATTTGATCCCCCTTCAAAAGAGAATGATCCCTATAAACCTAATAGTCCATACAGTGCAAGTAAAGCAGCAAGTGACCATTTGGTCCGCGCATGGTTTCAGACTTATAACCTACCAGTTTTTACAGTTAATTCTGTCAATAATTATGGCCCATATCAATTCCTTGAAAAATTAATCCCCTTATGTATCTTGAATGCCTTAAACGATAAACCTCTACCTATTTATGGCGATGGTCATCAGATTCGTGACTGGATTTATGTGAAAGACCATTGCAGCGCAATTCGAGAAATTTTAAGGCATGGGCAAATTGGCGAAACTTATAATGTCGGCGGATGGAATGAAAAAACAAATTTAGAAGTCGTTAAAACTTTGTGCGCGATCTTAGATGAATTAAAACCAAAATCAAATGGCAAAAGTTACTCTGATCAAATCACTTTCGTCAAAGATAGGCCTGGCCACGACAGAAGATATGCTATTGATGCTTCAAAATTAAAATGCGAACTTGGCTGGAGACCGCAAGAAACTTTTGAAACAGGACTTCGTAAAACAGTAATTTGGTATTTAGAAAATCTAAATTGGGTAAATCATGTTGCGAGCATTAAATATTAACATTGGGTTAAAAAACACTACGTATGAAAATATTTCTTACCGGAAAAAATGGGCAGTTAGGCCATAAAGTTGAAAAGGATTTAAAACAAATCTATGAGGTTGTTGCAACAGATCGTGATACTTTAGATTTAATTGATGCTCAATTTATCAAAGATGCTATTTATAAAATTAAACCCAATTTGATTATCAATACCGCGGCCTATACCAATGTCGATCAAGCAGAAAAAGAAAAAGATTTAGCCTATAAAGTCAATGCATTAGCTCCAAAAGCATTAAGCCAAGCCGCGAAAGTCCTTGATATTCCCATTATTCATATCTCAACCGATTATGTCTTCGATGGAACAAAAGTAGGGGCCTATTTAGAAGATGATCAAGCCAACCCTTTATCAGTCTATGGAATAACAAAATGGCAGGGGGAAGAATTTGTAAGACAATATCCTAAACATTTTATTTTAAGAACGAGCTGGGTTTTTTCATTTGAAGGCCGAAACTTTTTGAAGTCAATTTTTAAATTAGCCCACGAAAAAACTTCATTGAATGTGGTTGATGACCAATGGGGATCGCCCACCTCTGTAACAACATTAAGCAAAGCTATTCAAATTATCATTCAATATCTTGATCAAAAAAATAATTCGGATGTCTATGGAACATATCATGTGACATCCGATGGCAAAACAAATTGGTATTTATATACCAGAAAGATTTTAGATATTTTAGAGTCTTATAAAATTGAATTAAAACTTAAAAAAAATTTCTTATATCCTATTTCATCCAATCAATATAACCAAGATACAGCAAGACCTAAAAACTCTAAATTAAATACAGATAAGTTTAAAAAAATCTTTATGACAGAATTTTCTCATTGGGAAAATGAGATAGATGACACAGTTTTACAAATGCTTAAATAAATGAAAATTACCCCTTTAAATATTCCAGATATCTTAATTATTGAACCAAAGTTATTTGAAGATGACCGCGGGGTTTTCTTTGAAAGTTTTAATTTAGAAGCTTTTAGAGATGCTACAAAGTTAAATATTGAGTTTGTTCAAGAAAATCATTCCATTTCTCATAAAAGTGTCCTGCGGGGACTTCATTATCAATTACCACCTTATGCACAAGGAAAGTTAGTTAGAGTGATTCAAGGAGAGGTTTTTGATGTTGCGGTAGATATGAGAAGATCTTCGCCAACTTTTGGTCAGCATGTTTCTCACATATTATCGGCTGAAAATAAAAAGCAAATGTGGATTCCTAAAGGGTTTGCCCATGGATTTTTAACGTTATCTGAAACATCTGAATTTCTTTACAAGACAACTGCGGCTTATAGTGCAAAAGATGAAGAATGTATCATTTGGAATGATGATTTTTTAAAAGTTTTTTGGCCATTTAATTTGCCTATAAAGATTTCATCCAGGGACAGTTTGGGCAAATCTTTTCGAGAGGCTAGGTTTTTCGATTAATTTTCACTGTATTGCTTGACTTTATTTTACTCTCAACTGTAAGATGTTCATAAATGAACATCTTACAGTTGAAGTGACATGGCTAAAATAACTAAACATATCGATCCTGATATTCATTTTAGGGTACTTAATGCCCTAGAAGAAAATCCACATATTACTCAAAGAGAGCTTGCTCAAAATTTAGGCGTGAGTCTTGGAGGTATAAATTTCTGTCTTAAAGCGCTTGTTGAAATTGGACATTTAAAAATCAATAATTTCCAAAAAAATTCCAATAAATCAGCATATCTTTATTTACTCACCCCGACCGGGATATCAAATAAAGCTATGCTCACGACAAGTTTTTTAAAGCGAAAAATGGATGAGTATAAAGCACTCAAGATGGAAATTGATCTCATTAAATCTAAAATAAAAGATTCAAACTTGATCAATGACAGTACTCGCTAAAATGCAGAATATTAACCCCATCTGCGAGCCTCTTTTTCAGCTCTGGCACCACATGAGGTTACGACGCAGGTATCAATTTATTGTATTGCTAATTTTGATGGTGTTTGCTTCGTTCGCAGAAATTATTAGCATAGGTAGTGTTATTCCATTCTTGAGCGTATTAACATCACCTGAAAATTTTTTTGCAAATCCCCTAGCTCAGCCACTGATTTCCTTTTTAAAAATTAAGAGTGCAAATCAACTTATAGTACCTTTGACGATTATTTTTTGTTTGTCAGCTATTTTATCTGGAGGTGTTCGAATAATTGTATTAGTAATTACGACTCGCCTATCATTTGCAGCGGGATCAGATTTTAGTATCGATATTTATCAAAGAACACTCTATCAACCTTATAAAGTGCATCTGAGTCGAAATAGTAGCGAAATTATTAATGGAATCTCCAATAAAGCTAATGCAATTATTTCTGGCGTCATTGTTCCAGTAGTTACCTTGTTTAGCACTTGTATAATGTTGTTAGGAATTTTGTTTACACTTTTTTATATTAATGTTCTTATTTCTTTAACTATAATTCTTATTATTGCTTCAATTTATACTATTCTTGAAAAATACACGCGAAGTAATAAGTTACAAAATAGTCAAATAATTGCAAAACAATCAAATCAAACTATCAAATCATTGCAAGAAGGTTTGGGAGGTATTAGGGATGTTCTTCTTAATAATTCACAGAATATTCATTGTGAAATATATAGGCAAGCTAATAATCCACTTAGAAGAGCTCAAGCAAATAACCAACTGTTGAGTCAGTGTCCAAGATTCATTATGGAAAGCCTTGGCATAGTTTTGATTGCTGGATTAGCAATCCATCTATTTAATGGCCCTGAAGGGATGTTGAAAGCTATTCCTGTACTTGGTATTTTGGCTTTTTCCGCTCAAAAGATGCTCCCGCTAATACAACAATGTTATCAAGCTTTTTCAAATATCCAGGGTAGTTATGCGTCGCTTAAAGATACTCTCACATTGCTTGATCAGCCCTTACCTTATGATTATTACAACAAGCAAATAATTGAAATTAACTTCAATCATGATATTAAATTTGAGAATGTCAATTTTCGTTATCAAGCTGATTCTGAAAATATTATTCAACATTTAAATTTATCTATTAAAAAAGGAGAAAGGCTCGGTGTGATTGGTGCTACAGGAGGCGGCAAGAGTACGCTCATCGATATCTTCATGGGTCTTCTTGAGCCTACAGCAGGCTTTTTAAAAGTTGACGGAAAGTCTATTACCAAAAAGAATGTTCGCGGATGGCAAAGACGAATTGCTCACGTACCACAAGTGATTTTTTTATCAGACACAACCATCGCAGAAAATATTGCATTTGGTATTGACAAAAAAGATATTGATTTTGATCGAGTGCGAGATGCAGTAAATAAAGCAAAGCTTCAAGATATTATAGATAAATTACCAAATAAATATAATACCTTGGTTGGCGAGAGGGGGATTCGACTTTCGGGTGGACAACGCCAGAGAATAGGTATTGCAAGAGCCTTATATAAAAACGCTGATGTTTTAGTGTTTGATGAAGCTACCAGCGCGCTAGACAACAAAACAGAAGAATCTGTGATAAGGTCTATCGAAGCACTTGGCAGTGAAATTACCGTCATTATGATTGCTCATAGAATTACAACTTTACAAAAATGTACAAAAATTATTGAGCTTGCCAATGGAAGAATTGCCAGAGTTGGAACTTACCGCGATATTTTAAGCTTCCCTCATTAACCTTAAATTTAATCAAAAATCCTATGCTAAAAAACTCTTCTATTCTAATCACAGGTGGTACCGGTTCATTTGGAAATACTTTTGTTCCCATGACGCTCTCAAAATACAATCCCAAGCGCTTGGTTATTTTTTCGCGTGACGAGATGAAGCAATGGGAGATGGCACAAAAGTACCAAGGTGATCCGCGTGTAGTATTTGTGATAGGTGATGTACGAGACAAAGACAGGCTTTCAAGAGCTTTAGATGGTATAGATTATGTGGTCCATGCGGCTGCTACTAAAATTGTTCCTACAGCAGAATACAATCCTTTTGAATGTGTTAAGACTAACATAGATGGCGCGATGAATGTGATCGATGCTTGTATCGATCGCGGGATTAAACAAGTAGTAGCTTTATCAACAGACAAAGCAAGTAATCCAATTAATCTTTATGGAGCAACGAAGCTTGCATCAGATAAACTTTTTGTGGCAGGTAATGGATATGCTGGTATGCATGATACTCGATTCTCAGTTGTACGTTATGGTAACGTCATGGGATCACGAGGTTCTGTCATCCCATTTTTCCAATCTTTGGCAGCAACGAATGAGCTCCCCATTACAGATGAACGCATGACACGTTTTATGATTACACTAGAGCAAGGTGTAGAGCTTGTTTGGCATGCATTCGAAGACATGCAGGGTGGTGAAATTTATGTTAAAAAAATCCCGTCTATGAATATTCTTGACATCGCAAAAGCAGTAAATCCTTTAGCCAAACATAGAATTATTGGTATACGTCCCGGAGAAAAACTTCATGAGCAAATGATTGGTTTTGAAGATGCACCTTATACATACGGATATAAAGATCACTATAAAATTTTGCCCATGATACATAATTGGCATAACGATCCCTTACGAATAAAAGATGGAATAAAAGTTGCAAATGATTTTATTTATTCTTCCGATAATAACGTTGAATGGATGTCAATTGAGGCACTTAATCAATGGATTAATCAAAATAAACCAAAGATGGGTGTCAATTAAACTTAAATGAAAGAAGATATTTTAATCACAGGCGGCTCAGGTCTTTTAGCACTTAACTGGGCTCTTGCTGTAAGAGAAAAATTTAATGTAACGCTAGGGCTGCATGATCGCAAAATCAATCTTAAAGATACTAGAAGTATTTTATTAGACCTAGATTCAAAAGAAACATTAACACAAGCACTTGAAGCATTACAGCCTCAATTAGTCATTCATGCCGCAGGATTAACGAGCATTGAGCAATGCGAATCCAATCCAACATTGGCAAAATATATCAATGTAGATCTAACAAAAAATCTTGTGATGGTTTGCGCTAAGTTAAAGATTCCCATGGTTTACATATCTACCGATCATTTGTTTTCGGGAAATGAATCTTTAGTACAAGAAGACTATCCAGTTTCGCCAGTGAATGTTTACGCCAAAACAAAAGCTGAAGCTGAAACTTGTGTATTAGATTCTTATGCAAAAGCGCTCATTATTAGAACAAACTTTTATGGCTGGGGCACAAGCTATCGACCTTCTTTCAGTGATACGATAATCAATCATTTACGTGCCGGTAAAAAGATAAGTTTATTTAAAGATATTTATTACACGCCTATGCTTGTTGAGCCTCTTGTTTATATAGTGCATGAATTAGCTCATAAAAAAGCAAGAGGCATATTTAATGTGGTCAGTGATGATCGCATTTCAAAATATGATTTTGGTTTTCTAGTTGCAAAGAGATTTAATTTAGACACAAATTTAATCGAAAAAGGATCTATTAACGATGAACCTAATTTGGTTATCCGGCCTCGTGATATGAGTCTCTCAAACGAAAAAGCTTCTCAATTATTAGGTCAGAAAATCGGTGACGTTTTTGAACACCTTAAAAAACTTAAAAAGCAAGAAGATAATCGAATTTCTCAGGAGCTACAAACATTATGATTCCTTACGGAAAACATTACATTGATGAAGACGATATTCAGGCTGTAGTGGATGTTTTAAGGAGTGGCTTCCTAACTCAAGGACCTACTGTTGAGGCTTTTGAAAATGCTATAGCAAAATATGTTGGCGTTAAATATGCGGTTGCAGTTTCTAGCGGGACGGCTGCGCTACATTTGGCGGCTTTGGCAGCGGGCGTAGGTGCAGGGACATCCTTGGTTACTAGCCCAATCACATTTGTTGCTAGTGCAAATGCTGCGCTATATACTGGCGCACGAGTTGTTTTTGCAGATATTGATCCAGCTACCATTAATATGTCTCCAGAATCTCTTAAAGAGGCTTTAGTAAAAAAC
>Ga0214919_10005815_pt1 | contig 17233 bp, 20 predicted proteins | sample LL1503_MetaG_FD_177994 | JGI IMG/M metagenome (GOLD analysis project Ga0214919, IMG submission 177994) | Freshwater microbial communities from Lake Lanier, Atlanta, Georgia, United States - LL-1503 | ecosystem: Environmental > Aquatic > Freshwater > Lake | place: USA: Georgia | collected...
GCAAAGCCCAAGGCGTGGCGGTGTTTGGCAGGAAGGACTACCAACAGCTGATGGTGATTCGCCAAATGGTGCGCCAGTTTGCCCTGCCCATCGAGATCAGCGGCGTGGACACTTGCCGCGCCCCCGACGGTTTGGCGCTGAGCTCGCGCAACGGCTACCTGAGCGAGGCTGAGCGCGCCGAGGCGGTGCAACTTTCCATGGCCCTGCGACAGCTTGGCCAAGCAGCCTTGGCCTCAGGCGCGGCACTGCCCAGCCAATTGCCGCAACTGGAAGCCCAAGCCATGGCGGCCTTAAGCCAGCGCGGCTGGCAGCCCGACTACCTCACCGTGCGGCGCCGCCAAGACCTGCAAGCACCGCTTGCCGGCGACCCGCTGGTGGTGCTGGGGGCGGCGAAACTGGGTGCGACGCGCTTGATTGATAACCTAGAGGTTTAAGCGGCGGCTGTGCGGCGGCCAGATGCTGGGCTTATTCGCCCTTGGCCCCACGCCCCATCAGAGCAGCCACCGCTTGCTGTGGCGATGAATGGCCTTGCAACACCGCGACCACCGCTTGGGCGATGGGCATGTCAACCCCCAGTTGCTGGGCGCGCTGCACCACGGTGTGGCCGGTGTAGACGCCCTCGGCCACGTGGCCCAAGGCTTGCAAGATGTCGGGCAGGCTTTTGCCCTGCGCCAGGGCCATGCCCACTTGGCGGTTGCGGCTCAGGTCGCCGGTGGCGGTGAGCACCAAGTCGCCCAAGCCGCTCAAGCCCATGAAGGTGTCGGCGCGGGCGCCCAAGGCCTGACCCAAGCGGGAGATTTCTGCCAAACCACGGGTGATCAAGGCGGCGCGGGCGTTCAAGCCCAGTTGCATGCCGTCACACAAACCGGTGGCAATGGCCAGCACGTTTTTGACCGCACCGCCCACCTCCACGCCGACGATGTCGTCGTTGCCATACACGCGCAGGCTGGGGCTGTGAAACACCGCCGCCATGCGCTCGCGCACCCAATCATGGGCACTGGCGGCCACCAAGGCGGTGGGTTGGCCGCGTGCGACTTCAATGGCAAAACTGGGGCCGCTCAAAGCACCACCACACAAGTGGGGGTCGACCGCATGGGCCACCTCATGGGGCAAGGGGCCGCCCACTTCAGGGGCAAATCCTTTGCAGACCCACGCCACGGGCGTGCGCCCCAGGTGTGGGGCCAAAGCCTGCAAGAACGTGCGCAACGCAGACACCGGCGTGGCCAGCACCAACAAGTCCAAACCGGGCAGCAGTTCGGGCAAGGATTGGTGGCTGATTTGCAATGTGTCTGGCAAGGCCACGCCAGGCAGGTACTGGGCGTTGGTTCGCTCGCGCAGCAAGGTTTGGGCATGGGCCGGGTTGCGCGCCCACAGCACCACTTGGTGCTGCTGAGCAGCGCTGATGGCCAGTGCGGTGCCCCAAGCACCAGCGCCGACAACGGCCACCTTCATGCTGGGGTTGCTCACCACAGGCGTGCTTTCAAGCCGCTGTCAGTCGCTCATTGAACCGCAGGGTTGGCCGCCGTTTGTTGGGCCTGCTGCTCGTACATGGCTTGGAAGTTGATTTCGGTCAGGTGCACCGGCGGAAAGCCCGCGCGCTGCACCACGTCGGCCACATTGCCGCGCAAGTAGGGGTAGACGATTTGAGGGCAGGCAATGCCCACCAGCGGGCCCATTTGGTCTTCGGGGATGCCGCGCACCTCAAAAATACCGGCTTGCTTGGCTTCGACCAAAAACACGGTTTTGTCTTGGATTTTGGTGGTGACGGTGGCAGTGACGGTGACTTCAATCACGCCGTCGGCCACGTTTTCGGCGGCCAAGGCCAATTGGATGTCCACCGAGGGCTGCTCTTGTGACAACAAAATGCCAGGCGAGTTGGGTTGCTCCAGGGACAAGTCTTTGAGGTAAATGCGCTGAATTTGAAAAACGGGGGCTTGTGCTTCGGCCATGAGAGCGGTTCCTTGTGCGAAAAAAAACCCGTCCGGACAAACGCCCAGGCGGGTTGGGGTGTGGGCGGATTATCTCAGGTTGGCGATTGCAACAAGGGCTGCAAGCCGCCTCGCCCGTCCAACGCGATCAAGTCGTCGCATCCGCCCACATGCACGTCGCCAATAAAGATTTGCGGCACCGTGCGCCGCCCGGTGATGGCCATCATGTGGGCCAGTTGTTCGGGGTCGGTGTCGATGCGTACTTCTTCGATGTGCTCCACGCCCTTGGACTTGAGGATGTTTTTGGCCCTGACACAGTAAGGGCAAACCGCGGTGGTGTACATCTTGATGGGTGGCATGGGGTTCCTTTCAGTTGGCGGGCGATGCAAGCAAATGCCTGTGGTGGATGGGGGCGGAAAGCGTCAGGATTTTTCGGTGGGCATATTGGCGTCGCGCCAGGCCTTGAGGCCACCTTGCAAGCAAAACACCTGCTCATAGCCGAGCTTTTTGGCACTGGCCGCTGCCCTTTGGGCGCGTTGGCCAGAGGCGCACACCATCAACAAAGGGGTGGCCTTGTTCTTGGCCACCTGGGGCAACTGGGCTTCCAATTGCTCCAAGGGCAGGTTGTGGGCAGCACCTATATGGCCCAAAGCAAACTCTTCGCTGGCGCACACATCAATGACCACCGCCTTTTCGCGGTTCATTTTAAAAACCGCATCGTTCACACTCAAACCAGGGGCGCTCACGCCTTGTAAGGTGGGCCACAACAGCAAAAGTCCGGAGGTCAAGGCGATGCTGATGAGCATCCAATTGTCGGCAATGAAAGTCAACGGGTGTCCTGTTCTGTGGGGGTGGAAAGGCCATATTCTAAAATCACCGGCTTTGCCCTGCCCTCAGCCCCTTTAAAGACCATGTACAAGCTTGTCCTGCTTCGCCACGGCGAATCCACTTGGAATTTGGAAAACCGCTTCACCGGGTGGACCGATGTGGACCTCACCCCCACGGGGGTGGCCCAGGCCCAGGCGGCCGGTCGACTGCTCAAAGCCGAAGGTTTTGAGTTTGATGTGGCCTACACCAGCGTGCTCAAACGCGCCATCCACACCCTGTGGCACTGCCTAGACGGCATGGAGCGCCAGTGGTTGCCCGTGGCGCACAGTTGGCGCTTGAACGAGCGCCATTACGGGGCGCTGCAAGGCCTGAACAAGGCCGACATGGCCAAGCAATATGGCGACGAGCAAGTGCTGGTGTGGCGGCGCAGTTACGACACCCCACCCCCGGCCCTGAGCGAGAGCGACCCACGCAGCGAGCGCGGCGACATCCGTTATGCCAAGTTGCCCCCCGAGCAAATTCCACTCACCGAGTGTTTGCAAGACACCGTGGCGCGGGTATTGCCCTTTTGGAACGAGTCCATTGCCCCCGCCATCAAGGCGGGTCGGCGGGTATTGGTGGCCGCGCATGGCAACTCGATCCGCGCCTTGGTGAAATACCTGGACAACGTGTCCGACCAAGACATCGTCGGCCTGAACATTCCCAACGGCATCCCCTTGGTGTATGAGTTGGACGCCCAATTGCGCCCCACCGGGCACCGTTATTTGGGCGACGCCAAAGCAGCGGCCCAGGCCGCTGCCGCCGTCGCCCAGCAAGGCCGCGCTTGAGGCACTTGGGCCAAGGCACCACCGCCTGTCGGGTCTTGGCCCGACACCCCTTAACGCGCCGCCCCGGCTCGTTGTATATTGGTCACTTATTCATTCGCAGCTGCGGCAGGACAACATGGGTCAAAAACTAAAGATCGTGAGCTGGGTCTCGATAGGTGTCTTGGTGGGGTCTTTGACCACCTTGTCACTGCAGTCGGGTGCGCGCAGCGCCATGTCACCCCTGCCACTGGAAGAGTTGCAGCAACTCGCAGCTGTATTTAGCATGGTCAAAAGCGACTACGTCGAGTCTGTGGATGACAAAAAACTCATCTCCGACGCCATCGCTGGCATGGTGGCCAGCCTGGACCCGCATTCACAATATTTCGATAAAAAATCCTACAAAGAGTTTCGCGAAGGCACGGCCGGACGCTTTGTGGGGGTGGGCATCGAAATCACCCAAGAAGATGGTTTGGTCAAAGTGGTTTCGCCCATCGAGGGCTCCCCGGCCGACCGCGCGGGCATCAAGTCTGGCGATCTCATCACCAAGGTCGACGATGCAGCGGTGCGCGGCCTGAGCCTGAACGAGGCTGTCAAGCGCATGCGCGGCGAGCCCCGCACCAAAGTCATCTTGACCCTTTTTCGCAAGTCTGAAAACCGCACCTTCCCCGTGACCATCGTGCGCGAAGAAATCAAGGTGGTCAGCGTCAAAGGCAAGCCCATTGAACCTGGCTACGGCTGGGTGCGCTTGACGCAGTTCCAAGAGCGCACGGTCGAAGACATGACCAAAAAGCTCGAAGAAATTTACAACCAAGACCCCCAACTCAAAGGCTTGGTCCTGGATTTGCGTAACGACCCCGGCGGCCTGCTCGATGCGGCGGTGGCGGTATCTGCCATCTTTTTGCCCGACGATGTGACCGTGGTGTCGACCAACGGCCAGCTCGAAGAAAGCAAGTTCATCTACAAAGCTTCGCCCCAGTATTACCTGCGCCGGGGCGCTGACCCGGTGCGCCGACTGAGCGAAGTCACCAAAGGCATTTACAAAAAAATTCCCGTGGTGGTGCTGGTCAACGAAGGCTCGGCTTCGGCCAGTGAGATCGTCGCAGGCGCTTTGCAAGACCATAAACGTGCCACCGTGATGGGCAGCCAAACTTTTGGCAAAGGCTCGGTACAAACCGTGCGCCAACTCGGGCCCGACACGGCTTTGAAAATCACCACAGCCCGCTACTACACACCCAGCGGGCGCTCTATCCAGGCCAAGGGCATCATGCCCGATGTCTTGGTCGATGACACCGCCGAGGGCAGCCCCTACGCGGTATTGCGCACCCGCGAAGCCGATCTTGAAAAACACCTCAACAGCGGCCAAGGCGCCGAGGTAAAAGATGCGGCCCGTGAAAAGGCCCGCGAAGAAGCCCTCAAGCGGCTGGAAGAAGAGTCCAAGAAACCCAACAGCGAGCGGCGCCCGCCTGAGTTGGGCAGTGCGGCCGACTTCCCGCTGCAACAAGCCATCAACCAGCTCAAAGGTCGCCCCGTGTTGGTCAGCAAGACACAGTCTGAACGCCCAGCCGAGAAAAAGGAGCAATGACCGACGACCAGTTGCTGCGCTATTCACGCCACATCTTGCTTGACGAGGTGGGCGTTGAAGGCCAGCAGCGGTTGCTTGACGCCCACGCCTTGATCATCGGCGCCGGTGGTTTGGGCTCACCGGTGGCCTTGTATTTGGCTGCCAGCGGGGTGGGCCACATCACGGTGGTGGACCACGACAAAGTGGACCTGACCAACTTGCAGCGCCAAATCGCCCACACCACCGAGCGGGTCGGTCAAGCCAAAGCCGCATCTGCCGCCTTGGCCATGCGCGCCCTCAACCCCGAAGTGCAAGTGCGCGCTTTGACCGAGCGGGCCGACGCCAAGTTGCTCAACACCCTGGTGTCACACAGCCATGTGGTGATCGATTGCTGCGATAACTTTGAAACCCGCCACGCCGTCAACGCCGCCTGCGTGCAACACCGGGTGCCCTTGGTGTCGGGGGCGGTGATTCGCTTTGATGGACAGGTCGCCGTGTTTGATGCCCGCGCAGCCGCCTCGCCGTGCTATGCCTGCGTGTTCCCGCCCGATCAAGCGCCACCCGAGGTGCATTGCGCCACCATGGGCGTGCTCGCACCCCTGGTGGGGCTGATCGGCAGCCTGCAAGCCGCCGAAGCGCTCAAGCTGATCGCTGGCGTGGGCTCCTCACTCATGGGCCGCTTGCAAATGCTCGACGGAAAGCACATGGCATGGAGCGAGTTGCGATTGCAGCGCCAGGCCGATTGCCCCGTGTGTGGCGCAGACGCGCACTGACACCAGCGCCTGCAATTCAGTGGCAAGGCCCGTGGCGATGGCGAAACTCACGCGGTCGCATCGCCTGGGGCTGCGAAAACAAACCCAAGCGCTGGCTGGCGGCTTGTTGCTCCAAGGCCGCATACGGGCCTGGATCGCGGCGATACTGATACGACCAAGCATGCCCTTGCGCCACCATAAGAGCGCCCACATCTTGCCCATGAACTGACAGTTGGACCAACCAACGACCATGGTCGTCCACATCTCGCATGTGCACGATCAGGCGTTGGCCCCACACCCAACGGGCCAAGGCTTCGCGTGACTGCAAGCCCCAGGGTTGGCATATCTCCGGGGCGTCAATGCCTTTGATGCGCAACTTGTGCGGTGCGCCGCCTTGGGTCGCTTGCACGTGCAAGGTGTCACCATCGACCACTTTGACCACCAAGCCCTCCCACTGGGCCGCGTTCGGTGGGGATGCTGTGTGGTGGGGCGTTGGATGCGTTGACGCACCGTGCACAAAAACGCTGGCCGCAGCACTGGGCCACAAGGCCCCAGCCTGGGCGCTCCACCACAGGCAAAGGGCCACCCAATGGCCCAGGTTGCCCGCCCCCGATTGACGCTGCCCATGCCCCATGTCGGTACGCCGCCTCCTTGTTGACGGGCAGTTTATGTCAACGCGCTGGTGCAGGCCAAGGGGCGGCGATGATCCAACCCTCCAAGGGGTCGAGTTGGGCGGGCAAGCCATACAAAGCGTCGCCCAATGCATGGCGCTGGGCGGCCCATGCGGCCTGTACCAAACACAACACCGCATCCAAACTGTCGGCGCTGGCGTCTTGTACCAAAGCGTCGCGCTGCGCATGGCTGAGCACCAAACGCTGGTCACCAGCGTGACCCATTTCCAACGCATGGATGAGGTCTTTGCGCGCAATCAAACGCTCTGGGGTTTGTTTGGCGCGGTCATCGCTTTTGTAACTGCGGGCACCCAAAACAGCGCGCGCGAGCATGCCGGGGTAGGCCTCCAAGGCGACACGGCGTGGGTCCCCCGCATGCAATCCTGGGAAGTGCACGCCCGCCTGTATGAGCCTGGTCACGCCTGCATGCAACATGAACGCCACCGGCGGGTTGACCCATTTCATCGAAGGGCTGGAACCAGCTGGCCCATCGGTGGCGCGGTGAGCAAACTTATTGCCAACGGCACGGGCATCGCAAAAAGTTTTGAAGGTGCTGCGAATTTGCGCGCGGTCCAAGCCCGCGTAATGGGCCATGCAATCGCGCCAAGTCAGCGGCCAATTGAGTTGGGTGACCAATTCGCGCGGCAAACCAAAGGGCAAATCAAAGCCCCCCACCCAGTCACCGGTTTGCGCCATCACTTCGCTCCAGTCGGCCAAACTTTCGCAACGTTGCAATCGATCCAAACGAACGCGCTGGCCTTGGCAGTGGCCCCAGGCCAAGACAATGGGTTTGCGACGGGTCGGGCTGCTGCTGAAGTCGCAGCCCAGCAAGGCAGACATGCGGTGTTCAGCCGCGCCCGATGATGGATGCTGTGGCCATCAACTCTTCGAGCAGGGCCAGCGACACACCGCCCGATACCGCATAGGGATCCAGGTCATGGGTTTCAGAGTACTTGAGCACAATGGAGGTGTTGAGCCGTGTCAGATTGACTTGGCCCATCGTCCATCCGCCGAAGCGTCGCTCGGTGATTTCTTCGTACAACAAGATCACCACATCGCGGTGGCGCTCATCATTGACGATCTGGTGGTACAAGGCATTGATCTGGTTGCGACCACCCTCGAGCGCCTGCAAATAAATGCCACCGCCATAGCACAAGATACCGGTGATGCCGTTGGACAAATTGTGTTCGCGCGCAGAGGCCAAGATGGAGTCGGTGGCACTGCCGCTGTTGGGATTGACGGCGCGGCTGACATAGATCATTCGGACCAGCATGGTCAATCCTTTTGTGGAATGAGGGATAAAAATTCGCGGCGCAAATTGGGGTCTTTCAAGAAAGCCCCCCGCATGACCGAATTGATCATGCGGCTGTCCATGTCTTTGACGCCGCGCCAGGACATGCAAAAGTGGGTGGCCTCCATGACGATGGCCAAACCATCGGGCTGGGTTTTGACCTGAATGAGGTCGGCCAACTGCACCACCGCCTCCTCTTGGATTTGGGGTCGCCCCATGACCCACTCGGCCAATCGCGCGTATTTGGACAACCCGATCACGTTGGTGTGCTCATTGGGCAACACACCAATCCATATCTTGCCAATCACCGGGCAAAAGTGATGGCTGCAGGCGCTGCGCACGGTGATGGGGCCGACGATCATCAACTCATTGAGGTGCTCGGCATTGGGAAACTCGGTCACCGTTGGGGACTGCACATAACGCCCCCGAAACACCTCGTTGAGGTACATCTTGGCCACGCGCCGCGCCGTGTTGCTGGTGTTGTGGTCGTTGTCGGTGTCGATCACCAAGGCGTCAAGCACGCCTTGCATCTTGACCTCGACTTCGTCAAGCAAGGCTTCCAAGTCACCAGGTTGAAGGAATTCGGCGATGTTGTCGTTGGAGTGGTAACGCTTGCGCGCTGCCTCCAGGCGCTGGCGAATTTTGACCGACACGGGGGTGCCCACATCGGATGGTTCTGGGGTGGGCGTGGCTTGATGGGGCTTCAACATGTCCAGATGGTATCAGTCAAGCCAAGGCCCTTGCATGGATGGTGGCTTGTCCTCAGTAGCGCTTGCCGCTGACAAAAATAGCCATGCGCAGCAAGCCCGCCGAGATGGCATCCAAGGCGCGCTCTGCCCATCCCCGGTGGGCATGGTCATCGGCCAGAATTTGACGCGACCCCACGGCCAAGGCATGGACCAAGCGAGCCTTTAAGGCATTGGCCAAAGGCGGGTCGCGCGCCACCACATTGGCTTCACGCGCGAGCAACAGGCTCAAAGGGTCCAGGTTGGACGATCCCACCGTGACCCACTGGCCATCGATGACCGCCACTTTGGCGTGCATGTAACTGGCTTGGTATTCGTGAATGTGGATCCCCGCAGCGAGCAAAGGACCATACAAGTGGCGCGCAGCGCGGTAGGGCACCACATGGTCATAGCGGCCTTGCACCAAGATGGTGATGCAAACCCCGCGCTGGGCAGCGGCCAACAAAGCGCGGCGCAGGCGTGCCCCTGGATAAAAATAAGCGTTGGCAATCCACACCTCATGGCGCGCACGGCCCAGGGCGTGCAGGTAATGGCGCTCAATGCGGGTGCGGTGGCGCAGGTTGTCACGCAGCACCAAGCGCCACCGCCCCGTGGTCAGGCGGCGAGTCTCGCCCGACAGCTCCTTCAAGGCCCCCACCGCCGCAGACAATTTGCTGTCGCGCCAATCACGCATTGCTTGGCTGCGCCACCACAGTTGGCGCATGGTGTGGCGCACATCGTTTGCCAACGGGCCTTGCAAACGCACGGCAAAATCCAAGCGGGGTTGGTCCAAAGCGGTGTTTGCATGCGGTTCGTGTAAATCGTCCATCAGATTGATGCCGCCACAAAAAGCCACTGCGCCATCGATGACACACAGCTTGCGGTGCAAACGACGCCAGCGGCTGGGCACCAGCAAACCCATCGGGGCCACAGGCTCAAAGGTTTGCCATTGAACACCTGCCAAGCGCAAACGCTGCAGCCAAAATTTGGGTGCAGCCGGCGTGCCCACCCCATCGACCACCACACAGGTTTGCACCCCGCGCTGGGCGGCGCGCTCCAAGGCCTGCGCCACATCCAAGGCGCTGCCATGAAAGTCAAAGATGTAAGTCTCTAAATGGATTTCGCTTTGCGCCGCGTCCATTGCCTCGATCAGCGCGGAAAAGTAAGCACGGCTGCCCTCCAACAACGTGATTTGCAGCGCGGTTTTGGTTGGCTGCATTTCAAAAAGCAAATTCGGCGGTCAGTGGCAAATGGTCTGACATGCGCGCCCACACGGGCCCATGGGGGGTGTGGCTGCTCAATGGTTGCAGACCCCGGGCGTATATGCGATCGAGCTGCACCATGGGCATGCGCGAGGGGAAAGTGGGTGTGGGCAAGCCATGGTGGCAGCGCAGCCCCATGTGGGCCAGGGGACGGTCCAAGCGGCGCGCCCAGTCATTGAAGTCGCCAGCCACCACCAAAGGGGCATGGGCGGGCACTTCGCGTTGGACAAAGTCAAACAGCTGGCGAACTTGACGCAAGCGAGAGCCCGCCAACAAACCCAGGTGGACCACGATCACATGCACCTCGCGCTGGTCTACGGCCAGTTGCACGTGCAACAAACCGCGTTGCTCTAACCGGTGGTCCGACATGTCCTCGTGCTGATGCCCCACCACCGGCCAGCGCGAAAGCAAAGCATTGCCGTGCTCGCCATGGCGGGTAATGGCATTGGTGCGGTAGACGGCCACAAAGCCTTCAGGGCGCAAAAAATCCGCTTGGGGCATGTCTGGCCAACGCTTGAAGTGCTTTCGACCCAAACGGTGCTCTTTGCGCACCTCTTGCAAGCACACGATGTCGGCGTCGAGCTGCTCGATCGCGTGCCCCAGGTTGTGGATTTCCAAGCGCCGCGCAGGGCCCAGCCCTTGCACGCCTTTGTGGATGTTGTAGGTGGCCACGCGCAAGGTCTTCATGGCACGGCCTGATCACTGAGCGATGGCCCGCCTGTTTGGGCGTGCATGGCCATTTGACTGGGCAGCATCAATATCGCCTCTGCATTGGAGGGTGAAAACACTTCATCAGCGGCTTGCAACCAAGGCAACCAGCGGTACTCGGTGTGCTCGGTGGGACTGAGCACAATGGTCACCTCGGTGGGAACCTGCAATCCAAACACATGCTCGGTGTTGCGCCGAACATCTGGGGCATATCGCGGCCAGTATTGGGGGTAAATGTCGTACACATTTTCCAAACCCCAGTCCCACAGCACACAACCGGGCGCATGAACGTCCAAGCCCGTCTCTTCCGCCACTTCACGTGCGGCTGTTTGGGCATAGGTTTCGTGCAAATGGTCTTTGCTGCCCGTGACCGACTGCCAACTGCCCATGTCGGCCCGGCGCAGCAGCAACACCTGCTGGTCCAACGTGTGGATGACCACCAAAACCGACTGGGGAAGTTTGTAAATGGGCTTCATGGTGAGGGGGTGCGGCGCATTTGAAGTCAATCGCCCGGGCATTTTGCACCCTGCTTGATGGCCAACAGAGGCAATTACGCCGATGGCACACGTTGAGGTGTTTTATTGAATACAAAAAAGTGACTTTTGGAGGCCATGAAACACACCATAATCCTTCTCTTTGACTCTCTCGGATTGTCGGCTTAGCAAGGCTGGCCATGCCATCAGCCCCATGCACCGCACGATTTTTCAAACCCCCGTCGTCAACACCTTGCTGCGCTGGTTTTCGGTGGCTTTTCTCAAGGCCACCGGTTGGAAGCTGGAGGGCCAGTTGCCCGCCAACGCACACAAAAGCGTGCTGATCGCTGCACCCCACACCAGCAACTGGGATTTGCCCTACACCTTGATGGTGGCGTTTGCTTTGCGGCTGAACATCTATTGGATGGGCAAAGTGCAAATTTTTCGCTTTCCTTTTCGCGGGCTGATGATGTGGTTGGGCGGCATTCCAGTGCAACGTGAGAAGACCAATAACTTGGTGGCTGCATCGGTGCAGACCCTCACGGATGCCGACGGCCCGGTGCAACTGGTGGTCCCACCGGAAGGCACCCGCAGCCAAACCCGGTATTGGAAAACCGGCTTTTATTACATCGCCACTGGCGCCAATGTGCCCATTGTGTTGGGCTACTTGGATTACGCCAAAAAAATCAGCGGTCTGGGCCCGGTGTTTGAACCCAGCGGCGACATTGAAGCCGACATGGCTCGCATCAAAGCCTTTTACGCGCCCTTCAAGGGCAAGAACCCGCAGCAATTTGTCACGGACTGACTAGGCCGTTTGGGCCGCGCGGTTGCGGTTGGGCTGCGGTTCAGGGTGGCCCACCAAAGCGGAGGCCAAGCCCAAATTCAACAGCTCTGCGGCAGATTGTGTGCTGGCAGCCAGCCAATCGTTCCAAAGCGATGGGGGCAGCATCACAGGTGAGCGTTTTTCCTCTCCACCCTTGTGAAACCGCTGCATCAGTTCATGGTCATCAGCGTTGACGGTGAGCATGGCAAATGACACCACGGTCGCGCCAGTTGAACTCTCGCGCCAGCGCTCCCACAAGCACGGCAACCCCAAGGGCAGGCCATCTTGGCTGGCAATGGACCAGCGCACAGCGCGGCCGCTTTCATAGCAGGGTTCATAAAACCGATCGACCAACAGCAAAGCATATTGGCGCGCTTGCCAGGCATGGCGGAAACTGGGCTTGTCTGGGGCCGTCTCGCTCCTGGCGTTGTAGGTGTGGCGGCCAAAACTGACGTCTTTGGCCCAGGGTGGTATCAGACCAAAACGAGCCTGCCCCGCAGCGTGTCGGTTTTGCTGGTGGCTGCGCAACACAATGGGTGCCTCGTAGCCCGGGTAGGCCTCTTCAGGGTGCCCGTTTGGCCAATCCACCCCCAGGGCCTGCGCCGCCCATTCGGTTTGTCGGGTAGGGGTGAAGTTGGTGCACATGGGTGCAAGAAACGTTCACCAGCCGTCGTCATCCGATCCAGATGAACCCACGTCCCAGCTGTCACCGCCACTGCCTGCATCAAAGGTGCCCATATCTGGGCGACTGGGGGCATCAAAGGGCACATAGCCCGCACTGTCATGGCCTGCATTTGAACCCGCATTGGCACTGCCTGGGTTGTGGCTGGCCCCACCCTCCATGGCCTTGGACAAGGCATAGCCTGCGGCCAACCCGGCCACACCGCCAATGACCGCGCCACCCATCGCACCCATGCCACCAGGGGCTGGCGCGCCCGCTTGCGGGTAAGCTGGCGCAGCGGCAGGTGGAGCGTACTGGGCACCAAAACCACGCGGTGCGGTCGTTGCTGCACCGGCTTGCGCAGGGTTCAAGCCCGAACCAATGATGCCGCCTGCGGCCATGGGCGCACCGCCGTAAGCCGTTGCTTGTGCCGCCATGGGTGTGGCCGCTATGGGTGCTGTGGCCGCACGGCGGCGCAGGATCAAGCCCAGCAACACCAAACCACCGGCCACGACCCAAACATACATGAGGTTAAAACCGCCACTGGGGGCTTCGTTGGCTGGGGCAGCAGTTGGTACAGGCGCCGCTTTGGGGGCCACAGCAGTGCCTGGGTTCGCTGGCGCTGCCGCAGGCGCACCGCGCACTTGCGCATGCACCGTGTCGTAGGTTTTGGCAAAGGCCTCGGGGCTGGTGGCGAATTTCAAACCAGGGTCAATGGTTTTGGCTTGGTCCAAGGCCTGTTGGGCCTCGAAGTATTTGCCTTGGCGCGCCAGCACTTGGCCCAATTCGTAATGGGCCTTGGCACTTTGTGGCTTGGCCTGCAAAACCTCGCGCAACATGGTCTCGGCTTGGGGCAACTGGCCCGCTGTGACCGCAGACTCGATGTCTTTGGGGCTGGGCAAAGCCCAAACCCAACCGGCAGCCAGGGCCAAGACCAACGACAAAAACAAGCGCAAAAACAGGGGGTGGCGTGACAGGTTCATGAATCATCCCTTTCGGAGAAAGACAACAGGCACATTCGAACACAGCCCAAGGCAAATGGTGTGACAAAGCCTTGTGAAGGCTGGGGCCAATGCCCCCAGCAACCCGCTATGTGGGGCGCATTGGGGCCAAAGCAAGGGTCAGGGGACCACCTCACAAGCCCGAGAGCCCCCATGGCCGGGCTAAAGGCCAATGCCTGACCCCCAGCACGCACCAAGGCGCGCTCAGGCGACTTTGACCGCGTCGAGGTTGCGCAAACGGATGTGCAATTCGCGCAACTGCTTTTCGTCCACCGGCGAAGGTGCTTGGGTCAGCAGGCATTGGGCGCGTTGGGTCTTGGGGAAAGCAATCACGTCGCGGATGGATTCGGCACCCGTCATCAAGGTGATGACACGGTCCAAGCCAAAAGCAATGCCCCCGTGCGGTGGGGCGCCGTACTGCAAAGCGTCGAGCAAAAAGCCAAACTTGAGTTGGGCTTCTTCGGGGCTGATTTTCAAAGCGTCAAACACTTTTTGCTGCACATCGGCACGGTGGATGCGCACCGAGCCGCCGCCAATCTCCCAGCCATTGAGCACCATGTCGTAGCCTTTGGCTATGCATTTTTCTGGGGCGGTGACCATCCAATCTTCGTGCCCGTCTTTGGGTGCGGTGAAGGGGTGGTGCACCGCGGTGTAGCGCTGCGCCTCTTCGTCGAATTCAAACATGGGGAAATCCACCACCCACAGGGGCGCCCAGCGGTCTTCAAACAAACCACTCTTTTTGGCCAACTCGCTGTGACCCACCTTCAAGCGCAAGGCACCCATGGAATCGTTGACCACCTTGGCCTTGTCGGCGCCAAAAAACAGCACATCGCCATCTTGCGCGCCGGTGCGCTGCAAAATTTCGGCAATCGCTTTGTCGTGCAGGTTCTTCACAATGGGCGACTGCAAACCGTCGCGCCCTTTGGCCACATCGTTGACCTTGATCCAGGCCAGACCCTTGGCACCGTAAATTTTCACAAACTCGGTGTAGCCATCGATCTCGCCACGGCTGATCTCGCCCCCGCCCGGTACGCGCAAGGCCACCACGCGCCCACCTTTGCTGGTGGCCGGCGCACTGAAGACTTTGAAGTCCACATCGCCCATCACATCTGTGAGTTCGGTCAAACCGAGTTTGACGCGCAAATCGGGTTTGTCCGAACCGTACAAGTGCATCGCATCCTGGTAGCTCATGACGGGGAAGTCCCCCAAGTCAATGCCCAGGGCGTGTTTGAACACGCCTTTGATCATGTCTTGGAACAAGGCACGGATTTCTTCTTCGGTCAAAAACGAGGTTTCGATATCGATTTGGGTGAACTCGGGCTGTCGGTCGGCACGCAGGTCTTCGTCGCGAAAGCACTTGGTGATTTGGTAGTAACGGTCATAGCCAGCCACCATCAGCAATTGTTTGAACAACTGGGGCGACTGGGGCAGCGCAAAAAATTGCCCGTCATGAACCCGACTGGGCACCAAGTAGTCGCGCGCGCCTTCGGGTGTGCTCTTGGTGAGCATGGGGGTCTCAATATCGACAAAACCATTGGCATCCAAAAACTTGCGCACCTCCATGGCCACTTTGTAGCGCAGCATGAGGTTTTTTTGCATGTAGGGGCGGCGCAAATCGAGCACCCGGTGGGTCAAGCGGGTGGTCTCAGAGAGGTTGTCGTCATCGAGTTGGAACGGGGGCGTGACCGAGGGGTTGAGCACCGTCAGTTCATGGCACAGCACTTCGATCTTGCCGCTTTTGAGGCCGTCGTTGGTCGTGCCCTCGGGGCGGGGCCGCACCAAGCCTTTGACCTGGATGCAAAACTCGTTGCGCAAGTCTTCTGCGATGGCAAACATCTCGGGGCGATCGGGGTCGCACACCACTTGCACATAGCCTTCGCGGTCGCGCAGGTCGACAAAAATCACACCGCCGTGGTCACGTCGGCGGTTGACCCAGCCACACAGAGAGACGGTTTGCCCGCTCAGGGCTTCGGTCACCAGACCGCAATAATGGGAACGCATGGCCATACTTTGCTTTCTCTTGTCAATCAACGCCGCCGATCAAGCGTGGGGGTTCAGGGGTTTGGGGTCCACAGGCACATCGGGTGCCACCGCACCCATGGAGATCACATAGGTCAGGGCTTCGTCAACGCTCATGGACAACTCGATCACATCGGCGCGCGGCACCATCAGGAAAAAGCCGCTGGTGGGGTTGGGCGTGGTGGGCACGTACACGCTCATCCACTCGCCGTCCAGGTGCTGGGCCACCTCGCCAGAGGGCGAGCCGGTTTGAAAACCAATCGTCCACGACCCGGCGCGCGGGTACTGCAGCATCACGGCCTTGCGAAACGCGTTGCCATTGCTGGAGAACAACGTATCAGAAACTTTTTTGACACTGGTGTAGATGGACTTGACGATGGGGATTTGGGTGAACAAGCGGTCCCATTGGCGCACAAACCATCGGCCCGCCACGTTGGAGACCAAGGCACCGGTGAGCAACAAAAGCAACAAGATCAAGCCCACACCCAAACCAGGCACTTCGCGCAGACCAGCCACAGGATTGACGCCGCCTTCGGGAATGACCGAGTCCAACCCATACATCATGCCCAGGAATACCCCATCGAGCAAACCCACCAACCAATGCAACACCCAAATGGTGATGGCCAGGGGAAGCCAAACCAGCAAACCAGCGAGCAGGTATTTTTTGATCGGTAGTTTCATGGTCTGGGGTTCACAAAAGATCAACGCAATGGATCAAGGCAATGGGCCCGTGTCAGGTCGATGACGCTGGGGTGCTGGGGCTGGGCGTGCTGGCCGGTGTGGTTGCAGCAGCAGGGGTGCTGGCTGGGGCAGACGAGCTGGAAGCATCAGCCGACTTGGCGCTGTCGCCGCTGGGGGCATCGGTTTTGGTCTCGGGCTTTGCGTCAGATTTGGCCTCACCGCCCTCTTTGGCCGCACCCGTGTTGCCGCCACGAAAATCAGTGACGTACCAGCCCGAACCCTTGAGCTGGAAGCCAGCCGCCGTGACCTGTTTGGCCAAAGCCGGTTTGCCGCAGGCCGGGCAATCGGTCAAGGGCGGGTCAGACATTTTTTGCAAAAAGTCCTTGGCATGGCCACAGGACTCGCATTTGTAAGCGTAAATGGGCATGGTGTGGGAGGGATGGTTACAGACGGCGGCAAGCCTGTTGACTGCCGCGCAATGCAAAACAAGCAATTATAGTTGGGCGCTTGGGGGCCTTCTTCAAGGGCCGATAGCGCTGAAACAAGCTACCGAATCAATGGCCGCCACTGCCGTCAATTCCGGCCAAGGGAAGCAAAAGGATGTTGGCTTGTCAGCCTAAATACCCTCGCTTTCAACCGCCAGATCCCCCGCAATCAGCTTGAACTGCTCCAGCGCCGCTTGCAGGTCTTCCACAATTTCTTGCGCAATCACGGCAGGTGCGGGCAAGTTGTCGCTGTCGGCCAGGCTATCGTCTTTGAGCCAAAAGATGTCCAGGCTGGTTTTGTCGCGGGCGATCAGCTCGTCGTAGCCATAGGCGCGCCAGCGGCCATCGGGGTTTGCGGCGCTCCAAGTTTCGGTGCGTTGGTGGCGCTGACCCACCTTGTACAAGTCCACAAACTCGTCGAGGTCAGCGCGGCGCAGCGGGTTGGTTTTGAGGGTGAAGTGCTTGTTGGTGCGCAGATCGTAAATCCACAGCTTTTGCGTCCAGGGTTTTTCAGAGGCAGGCTTTTTGTCAAAAAACAGCACATTCGCCTTGACGCCT
>Ga0214919_10005816_pt1 | contig 17230 bp, 13 predicted proteins | sample LL1503_MetaG_FD_177994 | JGI IMG/M metagenome (GOLD analysis project Ga0214919, IMG submission 177994) | Freshwater microbial communities from Lake Lanier, Atlanta, Georgia, United States - LL-1503 | ecosystem: Environmental > Aquatic > Freshwater > Lake | place: USA: Georgia | collected...
TTATCGTAAAGGGGGAAATGGTTTAGAAACTCATTTACTACTGTGATGATTGTAGAAGGGAAATTTCTAAATTTCAAAGTATGCCAAAATGGAATGTTTCAAATAACGGGCTGTAAAAACGATGAACAACCTGAGAAATGTATGAAATACATTTGGGAATATATAAAAGATAATGTTGATATCTACCGATTAACAAGAGGTGATACGTTCGAATGTATCTATATCCCAGCGATGAGAAATATAGATTTCAGTTTGGGCTTTCTGGTCGATAGAGAAAAATTCGCCCAATATATGAGTAATCAAACAGAATTCCATTCACTCTTAGAAACATCGTTCGGTTATACAGGTGTGAATATAAAAATACCTGTAACAAAGGATATAACAAGCATGAAAATTAAAAAAACCGTAATGTTTGAAAATGGACAATGGAATCAGAGCGAAATTCTATATGGTGATTATTTACAATACGTATCGAATAAGGAACAGCTAAAAAAGATAAATAAAAAACGGTATAATACTTTTTTAGTGTTTCATAGCGGAAAGGTGATAATGAGCGGTTTGAACGATGAATTTATGAGAGATGTCTATTATTATTTTTTAAACATCATACATAAATCACATCTTGAGTTTCAAGAAAACTTAATAATTTAAAAAAAAATATATAATTTTTTTATTTTATATTAAATATAAAATAATGAATGACGACGGCACAAATAAAAAACATGCATATATGTTTTCAATATTGGTTATGATACTTATGTTGGCTTCAGGTGTATTTTTGTATTACAGGAGTTTAATTATCCAAAAAAATTTAGAAAATAATAAAAAATGTGAAAGTAAACTATTGAGAAATGTAAATCAAGGAATGTTATTTATAAGTATTTTCTTAATTGTAGTCCCCGTTACGTTAGCTATTAACGCTCTACAATGCAAATGTATTATTTTTAACGAAATTCATTATATGACTTTGTTTATATTTACGTTATTTTTAGGGGGTGCTATAACCACCCTTGGAGCTATATTAAGAGGTGGTTCTAGCGATAATTGTAGTGATATAGAACCATCTAATATTATATGGATATTGGGATCGTCATTATTGGGATTCTCTATTATATGTATATCAATTTATATATTGATGCAACGAAGAAAAGTTTCATCTGCTCAGAAAGGACAGCAGTATGTTTCCTAGTAATTCCTCTGGTCAAAGCGAGCTCTAATAATCATGATATGTTCTATTTCTAAAATAATTTATTTTTTTATTATTTAGAAATGATACTAAACTAGGTATTTGGTCAGATTAAAAACAATATTTTTAGAACAGCTATGAAACTAACCATGTTTATTTATAAGTAAAGAATATTGATTGCATACCATAAAATGAATGTGATTAAAATATTATTACATCTTAAATTTTAATATTTAATAATATATAAAATATATTATTAAATAAAACAAGATGGTTAAGTTTGAAATGACATATGTAAAAAGTGCTGCAATTATGTTAATAATGTATGCATTAGGTATTATGTTGTATTATCGCAGTTTAATTATCCAAAAAAATTTAGATGAAAATAAAACATGTGAATCCTTACCTTTATTGAGAGCTGCAAATCACGGAATTGCATTTTTAGGTATTTTCTTAATTGTAGCGCCAACTACGTTATTTATTAATGCATTAACATGTGGTTGTGTAATTTTTGATAAAATTGCCAGTCTAACTTCATGCATATTTATGTTATTTTTAGGGATGGTCATAATCGCTCTTGGTTCTATATTAAGAGCTGGATCCAACGATACATGTAGTGATATAGAACCATCTGATATTATATGGATAACAGGTTTGGTAATAGTTGTAGTGTCTGTTATATTTTATATTTTTTTAATGAGAGATAAAAGTGTGTCAAAAAATACACAAAATAAGAAAACGGGAAACGACGATGCACAGTTTAAAGCCGCAGAAGCGGCTTTACGAGAGATTAAAAATAAACATGCACAAGCGGTTGAAGCTGCAACTGCGAAACAGGTTGCAGCTGAACAAGAGGTCGAAGAAAAAACAGAAGAATTAGCCAGACATCAAGAAGAATTAGAATCCACCGAAGAACTAGTCAGAAATCAAGAAGAAGCAGCAATACAGATAGCAGCCGAAGCCAAACAAGCAAAAGAAAATCTTGAAATACAAAGACAGACAGTGGCAGAAGCTGAAAAAAAGATTCGGGAAACACACGAAAATAAAACAGAGTTGATACGAGCTACTAGCGTTAATTTATCACTATTAGAAGAAGAAAGACGGAAAGCAGAACAGAAACTAGAAGAAGTAAGAAACGCAAGAGCTGCGTCATATGAAGAGAAAAAACAAACGGAGCGGAAATTAGATGATGTAAAAAGACAACGAGAGAGAACAATAAAAAACGATTCCAGTGAGAAGCAAAAAGAAGAAAAACAAATAAGAAGTGCTAATTCAAAAAGAATTAGATTAGAAAATGAAGTACTTGATATTGAAGCTCAGGCAAAATTGTTAAAAGAAAAATTAGATGCAGAGACAGAGGCGTTGAAAAGCTTACAGTATGAATTAGAACTTGCTGATGTAAAAAATCCACAAAAGCGTAATAACATTAAGAAAAACATCGAACAACTAAATCAATCAAAAAACGATTCAAACAAAAAATTAATTAATCTATTTAATCAAAAAAAGACAATAGAAACAAAAAGAGCTGATATTACTAGCAGATGGAAAGCTGCAAATAACTCAGCAGGACAGGGAAAATCACCTGTTATTACAAATTCAGCAACTGTCAATTCAAAACGCCAATCTGTAATAATATCGAATAAGGATGCTAATCAGGAGAGAGTTGAAGATGCAGTCTCATTTGGTGTGAATCTGGCGCCATACACACCAAATGAGTCTTCTCATGAAACTGAAAATGTGTTATCGCAATCATCACCACTACCACCACCGCCAACTCAACAACAACAAGTTCTACCACCACTACCGCCACCACTACCGCCACCACTACCGCCAACTCAACAACAACAACAAGTTCTACCACCACCACCGCCACCACCACCGCCAACTCAACAACAACAAGTTCTACCGCCACTACCGCCACCACCGCCACCACCACTACCAACTCAACAACAACAAGTTCTACCGCCACTACCACCACTACCACCGCCAACTCAACAACAACAAGTTTTACCACCACTGCCACCACCATCAACACCACCAACAACATCGCAAACAGTACGTAAATCACAAACACCAGTGACGTCTCCTCAAGACATACAATTGGCTGTAGCTGATAAAAGCACACAATATGCCGATAAATTAATAGCTGACACTAGTGAAAGTGCTGTGTTTAGATCAGTAAAAAAAGCACAAAAAGAATCTCAATTATCTAGCAATGCGAACAGCACACCGTGGAATATGCGAAATAGATTATCTCCTATGAATGACTGCACACCCGGTAAGTGTCGTCTTCCCCAAAATGCTGTTGGTACAATAGGAAGTAAAAAATTACCATCTCGGAACCCTGTTGTAAATGCATCATTATCTGCCGAAAATCGTGATAATAGAAACGCCGGGTGAAAGCAATCAGGGCAGCCTTAAAACAGATATGTTAAATAATTTAACATATTTATAAATATAAAGTAGATAATAAATGTGTATTATATTTTTATTTTTTTCATATCTTTTTTAAAATATTTTAAAAAGATATGAAAAAAATAAAAATAACAAGAAACAAGATAATGAAAATCCGGAGATTATTGAACAAAAAGAGTGTAAAGGTATTACAAATGATACAATTATAGAAATTCGTGATATAGATTATTTAGATAAAATGAATAGTTAGATTGGATATACGTCAAGCCAACCAGAATTTAATAGCTGCCCTAAAAAAGATTACGCGTATTCTGATTCGAGTGAAGATTATTTACAAAAATATATAGATGTTACTTTTTAAATAATTTAATAAAATCTTAATTTTATTAAATTATCGACTCCCGACTATATCAGTAAATAATTTATGAAAATGATCCTTGGTGTCATTTATTTTATCGTAATGAGGTGAATTTATATCCGAAATGGTAGTATATTGATTTAGACCCGATTCTTCATCTATGTTTTTGTCAGCGGTATTTTCTGATAAATCACCATCTTTAATATCATCATCTTTAACTAAAATAGGAGGATTCCAATTGAGATGTTTTCTAAAATACATTTTGTCATCTAAAACCACTGCTCCAGCCTCTCGCGCATCTACATATGGAACATCGACAAATGGATTTCCTTTATAAAAAGATTTATAAGGAAAATCTTTATGTTCTGTTATAACTCCATTATAAACACCAAAATACGGAGCGTTCTTAATTTTATTTGCAATATTGAACTTGGTAATTTCAATGTTGCTCATTATTTATTATATAATAGTATAATTAATAATTTTCTCCTTCGTACGCTATTATTGCCGACCGGAAATACAAATCAAAATCTGTATCGGATATGAAATCTACAAATTCGGTAACCATTTCTTCTCTTATTGAAGAAATATAAGTTCTAAAGAATAGTAAGAAATTCTGCCTGTTTGAAAATTTAGAAGATGTGATAGTCATTTCGTTTAAAACCTCTCCTTGAAAATCTTCTAAAATTATATTCTTTTGTTCTTCATTAATTGTCGGAATATAAAATTTACCCAATTTATTTTCGTGTGTTGAGCCTATATTTAATGTTTTAGAAAATTCTTTTTTAATCTCTATATTTCTATTCAACCATAAATCTATAACTTCTTCAAATTTATCAGTTCTAAAAACAGAATTATCATCACACACGCTTTTAATTTTAGCGTTCAAACGACCGGCAACGTTTCCGATTATCTGTTCTTCCCACGAGATACGAACTGAAAACTTGCCGAATCCAGAAATCACATTCAATAATCTAGATGCGAATCCGGTAGAGCAGGTGCCTGACATATCTTCTAACTCTTGTAATAATCTAATTTTTAATTCTTCTTTTTGGTCATGTTCGGTTATATAACTCCATAATTTACATAGAATACCGCCGAGATTATTATTAAATTTAGAATACATTGACCGATCCATAAGGATACGATTTAACGACATTCTAATTTTAGAATGAGATGTAAATTGTTTCTCACAATATTCGGAACAGAAATTTTTAAACTCTTTTGATTTACAATTTTTACAATCGAATTCTACAGGAATTTTACTAATCTGTTCTTTCATAATAGATTCTATTTGTCCAAAAATATAATTCAAATCGATCGGTTCTCCATCGATACACATTGTAGGAACTGAACTCAAAAATTCTAAAATCTCTATCACCGAAGCTTCTACTTCTTTTGTATGGACGTTTTGGGCATTCTCAAAAACGGTTCGAACTGTTCCTTTCATTCTCCCAAGCATATCTATTATTTCTAACGCTCTATTTTTGAAATATTCCGTTCCTAAATTCATAAGAGTGTCAGCGGCGTCGGCCCGTAAATCGTAATCTAACACGTCATCTTCTGCAAAACTTAAAAGGGTCAAGTTCACCCGTTCCACATCTACAGTCTCATCTAAATATTTTTGGAGTAAGCATTGAGAAGAAAGGATTCTATACATTGTCATATTGGACGTATTGTATAAAAAATCTGAACATGCGTTCCTAATATAAAAATCTCTATTCAAAATCTTATCATTCTTTTCTAACGATAGAATTATTTTATAACGATAATCGCATTCTATAACCGTATCGTTAATAACTTTTCTAAAATATAAATCGCACTCATCTATATAATTTTTACATTCCATTAATATTAAGATCGCGGAAACAGTACATGGAGTAGGTAAATCTTTTAATGTGGAACAGATAAGATTATGCATTTTATACCCATGCTTTTTCCTTTTTTCATTCTGTTTTTTAATTCTCTTATTATTAGCTTTCTTTATTTCTACCATTTCCTTATTATCATCTACATCTATTTCTTCTTCATCTTCTTGAAAAGAAAGTAATCCTTTTGACGCTTCCAATTTTAAAAACGATGAGATGATTTTATTTTTACAAACCAGTATAAGATAATCTTCTAAAATTCTTGTTCCGCTAAACTGATACATACCGGTTAATTTACTGATTAACTCTATCGTGTTTTCTTGGTTGGCGGTAAAATATTGTTCTAAAGCAGATATTCTATCTTTTTTATCCAATGATAAATCTGTAATTTGTGAAATCATAACATTATTGTTTAATAACATATCTTCAGCGTCTTCATCACTTTTTAAAGGTTTTGAAGAAATATCTAAAGTTTTATTTCTTTTTTTGGTTCCTGTTTTAATTCTCTCGTCTGATATGTTTTGATTTTCATCTTTACCGTGTCCATTAAATAAATCATCAATACTTGTCTTATCATTCATATTTAATTATATTTAAAATTATATTTAAATATATTATTATTTAAATATAATTTTAAATATAATTAAAATTAACAATAATGGATATTGAAAAAAGTATCGTTGATTATAATACTATTTTAGACGAATATAATTCTCATTCTGAAATAAAATGGGAAGATTGGTTAGAAGTTGATACTATTTTTGATGAAAATGATCAAGGAAAACATGGTATTGTTGGAATAATGAATTTTAAGAATTTAGAAGATAAGAAATGTATATTCAAACTTTCACAAGAGATTAATTATATGGTCCGACATGAATTCACAGTTATGAGAAGTTTGAAAGATATTGCTTCTTACTGCCCTCACTTTTGTAAAGTTTTCGGTGTTGTTACTGCTAAAGTGGAACCTGAATATATAGAAGGTTCTGACCCATTTAATATTAAATCTAAATATCCGATCGAAAAGGAACTTTTATTATGCGAATATATAGAGAGTGAATATAAATTATACGATATGATACGGAGCAGGAGAACCGACGACAGTACCGTATTTTCATCTATCAAGCAAATATTGATGGCTATAATCATCGCTCAAAATAAGAAAAAATTTACTCATTATGATTTACATTCGTTGAATATTATGATCAAAAACTGTTCGCAAGATGTTGTATTTTTATATGTGATTAATGATGAAAAATATTACGTTGTGCCGTCTTATGGAAAATATTCTGTGATAATAGATTATGGTTTTTCATATGTTGAAGATATGGAAGATAATCCGCTATGGTTAAGTTTAGAACATACAGAATGTGGTTTTATAAGCGACCGTTTCGACCCGCTCAGCGATGCGAAACTTTTTTTAATTTCCGTCTCGCGTGAAATGGAAAGAAAACGCTCGAACACAACTGTTAAAAAATTTAGAAAATTAATTAAGGTATTGTTTAATCCATTAAAAGTTGATTGGGATTGTGGATGGGATAATGTGCAAGATAAAGGAGCGGCTGAATATATTGAAGATTTTATCGAATCGAATAGAGACTCGAAACTTTTTAAACATTACAAAAATGAATGTTTTGAACTCATCCAATCTCTTATTATTTTACCACTCGAAGAACAGCCATACGAAGATATTATGAAAACTTCGTATAAAACATGGATACGAGAATGGGAAAAGATAGAAAAAACTATTTACAAACCGGAAATGCAATTATACGTATTAAAAGGGGTTGTAGATGTTGCGAGAAATGTTCGTTCTGAATATATGGATGAAGAAACGAGAGATAAATCGGTGAACTATTTTAAAAGAGGAATTTTTGATACATTAAAGAAAGTTGGAAAATTCTGCAATCCAAAAAATATTAATTTTGAGAGAATGTTATGTTCACTATTAGCTTTAGCTGGTGGTATTGAAGGATTATTACATTCTATAATCACTGAAAGAATGGAAGAGAAAAATGAAGAATATTCTGAAATGCGAATAAAAACAGTGGATGAAATGTATCAAGTGATTGACGAGGTAGCCCCATCAACTTATACTTATAATGATAAAACTAAAATTTATGTAGTAGATTGTGTAAATAGTAGTAATAAAATTTTTGAATTAAACGAAGACGAAATATCTCTTTTGAATTCCGAAAATGATAATTTAGAAAAACAGCAAAAATTATTTACAATTTACAAACAAAAAATAGAATAAATTTTTAAAAACATTAATGTTTTTAAAATTAAAAAATTACTTCTTTTTCTTCCACTCATTATAATCTACAAAACATTTAAATTTACAAAAATGCACAATTTTCATTTTATTTTTATCTTCTTTTATCGTTTTTAGCGATCCCATTCTTGATAGTTGTTCGTCGCAAAAAACACATACTTTATCTTTTGGTTGTTTTTTAGGTTTTTTAATCTCTTTTTTCTTCTCTCTCTCTTCAGGTTCAGATTTAGTCTCTTCTGCTCCGGATTCTGAAGCGGTTTCGAAATCACCTTCTTTAAAATTATCGCTATCGTAATCTGATTCTTCAGATAGTTCAGAAACATTATCTTGAAAATTCTTTTTAATAAATTGTTCTTCTAATTGATCTAAATTAATTCTAATAAGAGCGATTAAGCCCTCACCGAGTTTTTGACGTTTAGAAACATAGACGTTTTCAACAATTTCAGGTATCTCTTGAATAGTGTCATCTCGCCTAATTATATTAACTTTACCCGGTCTCATAGGTCGTTTTTCAGTTGGATTCCTTAGAAAATATATATTTTCTACAAAATCGGCAATGAACGAGCTTAACCGATTTTCAAAAAATCGCATTTTTTGCTCGCGTTCTCTACCGGTCATTTCAGTCAATTGAGGGTATTTTTGTTCCTGTGATAAGTTCAATAAATCAACAGCTGTCAAATCATCTTCATTATTTAACATACTGATAAAACCCGCGTTTTCAGGTAATAAATAAATATACAAATCTCCAAGTCTTGAAGCGAACATATTCACATCATTACTCTCTCCCGCTATTTCACGAATTATTTCAGGGACAATTGTTCTAAATTTATCAGTATCAGCCATGTAAAAATTAATTCCATTTAATAATACTCGATTCCCCATATTCATAATCTCGTTTGTTACAGGTTCGTCTAAAATTTTAGCAGCTCTCTGTTCAACTGTTTCTTTAGATAATTCGTAAAATTTTTCTTCTGTCTCAAAATCTTCTTCACTATAAAGTTTAAATACCTGTCGACCTTTTCCCGGCTTTGTTTGTAATCCTATTTTAAAACTGATAACATTTCCATCGTCACTTACAGCTGTATGAATATCACCGTCATGACTTCGTAAATGTGCATTGTCACCGCACATTAGTAGTTCGTCAAAAATTTTATTAGTGTAATACCAAATCTCATTATTGATACGTTCAGTTTTTAATTTATTGACAATTTTAATAACGTACGGTTCGATAGTATCTAAACCGTTTTCCGGTTTTATTAATATATTAAAAGCACCTCTTGTATTTTTCCAATGATTACCGCATTTAGTTTTATTAGTAGTTCCAAATTTATATTTAACTTTTTCTTGTTGTTTTGTTTCGTCTACGATTACCGTTTTAGCATATTTTCGTTTTTGTTCTATGGGCATTGCCATCGCCCTCTCGTAAGCAGTTGCCATTCTAGCTCGATTATCACCGAATACGGGTTCTTCACCTTCTTCATTCTCTTCATTCATTTCTTCATCTACTTCTATATCGCTTAGAGCTTCACCTTCAGAAATATCAGATTTTTCATCATCTGACCCTTCAGAACTTTCAGAATCGTCAGAATCTGACGATGAAAAATCCGAGTCTGTTCCAAAGAGTTCTTGGTTTCTCCTATCTTTCCGTTTTTTATTTAGATCTTCTTCTTTCACATCTTCTTCCTTTTTTCTTTTAGCGATAGCTATTCTATCAATTTCTCTTTTATTTGTTTTCATATATTCTTTATAAAAATTAGATAATGAAAGCGAATTCTTTGAATAGTCTTGAAAAAAAGGTTTTAATAATTCTTTAGGTATATTTTTTGATATTATATTTAATATGAAACGGGTGTTTGCAGAAGTGACCGGTTGAATAGTATAACTTCTTATTTCATATAGTATTTCTTCCGGATTATCTAGTCTAAGTATAGATTGATAAAATAAAGTATCTTGTTCATTCTTTTTAATATCACTCATTACTCCTTTTTCTGTTGTCTGTATAAATTCTTGGGGCTTTACGTTTCCTAACGGGGGCGGTACCAATTTTACCACTCTAGCTTTTTTAACAAGTTTTTTAAAATCAGGTTTTTTAGTTGCCATTTATTTAAGAAAGTTTTTTTATTAATCTAAAGTTTATTAATTATAATAATAATTAATTATTATTAATTTTATGGAAAAAATATGTCATGATAATATATTATCAATATTTGAATTCCTACCTGATAATTTTTCAACTCTATCGTTTATCAAAAGTTGTAAATATATTAATCAGATTGGAAAACGGTACGGGTATTTGAAAGATATAAATAATAAAAGAGTTAGTTATTCTTTTTTCATATCTCAATATCAATTGCATTACAGATTTTTGCGATGTATGGAAATAAATAACGTTGAGAATCCACATTTAGGATTAACAGAATATTATCCGAATGTGGTATTTTTAACAAATAATATAATATCTGATTGTATCGATCCAATGGTGATTTGCTATAAAACTACATCTTTATACATCACAGAAAATCATTCTAGAAGAAATATTTTACATATTAATTGGGATAAATTTCCCAACTTGAGATGTGTTAATATCAGAAGTTCATTCAAGGTATGTTTAATTGGAATACAAAATTGCAAACAGTTGAGACGTGTGATTATTTTAAGTAAATTACCTTCACAATTTCCGGACGAAATAAAAGATTTGCAGAATGTAGAAATAATAATAACGAATTCTATTGTAAAACAAAATTTAAAATTTAAAAGTAGAAATTTAACAACTTTTGTAACAGGAAGTTCAATTTCTTATACTACAGATTTTTTTAAAGATATAGTTTTAGGAACTGATATATATCAACCGTATCACAATTATAGCTTGATGTGGTGATAGATAATAAATATAAATTAAAACTTTTTTAGTTTTAATTTTTAAAATATACAAAATATATAAATAATATAATTTTTTTATTGTAAATAAGTAGTTTTAAATTCTTCTACTTCTATTACACGAATCGATAATTCACGAGCTTTAATAATTTTAGAAGAAGTTTCATTTAAATTTTTTACAATTAAAAAATCGGTATTTTTAGAGACCGATGAAACGATTTTTCCACCTTTTCTAACAATTTCATTCTCTAAATTTTTATCTCTAAAACCGGAAATAACGAATTTTTTAGAAAATATAAATTCGTTGTCATTTTCAATTATCTCATTTTCAAACGTTGCGAATTCGCTTAATAGGAAAATTAATTTATCAGCCCAAATTAAATTATCTACTATTTTTAAAGCTGTTTTTTCTGCGAATCCTTCAACATTCAACACTCTTTCCACCATTTCATTTCTTGATATATTTTTATATATCGTTAAGATATCTGGAATATCTTTGAATAAGGTTTCGATTCTTTTCTTCCCCAATCCAAAACCGAAAACACCTGAAGCTCCTAAAACTAAAGGAATCGATAGATTTTGTAGATTATTATGAATATTATTATAGATTCGTTTAGCAGATACTTTTCCGAACGTTTCAATCACTGATATTTCATCTTCTGTCACTCTCAATATTTTAAATAAATTATTATATCCATTATTGTGTAGTTTTCTAATCGTCGATTCACTCACAAATTTTACACCTAAACTTGAAAAGAATGAAGTCAATAACTTAACACACATTTCAGACCCGTTCGTTTCAGTGAATATATTCGTTCTTGTTTCATCCCATTTATACGGTATATCGGGCATCTGTGGTTCGGTTGCCGGTTGTATTACCGCGACTATATACGGAATAACATCTCCTGAACGAGTAATAGAAATGATAGCACCCGGTCCAATATTATTATCGAATATAAATTTACCGTTGTGCCCTGTAGCTTTTGAATTTGTAACGCCTCCTAATTGAATCGGTTTGATTATAACAATAGGTTTTAATTGCCCCCATTTACTGATATTCCATTCTACTTCTAAAACTTCAGTCTGTTTTAAATTCTCTTCAAATCGCATTTTAAAAGCAAATGCATAATCCGGATTTCCTGAAATATTCCGTATATATTCTTTATCTGGCTGAACTATTATCCCATCTATTTCGTATTCACTCGTTTCCTTAAAAAGGAACAGGCTATTTATTAATTCTTCGATTTCAACAGTAGAAATAATTTGATTCCTAACAGTTGTAAAACCCATAGAGTTTAAACGGTTTATCTGCGTTGAAGGTGATTCTTCCTCTTGTTCTGTTATTATTTCATACGCTATAAAATCTATATCGTGAATCCCTTCACGTAATATTTTACCGCCTAAACGACCCGCCACCATATTTCGGGGATTCGCATAGTTTGAAGAGAATTTAGTTTCAAACGTTCGCTTTTTCATTATCAATTCACCTCTAACAACTATTTCACTATTAAGATTATTCGGTATATTATTAATATATTCTGTGAGATAAGAAATATCGGCTCCTATAATCCCATCTCCTCGCGTGTATAGTTTTTTCTCATTATTTTTAAAAATAAAAAGAGCGCTAATACCGTCTAATTTAGTTTCGATAATATATTTATCGGCTGGGTTCTTGAGAACCCATCTCGTTATAACATTTACATCTTCCGGTTTGATTTTATCCATCGAACCTAACCAATACGGTAATCGAACTCTATTCTCTCCTTCTCTCACGGTATGCCCTATGGTAGAATGATAATCAGGGTCTCTCGTTTTTATTGTATCTACTATCAGATCGTATTTTTCATCACTGATTCCGGTAATATCTGTGTTATAATAGATATTATCAAAGTACGATTTTAATTCTAATAATTTTTGATTTGTGTTTGATTCTAAATATATTTTAAACTCGTTGTAATCGTAGTTTTTAAGAATGTTTATATCTATTACGCTTTCCATAGTTTGTGATTTATTTAATTATTTTGAAATAAATAATTAAATCTCATTTTTTGATAATAAAATAGATTTGTTTTAGTAAGGTTTTGATAAATTTTGATATGGATAAATATGATAGGAATTCCTATCATATTTTTATAGTTTATTATTTTTTTATTTTTTTATAGTTATTGTATTTTTTAGAGTTTCATAAGATAATATACCGCTCTAGCTCCACCGTGATTTAAACGAAAATTACAATTGTTAGACAGATGAGCGTTTGGATAATAATTCCAAGCAGTTGATTTTATAGGTGTCATATAAGGATCATCTTTTTCACGTTTTTCAATGTCAGTTATCGCGTTTAAAAGTTTTTGTGCGGAATTTGTATGTTGTAATTTCGAAATTCTTTCACCACCAGAGCAACCTCCCAAGTAATTCCATCCAATCATAAAATTTGGCGACCAGTTGGCTCTTATATTAATTTTATTGACATTTGTGCGAATTTTAGCCTCACGTGTATCAAACATATGGCGTTCGTGTTCGCGCGGATCAATTTCACGTGTTATCTTTTCATCTTCAAAACCAACGCCAATCAACGAAGAACAACGTAAATCGGGCGTTCCGTTAGTTCCATCACAGTAAGCCCAACCAACAGGAGCTGGCGGTCTTAGACGATCTTGTGTCTCATCTTCATTATCAATATATTGAGGTGGAATCCAAGAAATAATCATTCCGCGTGGAAATTCTATCGCTCCAATCATCCCGTAGCTGTTGGTAGATAATATTAAGTTATTATTATCTGGACATGAAACAGTCGGTCGTTTAATGGCATCTATCTCTTTTGACACATTCAATAATGTTCCACTCATATTCTCAAGAGTGTTTTTATTTTTATTTTCAATCTCTTCAGTTTTACCCATGATTTTTTTAATCTTTTCTTCAAACATTGTTTCAACATTATTCTTATTTTTTCCGTTAATATATTTTACTATAATATAAGTTATTATAGTTTGAGTGATTATAATTGGGATAGTATTATTTCCGAATATCATATTAAACATTTGTATATTTTTGTATAATTTTTAATTTTTTAAAAATCATTTTTTATCAGATTAATAATATTAAATTTATTTCCATTGTTAAAATTATTTGTTTATTTAATATTAAATAAACAAATAAATGGCTGACACCGATACACCGTTAAGTAATGAACGGCGTCAAGATGATTATTATACAACAGTTCCGTGTTTTATCATGCATATGAAAAAACATACACATCGGTATGATAGAATGAACGAACTGATGAAAAGTTTAGGTTTTAAAAATTATAAATTTATAGAACCTTATCCCGCTACTGAAGAAACTAAAAAACTGTTAGAAAAACAATTAAATAGTAAAAGTTCAGCTATTTCTCTTTCACAAGCGTCTCATTTTATGACGTATCTTTCCATTTTACAAGATAATAATTTTAATGATATATTTATAATCGAAGATGATCTTAAACTTATATATCATTTAGGTATTACAAAAAGTATATTAAATTTCTGTGTGAATAATTATCCTTCAGATACCGATATGATGTATTTTGAATTTATTAATGATTGTGAAACGTTAGATGAAAATAAAGATTTTACAAAATTAAAATCACCTGTTTGCACTGCTTGTATCTATTACCCTAGTAAAGAGGTGCGAACAAAAATAGTTAATTCTATTTCAAATTATGCTATAAATCACAATGAAAATTTAACATCTTCCGATATTACAATCGCCTCTTTAATAAGTAAAAATGAAATTAATGCGTATGCTCACATACAACTTTTTACTCAAGATCATACTTTAATTTCTTCAATAGAAGGCTCTCTAAAAAATGAACTTCCTGTATGTTTAAACGAAAAATATAAATTATTTCGTAATTCATATTATAATACAGAGCAAACAAATATTATCAAAGAAAAATATGCGTTTAATATTGGTTTGGAAAACACCAATAATAAAAATTACGGATTAAAAATAGTTTTATTATTATCAATAATAATTATTATCGGTGTAATAATTTATGTCACTTACCGTAAAAAATAAGACTTTCAAGTCTTATTTTTTACGTGAATTATTTTTATATATCTTAAAACAACTATTATTTTAACACACTCTCGATGATAAATATATATTATAAGGTGATATTGGTATTTAATTTAAAATATTTAAAATTTTGACAAAATTATCAAATAAGCAATTTATACAGATTTAAATATAAAATTTATATTTAAAATATAAAAATGGAAAAGGAATTTTATTCTCAGTTTGGACAAGATAGATTTTTGGAAACAGAAATTTTTAAAGGGTATAAAAATGGTATTTTTATGGATATTGGAGCACATGACGGTGTTACAATAAATAATACATTATATTTTGAAAAAGAAAACAATTGGTCCGGTATAAATATAGAACCGATTAAGAGTGTGTATGATACATTAGTTATTAATAGAGCAAAGAATATTAATATTAATTGCGCAATAAGTAATAGTAATGGAGAAGCTGAATTTATTAAAAATTCTGGATATACAGAAATGCTTTCAGGTTTAAAATCGTCTTACGAACCACGTCATATGAATAGATTATTAAGTGAAAATGTTTCATACGGAGGTTCAACAGATATCATAATTGTTAAAACGCGAACTGTGGAAGATGTATGTGATGAATATTATATCAATTATATTAATTATTTATCTATCGATGTAGAAGGAGGTGAATTCGATGTAATCAAATCTATTAATTTTAATAAAGTTTTTATAGATGTTATAGGATTTGAAAATAATTATCCGGATACGAGCGTTGAAATAATAGAATATTTAGAATCTAAACATTATGTTTGTATCGATAAATCAGGGTTAGATATTTTTATGATACATAAAGAATCCGTATTTAAAAATAATTAAAATTGAATTTTCAGACAAATATTTTATTCGTAAAAATAGGACCAAAATAATGGTAAATACAATTGAAATAACTATAATAGTAATAATCATCCAAATAATATACAGATATATAAATTTATTTATTTTTAAAAATAAACCAAAAAGTTATGAATTATTAACAGATAAAATTATACGAACTTTAGAAGAAAATAATAAAGAACATAAGAAAAAAATTAGTTCATTGGAAACTTTGATAATAGAAATAAGCGAAAAAAATAATAATGAACATAAGAAGAAGATTAGTTCATTGGAAACTTTGATAGTAGAAATAATCGTGGAAAATGAAAAAGCGTTTGAAAAAATAGAAGAGTTGGAAAAGAACGATAGAATAAATAAAGAGACTATCAAAGAAAATAATAATTCATTGGAAACTTTGATAACAGAAAAAATAAAAACGTTAGAAAAGAATATTGACAACGAAATTAAAATTATCGACTATGAATTTGAACGAATCATTAATGAATATTGTATTGGTAATAACGATAAAATAACATTAAGAGTAGAAGAATTAGAAAAATATGTTGATGAGATAGACGAACATCATGAAGAATTATCATCTACCTCAGCCAGTAGAATAGATTCGATGTTAAATGATATTGATAGGATAAAAAATCCCGCTTCTATTGGTAATAATAACTTAATATTATCTACTAATACCGATGGGGTTGTTGGGGCTATTGAATTTCCACGCGGAATGATTATTTCTTGGATTCCTCCTCAATATATAAACAACGAACAAACTTGTGACGACGATGAAGATAAAATTAGACCACCCGCACCTGTCGGTTGGGCTTACTGTGATGGAACTAATAGAACACCAGATTTAAGATGTAGATATTTAGTTGGGATGGGGTATGAAGATGAAAAGATGATGATAGATATTAAAAAAGAATATTTAAAAGCATATACTGGTAAAAATCACGCTTTTTACAATGAAAGAATGGTGAAAAAAGCTAGAGAACCAAAAAATAGTAAATTACTCGAACACCTAACAAGTGATGATACAGAATATGATTATAATAATTATTATTCACGTCCAGACTTTCCAGAATTAATATGGAATAATATCGCAAACAAAAACATAAATTATATGGTTGGGGTTGATTATAATCAATCCCCGGAAGAACACAGGACTTTTATAAGTCATGATTGTAGTAAGCTCGACGGTTTTGTATGTGAAGATAAAGATGAAGAAAGCGATAGATGGGATATTACAAACAGGGTAGAATTTCCTTCTTACAATAAAAATTTACGCACAGCTGTGTATTACCTTATGAAACTGTAAAAACATCTAAATAC
>Ga0214919_10005817_pt1 | contig 17229 bp, 20 predicted proteins | sample LL1503_MetaG_FD_177994 | JGI IMG/M metagenome (GOLD analysis project Ga0214919, IMG submission 177994) | Freshwater microbial communities from Lake Lanier, Atlanta, Georgia, United States - LL-1503 | ecosystem: Environmental > Aquatic > Freshwater > Lake | place: USA: Georgia | collected...
TCAATGTATCTTCGCCCAATCCTGCTGGAGGAAAACCCTGATATGACTTTTGGAGAAATCTCTGGCGAAACTTCCAAGCGTTGGAAGCTAATGTCTGCAGAAGAAAAACTTGAGTATCACTCCTCCGATGGAGGCGAGTCTGCGGAGACCCAAGCTCCTAAGGAGACCAAGCCCAAAAAGAAGTCTTCGCCAAAGAAGAAAAAGTCCGTCCAAAAGGAAGTAGACCCCAATGATCTGAGCAGCAAAAAGGTCACAGAGCTAAAGGAAATGTGCAAGGCCCAGGGCTTGGCGCAAAAGGGAACCAAGGCTGAGCTTATTGAGCGCCTCAACGGTGCCAACAACGATGTTGCATCTCTATCATCCAACGATGAGGAGGGTTCGACTGCAAGCCAGCACTCTCCAGTCTTGGAGCTTGGCGAAATGGACGAGGAAGGAGAGGCTGAGGTGGAAGCGGAGGCGGAAAATTCAGAGTGTGGAATCTCACCCGTCTCGATAAAGTCTCTGGTCATGGATAAGGAAGATGCGGAAGATTCAGAGGACGAACAGGACGAGACTCAGCAGCCCGCTGAAGAGAAGGTCAACTACTCGGATATGAGTCTGGCGCAAATCAAGACAATCTGCAAGGAAAAGGGGCTTTCAACCAAGGGGAACAAGAATGAGCTGATTCATCGTCTTATGGCGTAGATTTTTTTTTTTGTAATAATTTAGCTTTTTTATTTTTTTTGTAATAATTTTTAATTGGAAAAAGTAAGATATTCAAATCTATCAAAAACGGAACATTTTTTTATTTGTCTTTGGCAAATAAAATATTCGCAAAAATTAAGCAATAATGCGCAAGAATTAAGCTCGAGTAGAGACTGCTCCTGGTGCGCCCTTTAGTGATTGGCGTAATTGTTGCCACTTGTTTCCTTGATTGACACCAGCTTGAGAAGTAAGTTGAGAAACTTGACTGGAAATGTTTTGTTGTACAGTATTGGCAGGCGTGTTGATTGGATTGACATCGACACCATTGATGGTACCCATGGATCCACCAGCAGAGCGTGCCATCATCTCGAGGAGTTGTTGTTGTGTGGTATTGTAGGTTCCACCGATGACACCAAGAGCACCAGCATTCAAGTCAGTTCTAGGAGTTACTGAAGGTCTAAACCAAACATTACTATTAATATCGGCATTGGGTAGGGTAGGAACAATAGGAATATCTCCACGAATGAAATCAGCACGACCATAAAGTCTACTCTTTTGCATAGCAAAGATGTAACGATCAGCATTGTAGTAAATGGGTTCCTTGTCGGATCCGTGGCTACCGTTCATAGGTTGAACGGGGAGTTTATCAGTGACTTGAGAACCCATATCTGCGAGTTTTTGAACCATTTGGTTGTATTCAGCAGGTTCACTTGTGGATTTGGAAGCAGATTTGGAAGACTTGTAGTCCTCACGAACAGTTGGTCTTTCAACCATATTAACTAGGTCCATGGGTGCATAATTTTCTTGTGAAGGTCTGTGTTCCATGGTTAATGGATCATTTGCATAAGAGGCGAGGTGCTCTTGTTCCGGAACATTGTATTTTACATAAGAGTTTAATCCAACCGAATTGAAGCGAGGGGATAAATCAGCTTGATAGGTGCCAGGGACGGTGTAAACAGGGAAGCCGGCTTGGGGTCCTTGTTCTTTTTGTGCGGGCTTGTATCCTTCAATGGTGTTCCATAAATCTTGACTGTTGACAACAGATCCAAGACCCATATCTGCGTTTTCTTGTCCAGCACCGCTTACTGAAACAGTAGAAACTGCGGGGGATGAAATAGATTGAGCAACTACATTGCGCTGGGCTTCATTCAACAAATTAGGGTTGATGACTTGATTGTTACTAGAGAAAAGTTGTTGTTGATTATTTCCAAACGAGGAAGCACCGTTTTGGGTGCGGTTTACTGTAGAGTTCATTGCTGTCATTGTCCAACCCCAATTTTCTACGAGGTTAGGGTGACCACTAGCAGCTTTGTACATTACAAAAGTTACAGCTAGGAGTACAATTAAAAAAACTAAAGAATTTGATGCCATGATAATATTTTTTTAAAGTAAATTTTTTTTTTTTTTCATTGAAATTGAATTTATTTTTAAACCAAAACCTTTTTTTCTTTTTTTATTTTAATATTAAAATGTATAATTCTCTACAAGAATCTTATACCCCAATTGCTGACTCTAATGAACTTGATGTGTTGAAATCCAATATTATGATTTTAAATCACCCATTAGGACCTAGTGCAACTGGTCCTTTGTCTAGTATTCCAAAGTTTACATGGGAAAATATGAGATATTTTTGGTCCTTGGCAGTACAAAAAATACATAATACTTGGTTTGCTTACCTATTTGCCGCCTTGACAGGAGATTTGAAAAAAAGAGATGCTGCAAAAATACAAACATCAGTTCTTTTAAATGAACTATCTGCTGAATTGGAAAATAAGTACAAGGGTGTATTATTTCAATTCTTGGTTGCAACACCTGCAGGAATTGTGAGAGCTCATGGAGGTAGTATACCTAACCGTAAAGAAGTACAAACCTTACTAGGAATGGCGGAAGCTTTTACAGGTCAAATCTTATGTACAACACGGCATTTTGATGAACAAACCAAAAAGCTGAGCGATTTTTTTACTTGTGGGTTTTCCTATTATAACAAAAATGCCGGAACAAGTTATTCCCATGTTTTGCAAGTCGTCGTCGGTCGCTTGTAAATTAAAAAATTTTCAATTATAAATGTATTCCAACATTCATAATTCTTATCATTCACCGGTGCCTTCTAAAATTGCATTTTTAAATAACCACGAAGCTTTATTGCATCTTGTCAATGATGACGACAATTTCTATAGCCGATTTAATGCTCTGGATTTGCAAGCCAGAAATTGTAAGACTGTATCAGAATACAAGGATATAATAAGTGAAAGCCTTTTAAATTTTTCAAATCAAGAAATGGAAATTATAAAAAAATTGGTACATGAAATTTCAAAATTGGATTGGTCGCAAATACATCAACAATGGGTTCTTGTTGATAAATTCAACAAACTGTCTTGGAAATTTATTTGCACGAAAGGTCGAAAATATGAATTTGGTCTACCACATACCCGTGGTAATGTAATTATAATACCTCAACAACAAATAGAAGATTCCAACGATTTTAAAAACACATTGTTGCACGAACAATTACATGTTTATCAAAAAACTTTTTCCAAAGAATTTAATAGATTTCTAAAACAACAAGGATGGAAATTCCATCAATCTTATTCCAAATGCTCTGAATGTCGCTCAAATCCGGATACTAACCAAATTATATACAAAAAAAACGGTGAAAAACATGTAGCTCATTATAATCAAAATCCGCGTTCTATAATGGATGTTACTTATTTTCCAGTCAATCAATGGAAATATGAGCATCCTAATGAAAAATATGTTGTGGAACTTTTGGAACAAATTGTTTTATAAAAAAAGAGAATGTGTGTAACAGTGTCCTAAACTAATATAAGCGGGGAAAAAATCCATCAAATATTTACACTCTAATTCTGAAATAATTTGCAGAGTTTGAAGCCTTTCAAATAATTTTCCTACATTTTGTAATGGTTGAAACTTTTGCTTTGATATACACGACTTGCAAATATGAGTAGGATAATGGGGGAGTTTTGCCACAACAGTCGATTGTAGACAACTTTCATCAAAAGATGAAATTTGCGGTAGAGTTGGAAAGTCCTTGCACAACGAATCTACATCCAATTGTTCCCAAACTCTTACTTCCGTAGATTCAAACACGCGAATTAAATCAATAAACCGTTCAAAAATCAATCTGGTATTATAGACATACAAATATGCATGTTCAGGATTTGTTGGAATCGAACCCCATAGACCCTCTAAAAGCAACCAGTGCTTTCTAAAATCGACAGGTTTTGTTAAAATTTTACCAATTGAAAGTAATTCCAACTCTAAGCTTTTTAGTTTGAGTGAGCTAAAAGGATGATCTATAGTGACAAATTCACGACACATTCTTTGCATAGAATGCTGAATGGTAACAGTGGAATTTTTAGGCAGGTTATCCAAAATAAACTTTAGAAAGTCGAGTGGTGACATTTCTTCCAAACCAACTTTGGGCTCGCTCAACATCTTTGAGAATTTCTTGTGCTTTTTCAAAAAAGATTTGACATGAGAAATATTGATAAAATTTGTCTTATTGGTGTAACCAGAACCCGAGAAAAAATTCATAATACTAGTCACAAGTTTAATATCCTTATCATTAAGTTTATGTTTTTCCAAAATAATATAAATACTAGAAAACACGATACTAATAATGTCTTGTAGACGGCAAAGATGAAAAGGGCTCGTATTGTAATAATGCTGTCCCTTGTGAATAAAATGACTCTTTCCATAATCGATAATAATAGGTACAATATTGGTTTTAATTGTATACGACCCTTGTTCATTATTGTAAACAATTGTTTCGGGCGCTTTTTTTCTCACAATAATTACATTCCATGGAAACAGGTCCATATGTATAAATCCACACTTTTGCTGAGCTTTTGCCAAAGCCAAACAAATACCAATCAAAATATCAATAAAAGATGCCATTGTAAACGCACTCGTGTTGATATATTCTTCCAAAGTCATTCCTTCTACAAATTCTGTGACTATATTAGTATGATTGTCACTATCTTCAAAATCAGCATAGGTATAAATAAAATTTGGACAAGTCTTGGACAACTCATTCATATACAAATAGCTACAAGCCAATTGAAATTTTTCCTCCGACTTCCATGTTTTCCGAGTATTCTTAATGGCATATTTATATCCAGAATAATTAAAGGTAAATAATGTTGTATTCTTACCCTCCTTGTAGATACTTTTTGATATAGTCATATTTTTATAGAACAATGTAAAAAGCCAAAGCCGTATATCTTTCGACAAGGAATGATGCGGAACACTCAATAATTGTTTCAAATGTTCAAGCATATCTGAATTATCCTTGTAAAAAGCATTCATACTCGTTACCATTTGATATTTTACAGTTTGATATAATTCCAAATTGAGATCATTAATATTTTTCTCAACATGCTCGATTTTGCCCGTTGTTGTATATACATCCCAAAATGTATTTTGAAGATAATCTAAAATTGCCGTTCGTGTCAAGTACTTGTGAGCAAAGGCGCGCGCATTGGCTGCGATTGCTTCACATTTTTCATCATTTGCTTTACACCACTTGATTTTTTCGTAAATATCTTGCATTGAACCCGACAATGGAACATAATGTTCCCAAGGTTTCATCCATTTGAAAAACCAAAGCTGATATTGACAGGGGAAATACAAAACTACTGAACCACTAAAAAGCTCCATGCCTAGGCGATACGCTTCAGAATGTCCAGGCAAGTGAAGAATATATTTGTATTGTGCTTGTTCAAGTGGTGACATTGGAGATATCAATGAGAATGGCATTTCATCAACGTGAATCGTCTCAATGTAAGGATAAGAAGGGTGCTTACGAGGACGAAGATTCCATTTTGTGATACCAGCATCCATAAAAGGAATACTATCTTCGTCAAGTAGTCCTTTGGCAGACTCTGCAGCAACTGCTAAACGAATATTATTATCAATCATTGTACCTTGACCCGTCGACGCTCCTCTAAAAATTGCAGTAGGAATCTTTATGGACCACTCTATCGCATCAAATTCCTCAGGACGAGGAAAGGATCGATAATCTTTTCCAAACATTTTTCCATCATTCCAAAAAGTAACACGAGACCAATCTTCCCATGTGGGGATAGGTATGTCGGCGTGTGCATCTGTTGTTGTCATACTCAGAATTGGAGCATACTTTTCATAAGAATGCGATAAAAGTTTAGTACGAGTTCCGAAGAATGAATCATAAGATTCTGTATCGTCCTTTTTGAGGAGAGGAAAGTCACGCTTGTTGATAAAAACTTCACACGAAGGCAATTTTCTTTCGCGAACTAGAGTGGTAAACATATCGTGAAGCATATTAACTCCCGAGTCGCCTTCTGAAATTGGAAACTCTAGACGAACAAGACCATTGTTGCCATACCACGCCTTTATATTTTTATGAACTTTACCCTCTAAAAATTCTCTCTTTTCCACATCGGCGGTATACTTCATCAGTTGTACAATATTGGAAAAACGGCGTGGATTGGTTTTAATCTTGTCACTCCACTCGTTTTGATAGTCAACCTTACTAAAAGGTAAAAAGACCTTTGGTTTTCCGTCTGTAATTTTTAAAAAGAGACCTTTTTTAAACTTATCCGAAATATAATGAAAGGTAGATATAACGACATCTACACATAGATTTCTATATTTTGGCCATTTCGTATTGGGGTGCAAAGGAATCTCTGGGTTTAGATTCGTCTGATTCCTCTTGAGAGGGCCATCAACTGGAGTAGAACGATCCCAGTATTCAAGAAATTGATCCTCATCCCCCGCGGTAAAGTGATTTTGTTTAAAAAACTTGTATCTCGTATTGTTGTTCTTTTTGATCAAAATATCTTTTGGAGCCTGAAGAACTGAATCGGGGTAAGTTTGCAAATGATCGGTATTGAATGTCTGGGTGTTCATTTTTAATATCTGTAATTAAAAAACAAAAAAATTAATCAAATTTTGAATATGGTAAAAAACTTCTTTTTTTTTATTACCCCTTGAAAATTTTTTCCAGTATCATTTTTTAAGAATATTTTTATTAATACTTTCGATTAATTACAAAAGTTAATAAAGATGCAACTAAATCTTCTCGATCATCAAAGAATCCAAAGGAACTAGTAAAAAAATCAGAAAGTTTTCCATTAAATTCATCAAAATTTCTTGATTTACATAAAACTTGTCCAGTCAAAGCAGTCCCTAGACCTAACAATGTTTTTTGTTTAAAAATAATATTGTCATCGCTATGACCAAACGCCCGAATTTCTAATGATGTGTTTAGAACAAAGAAACAAAAATTTAATTCTGGATATTGTTTATTCAATTGTTTTGCATAGTTGGTTAAAAGTAATGAAACTTGTTTAGCTATATCTATTCTATTTTGAGAATCTCCAATGACTAGAGAAAATATAAAAGCTTTCCATTTAAGGGCAATTAAAGAAACAGCGTTTTTCCAAATATTATACATATCATGCCAAGTAAATTTTATAGTTGAAGTAATACTACCTACAATAATTTTGTCTTCCGAAGGTTCCATTTTAATTTTTATTTTGGCCAATGCGTCTTCTTCAGATTTTATATATTTTAGTTTTATAGCATTTTCCAGAATAATTTTGTTTACGGGAAAATTTTTAAGAGGCGTATACATTTTTATTAAAAAATTAATAAAAAATTACAAAGAATTTACACTATTTCTAATGGCGTCTTTAACATGGGGTGGTAAAGTTTTGCCTCTTTCTGAACAACTGCTACACCCAGTTCGTTGAACAGCTCGGTTATGATATTTACGAGCAAATTTGGGTGTAGAACCTAAAGTTTGGCTATTTTGATCCATATCTATGAATAAACCAAGATTTTAATTTTCTCGCAGAATAAAAATTAAAAAATTATTTTTATAGTCAAATTGTATTCTTTTTGACATGTCATTCTGCAATATTAAATAAATCTTGTCAAAAATCACCTTTAGTATTTTTTGAAAAAAAATTTTATTTTCAGGTATAATCATATCAAAAATTTTCTCAACATTTTTTTTATTGGGTATAAAAACAAGATTCGATACATTATTAAATATACTTACATATTTTTGTTTTTCCAATAACTCTAAATTTTCTTGATTATCAAAAACTTTGGGCTTTTTATTATTAAAATAAATATTCAATTTGAATGGGTTTCCATAATCTTCACTTTTAAATACAGGAAATTCAAAATCTTTATATTGTTCTCTACAAATGTCTGCCAACACGGATATGAAGAACGAGCAAAAAAATTCATATTGCATATAGCATAAAAAATCCGACATTGTCAACTTTTTCTTGTCTATAAAAATAAATAATTCACCGATCTCTTGACCAGGTATTTTTTTCAAATCATAATTTAAATTCATTTAATAGTAATAAAATTAAAAAAATTAAATGATGTTTTTACGAATTTTATTACTGGTGTTTACTACTACCGTGTCTAGTCAACGATATGAAAAGAACTTTAGATTTTCAGTTCTTCAAAACATTTTCTATCAATCCTATTATGATTACAACATTTTTAATTCAGAATGTGCCATTCTTCAAATGACACCCATCAGTGACCGTCAAATTTCCTTTCAATTGTACTCTAAAAAGTTTGACAATTCTACCATTATAAAATCAGAGATGGAATATTTATCCGATTATGAAACAATGAAATGTTTTGATGTCAATCCGCAAATTTCCAACTTGGATTCGATATGTATTAAAGAAATTGCTGTACCTGATCCAAATTATATTATATTTACCAACAAGGCCAACAACTTTTATTATGGAATGGTAAGTTCCTACAATTATAATAATCTATTATGGAATCGACTACTCTTATACAACAAATCACAGATTATACAACAAGATTGTGCATTTTCTGGACGACTCTAAGAGTAACAAGAAACAATATTCCAATTTTCAATGCTAAACTTTCGAGATGTGTCCTTCTTTTGATAAAATTGCAGGTTTACTATCTTACTCCACTCTTCGTCCTTGTATTCTTTATGCTCCTTTTGGTACTTTTTTTTACGACATTCATATTGCTGATACTCGTCTCTAGGTATTTTAAATAAAAGAGTATAATCATTGAGTGCTAGAAATTTTTCAATATTCTTTTCACTCATTGTCATTTTTATTTCACCAAAGACTGGGCTTTCCAAATAATCCATAATAATACTCTCGTATTCACAGACTTTTGGATGTCGATAAATAAAACGGTTCATTTTATTTCGAATCAAAAAAACTGTTATAATTTCATCCTTTATACGATCACAAAAACACAATTCTCCATCAATGACTCGACAATTTTTTATAATTCGTAACGGGTCAAAATGAATCTTCATTCCAAAATTCATGGAATCTCTCAATACATAATCCATTTTATCCATGTCTAATCCTGCAATTTTGTTATTAACAATTGTATCATACCACGCAGGCTCTGCAGATTGACCCTGTACGAGACCTTGAATAAATTCAATTTCGTGTTCTGAAATTTGTACCTTGTGATGTGTAACAATGTCTGTCAATAAATCCAAGCTTCTAGTTTCATGGTCTTGCCATCCATTATGTATACCACTTTTCTCCAAATAATAATCAAATAAATGACTAAACGGGCCATGGCCAAGATCATGAATTAAACCCGCGATACATATTAATTCTTGTTTGCGCTCATTACAGCTTTCCACCAAGTCGGGTTGTTTTTTGATAAGATGGTCAATCAAAGTGCGAATCACTCCATAAACACCAATTGAATGCTCAAAACGACTGGTATGTGCGCCTGGAAAGACTTTGTAAGACATTCCTGTTTGTTTTATATAATGTAAGCGTTGAAAATGTGGTGTATCGATTATTGAAATCGCCAAGTCACTAATTTCGATATCACCCCAAAGATTACAATGAATGATTTTCATAATGAGTTGAAACTTTCATTATAAAAAATTAATATACATCAATTTTATTTTTAATATAAAAATAAATTTTCTACAATCATAAATGTATTGTGTGTATTTGCTTTGTCATTCTAACAACCGATGTACCTATGTAGGAATAACCAATAATCTGACGCGTCGTATTCGTCAACATAATGGTGAATTAGTTGGTGGCGCAAAATATACCAAAATGAAAAAACAAGACGGAAATTGGAAAATCCATGCTAAAATTATAGATTTGGATAAATCAACTGCACTTTCTATTGAAAAAAAAATACATTTGCGTACCAAAAAGACAAACGGTACCAGTCCTTTGGAAAGACGCCTAACTTGTATTGATAATGTATTGAAAGAGTATCCAAGTAAAAAATTGATTCTTGAATATTAAAAATTTTAAAAAAATTCAAGACAGAATGAACCGTAAACAAAGAATCGAACATCGTAAATCGAATATGAAACCATTTGGCAGACAGGATGATAAACCTGTCGTGTCTGTATATTATGATGTAAAAATAGAATTAATTGGGAGCTCCCATTCGGTGCCTAGAGAATCTACGGAATTATCATCTTCTCCTCCTCCTCCTGAATCGTCACCGTCAGTTCTTCCTCGTAAATCTTTACTTGGTCGTACTCTACAAGCTCCACAACAACCACCAGCTTTAGATAGTCCACCAACTCTGCAAAAAAATGATGGCAAGTCGAAACGATCCTTGCTAATGCCTACTCTAGTGACTACTGAAGACAAACCAGTGCACAAGGAAAAGGTTGAAAAGCATGTCGTAAGGATTTATAATATTAACAACTGTGAACACAAATGTGAAGTAATGGATTTAATTTTTAGAATTTGTGATTTAGGCTATAAATTTATTCACATATCTGAAGCATGTAATTATGCTTTTATAGGATGTTTTAGCAAAGACGATGCGAACGAATTACGAGATAAGTTTAATGGGCTGGCTTTTAATAATATGGTTTGTGTAGCTGACTTGATTGTCTAATTGAATATTTAATATTTTTTTCCTTCGTTCACGAGTGGTAGTGGTGGCAGTAGTAGCTGCGGTAGTTGATCTCATACTTTTAGCAGAAGAAGTGTGTACATTTACTTTTGATTGTTTTACTTGCAAGTAACCCTGTATCTTTCTCTTATTGCAGGTAAAAAAATCAAGATAATAGGTGGATAAAACCATTTGTATTTGATTCACTGCCAATGTGGATAATATGTAAAGTCTATCTTCAAGACAAATATCTTTTTCCTCGCTAAGAAAGAGCAAGTTGCAATCTTTTTCATTTCTTCGCTTATAAGTCTGATAGGCCCTTTCAACATTTAGTTGAACGTCTAGTTTTAATTTATTACGAATATATATATTCGTTGATTCGACAAGCAAGTAGACACACAACATTAAGAATAATTCAACAAAAATTAGCTTGATGGAAATATCTATTGAATATAACGTCAATATATGTTGAAATGCCTTTTTAACAAGCGCTTGCCAAGATTTTTGACACAAGTCAAAATGTTGAGGTTCAAATTTGTCCTCTTGGACAGTACTAGTTAAATTTTCATCCTTTCGATTTAAAAGCAAAAAAGATTGTAAAAATTGGTTCAATATGTGTTGTATATTGCTTTCTTGTTTCTGAGATAATGCTACAACAGGTAATAAAAAATCCGACATGTTTACTTATACAAAAAAAAAAATAATAATAAAATGATTCGACATGTGGTTTATTTATCAATTTTTCTGCTGAAATTTTTTGGACTCAGTGGTGCGGTATTTAGTGTTTCAAATAATAATCTATATTTTAACAAGCAGGAATACAAAATTAAAGGAATTAATTGGTTTGGAATGGAATCTTCATGCTATTGTCCACATGGTTTATGGGTCCACGATACAGAATATTATATGAATGTAATTCGTAACTTTGAATTTAATTCCATTCGAATCCCGTTTTCATATGAAATGGCTATAAATATGAATGTTCCTTTAACTCAAGATTGCGTAAAAGCAGATCCTTATGTTGCCAATATGAATGCAAAAGATTATTTACATCATTTATTTTATCATGCATCGATTCGAAATATTAGTATTTTATTAGACTTTCATAGAGATCATGATGCGATTCAACCATACCCAACGAGTATGATTAGTCAAGATCAATATTTTCAAGCTTGGAAAAGCATGTTGGTTGAATTTGGTTCGTATTCGAATCTTATTGGTATTGATATTAAAAATGAACCGCACGGTGGAATTACTTGGTATGACTGGTCTACTTTTGTAAAATCTTTTATTAACTTTGTCGACACTCAAGTACCCAAATATAAAGGTTTATTTTGGGTAGAAGGAGTCGAGGAAGCCTTTGATGGTAGTGCCTGGGGTGGTAGTTTTTCGAAAATGGACACTTTTTTTGGACCCAATCCTGATTTACGAATCGTTTTTTCTCCTCATGTCTATGGTGTATCTGTTCGTGGTATAAATTCCTTGAATGATGGAGACTATCAATGGGAAACATGGTTTGGTTTCCTTACTCAATATTACGAAAATCTAGTATGTATTGGAGAAATAGGTGGTTTTAATGGAGGTTCGGATTATCAATGGCATCAAAATGTATTGTCGTATTTGCAACGAAAATCGATTCGCAACTTTTATTATTGGTGTCTTAATCCGGATAGCGGAGATACCGGTGGAATTTTAGGAGCGGATTGGACCATGATAGATCAATCTAAAATAAACTTTTGTTACAATCTACAACCAAATCCAACATTTGTTTCATTTGAGACTGTCTAAATATTTTCTTCGACAATTTCGGATGGTATAGTCTTTAATATTATCTTCTTTTATTTTGGCGGGCAAGTTGGCCAGCAAAATTTTGTTTTGCTCGTTGCTGCTTTGTATAAGACTGTCACATATCAAAATTTCTTTTAATGGATAATAGAACTGGTAACCAAATTTTTGAATGTAATTCTGTGACTTCCATTCAATCATTTGTATTTCTTGCACGCTCATTTGTGTTGAAAATTTATTGATATTGGTCTGTAATGGTGGATAACAATTATTCTTCCACAAGGAAGATATTGAAGACATTGTAAAAGCCTCTTTAGAATTTTGTATATCAATCATATTTTCTTTGTATTGCACTTTTAAAAATTTGCAAATTGTTTGCAAGACATTTCGAGTGTCTAAAATAAAATCTTCATACTTGACGCACAATACATTTTGGGGTATTTTTTTTGCAAGTCTTTCCATCAACTCTCTGCGCTCCAACCAAGTATTTAAATTCAACAAAGTGTCAAAATCGTGTATAATAGCTTTATTCATACTATTGATTTGAGCTCTTGGGTCACGCACCAAATCAATTATCAAGGCGTCTGGATATTGTTTTAGTATATCGTTGGCATAAAATATAGAGTCTTGGCTTTTGTCAATAACGACTTTGGCTCCACATTTTTCAGCAGCCTGTAAATACATTTCCCCTACAATTCTATGGATACTTCTTGGTTGAGATTCAAGATTATTGAATAGAGTTAATGGATCAAAACTAATATGCGTCCAACGCAGCAAGGTAGTATTTTGAAAACCAATTACATCACAAATGAGTCGGAAGTAATTATGGTCATCATCCAAATTTCCATAATTGGGTAATAGATGCATAAATTCGTGAATATGAATAGGATAGGGTGCATAAATAGATGGATGAAGATCTAAATGTAACCGTAAAAAATTACTTCCGCATCGACGCAAAGGAAATATAAATACCAATTGTGGACGAATCATTTATCTTTTGTATAATTTTTATTTGACATTGTCAATAAAAATATTAATGCTTTAGAACATAATTTCCATTATCTTCTTGGGATATTCTAACTTTATGTAATACAGAAACATTTTTAGAACTCAGATGAACTGTGGTTAATAATTTTTTACCAATATATATCTTTATTAAAGCTGGCTTTTTATCCGGTAATTTACATTTTTCGGTAGCATAACCACCAATAATAATTTTACGAAAGTGACCCAAGTCGGTTGGAAAATAAATATCGTAAGAATAATTTTCAAGTGGAGTTGTTAAACCAATTGAATATTCTTTTTTGGAATATTCGCAAGGCTCATTTTTGGGACATTTAATTTGAACAGGTCCAGCAGCGACATAGATTAAATTTTCACAAGAACCTTTCGAGTCACTTGCGGTGTACACATAATTATCGGACATTTTATCAATCTTCATGGTAAAGGATTTCTTTCCATCTTTGGTTATCTTGAGTATTTGCTGAGGTTCAAAATATTCACGTTGCTCAATTTTACACCATCTTGCATCTTCTCCAAATTCAAAATATTCCTTGGTGACACAATTTAGTGGATTATTTGTATCAGCATTTAATGCCAATAGTTGATTGGGTGGCACTAACATTGGCCATTCACAGTTAGAGGTTACCGGTTCATTGCTATCGTAGCATTTGTTTTGTTCCGTAATGTCCGATATGGTAAGGTAAACATTTTTTTTATTAATATTTGGGTTGACAGTGTCAGAAATTGTATAATTCGACATGTTTTATTGTAAAACAAAAAAAAAATTACAAATCGCCTTCTTTGCGATTTTCTGATTTCTCGACATCAAATTTTAAATCTGGATATCGAGACTTTAGTTTTTCAATATTTTCCTTCATCACTTCATTCGGGTCTAGGTCCAATGCACGACATGCATTAATCCAATACCATAGAATATCTCCAAGCTCTCGCTTCATATGAAAAATATTATCGCTTGTTAGGGACTTGCCTTGAAAGATTATTTTCTTGACAATTTCATTAAATTCACCCGTCTCGGAGGAAAGACCAATCGCAGAAGTCATGAGAAGCGGAATTTGAGCTTGCTTGGAATCCTCAAGGCTCTGGATTCTAGATAAAAAGCAAGAGAAATCGTTGGACTCTTTGCTTGTAACAGCTTGAACAAAATCTTGATAGTTTTTAAGATCCATTTATATTTTTTTGGTTGTTTTTATAAAATTAGATTACCAAATCAATTTTTTATTTTTTGTGCAAATAAAAAAGAGAAATGTATTCTACCATTGATAATGCTTACCACAATAATCATTTAGTAATTATTGAAAGTTATGACAGTACACCAAATTTATATGGTGCGCTCAAAGGAAATACTAGAAAGTGCTTTTATCCTCGTGATTTATGTGCTTGTCGCCAAACGATCAAGGGAGAGAAAGTAAACGCATGTCTTCCAACTAACTTTTGCTCCGATTGCAATATAAATGATTCAAGGTGTGATTAAAAATTGTTTTTAAAATTTTTTCGCAAATGTGTTTAAATAAATGATCACTGGATTAGAAAATCTTGGTAATACATGTTATGTTAATTCTGTTTTGCAGTTATTAATGCAGTGTTCCGAATTCATCGATATTTTTAAGCATGCCGAAAACACTAATCCTGGAGGATCTTCTCCAGTAATACAAAAATTTATTAGCTTTATTCAAAAATATCAAAGTCAAAAAGTAGTTTCACCTGTGGATATTCAAGAAATACTAAATTCAGAATCTAATTTATTTGCTCCATTTCAACAATATGATGCTCATGAATCTTTAATTCAGCTTCTCGATATTTTAGGTGAAGAAACAGAAAAGCGATGGAAGCAAAATGCCAACAAGGCTTTTTTTCAATACCGATATTACACACACTTTCACAATTTAACTCGATCCAATGATAAAAAACAGATTGTAAATTCGGAAACAATTCTTACTTTGCCTTTTTCTTCATCACTTCAAGAATCTCTAAATCTTTTTGAAAGCAAAGACCGTATTGAAAAATGGGAAAGTGAAAAGTTTAAAGAGTATGTGGACGCGGAGAAATTTAATACCATATATTACTGGCCTGATTATTTGTTTATACAAATTAATCGTTATGATTCCAACTTTAACAAAATTCATGATGATATGGATTGTCCACTGAAATTTAATGATTATGAATTACGAGGCGCTGTCATCCATAATGGACACTTTAAATTTGGTCATTATATAAGTATAATACTTGAACAAGGAGAATTTTATTTATGTGATGATGAAAAAATAAGTAAAATACATCCCTCCAATGCGTTGGAAGGAATCAAAAAAGCATATTTGCTTTTATATATAAAAACTAGCTAAAATTTAAAATCCTTACTTATAATATAGGAATAATCATGAAACCGGTAGAGTTATATCAAGTTTTATTAATTAAAATGGAAAATTCTTTGCCCTTTCTTTTGGATTTTTCAAAAGAAAAGAGTGATTTATCAATAATTGACTTCTTTTTGGATTTAATAATGGTCTGCAAAGAAAATGATTCATTTTCAATTACTTTTGAAAATGCTCACGAAACAATAATCGACTTTGTTTATTATTTCTGCGATTTTCATCAAATCTCATTAAGTACTGAACAAAGAAAAACATTATTAAGTACTCTACAAAAATTAATTCAAATACTTGGAGATAATTCTCTAATGTCCAACCTTGAAAAAGGTAGATTTAAATTTTTGGCATAGCTAAGCTTTCTTATTTTAAAATAAAAAAGACATGCTTTACAAGAAGTCCATTATATAATATACTAAATCTAGTGGCAATTGTTTTTTAAGTATAATGTATCCTTGGCGATTGCTTCTGTCCATATTCCATAATTTGTGTAGTCTTTCTAATTGAAAGGAATTTATTCCATAATAATAGAGATTTTCTGAAATTTTATTATAAATACAATCATTACATTCCCATCGCTTATATCTTGTATGATTCATATAAAATTTTATAGTAACATGGGATTTTGGATACCCCATTACACAATTTAATTTACCAATTAAAATTTTGCACAAGGCGCTATTCCTTCTCAAATGCATTTAATTGTCATAATTTTGATTCCTTAAAATGTTTAAAATTTTATTAATATCGGTATCATCTCTTTCGGTAAAGTCTATTTCTGCATCATCATTATTATCTTGGATAAGTCCTACAGCTTTAATTGCTTGATTGGCATACATGGATTGATTCATAGAAATGGAACCTTCATTGGTATCTTTTATTTCTTCTGCTTTCTTTCCAAAAATTGGCACATTCTCATCATTTTGTCCCTTGATAAAGTCACCAAAAATACTCTTGTTGGTCTTTTTAGGATAATTAATAATTGGTGTTACTTTAGGAGCAACAGGTGTAAGGACAGCTTGGACAGGTGCGGGAGCAACTTGTACTGGAACAGGTTGGACAGGTTCAGAGACGATTGGAGTAATAAGTTTAGTGGGAAGACCAAAGCCACCATTATTGAAGAAATCAGGGAATTCAAATTCGAATTCTGCTTCTTTCCCATTATCAGAAATTGGGGTAACTTCTAAATTGTATTTAATATCAATTTTACCTTCATAGTCTTCTGTAGAATTTACAGTTAAAAAGATTTGACCTTTGGTTATTGTTTCACTATCCAACTCTCTAATAATAACCTTTCCGTGATTGGGTTGTATATTTTGAACAGGGATTGTAAAGATATTGGTTAATTCAATTGTAGGTGTTAAAACTTGAGACCAGACAGAAACAGTCAAGCAAGGAATAACTTTTGGTCCAAAATAACTAATAAGAATGTTGATATTTTCCAAATGGATAT
>Ga0214919_10005818_pt1 | contig 17226 bp, 17 predicted proteins | sample LL1503_MetaG_FD_177994 | JGI IMG/M metagenome (GOLD analysis project Ga0214919, IMG submission 177994) | Freshwater microbial communities from Lake Lanier, Atlanta, Georgia, United States - LL-1503 | ecosystem: Environmental > Aquatic > Freshwater > Lake | place: USA: Georgia | collected...
ACACATTAAACCTACCGCAATGTCTATTTTTAATGAAATAAAACGTTTATCAAATGAAGAAAGAGATAAATTACTAAAATATATAAATGATTATTACTTTATAAACAAATCAGCATTTTAAATGTTTGTTTTAATTAAATCTGTAATTGTATCATAGTCTTGTTTATCTTTTTTTTCACATATTTCAATAATATTAATATGAGTTCTTAGATTACCAGATGAGAATAACATAATTCCATTAATACTATTATTACTCATATGTATCTCATATTTACTAGGTTGTTTTATTATTTCAATAATATGTAATTTATTTATTACCCTTGATGTTAAATTAATAAAATGTTTCATATATAATATATTATACTGTAATATTTTTAAATTATTATATTAAATATAAAAAATAAAATTGATATTATAATAATATAAATATATTTATATTATTATACAAGTTATGCCATTATGCGAACACTGTAAAGTTAAAAAAACTCCACTTATACCATTTACATGTAAATGTAATTATTCTATATTATGTATTTTGTGTCGTCACGCTGAAAATCATCAATGTAATTTTGATTATAAAACATATGGTAAAGAAATATTAATTAAAAATAATCCAATTATAATAAATTCAAAAATAGATATTTTATGAAAGTGTATTTGTTGAATAGGATCTTCTAATATATTTATAAGATGTTTTTTCTAATACTCTGTCATTTTCGGTAGTATCGTTTGGTATTGCTCTATTCGCTTCATTTGTATCACCACAATAAAAGTTTTTCTCAAGTTCAACAAATTTCCTAAAATATGATAATAAATTAAGATGATATATCATTAATTCGGTCATCTCATTTTCTACATCTTGTAAACTTTCAACATTATCATCTTTAACCCATCGTAAGATTGTATTATTTTTTCTTGCATAATTAATATCATCTGCCATTTTCTCATAATCTTTAAGCATTGCCATAAATGTACTTTTACTCAATTCGTCCATCTGCTTACATTCATCTATTTTCAACCAAATATTATTTAAATCTTTTAGAAATTTTGATTTTCTTATTTTAATAGAACTAGTTAAATAAAAATGAGAATTATCAATGATAGATCTATAAAATACTATATCATCTTTTTTTTGATTACCTAATAATTTTTTTAAATTATTTTTAATCTCACCCATGCTATTTATATCGAGTAAACATAGTCTTTCGCATTCTATATATTGATTGAAACTTTTTTCCCAATTTGCTAAATTTGTTTTAATATTTTCTTCCATCTACTATATATTTAGAATTTTATTTTCATATAAAAAAATTATTTATCTTTATAAATAATCGTATCATTTATTAATGTATTGATCGTTTTATATGTTTTTTTAATTTTCGTAATAACATCTATTAATATATCTTTAATATTATTCTCTTCATATAATTCATAATGAAATTGTATCAAATTATTTAACAAATGAGGCATATTATAACCAGCAAATTTAACTTTTTTGTGATTTTGTAATCCATATGCTAATAGTGTACCAATAGTATGATCTGCATTATCTAGAATAATTTTACCATTAATACTATTATCATCTGGTATTAAATTTATAAATTTATCTAATATATTAAATATATTCAAATTAATATAATTTAAAATTGTTTTTTCATCTAATTGTCCTCTCGATTCAAGAAACACATCATAACTATTTTCATCAATTTGTTTAAATCCAAAAACTGAAACTGCTGAAAAAATAGAACTTTCGCTTTCTATACCAAGACATGTAATTGCTGATATTTTTATTTTTTGTTTCGCTTGTAACTTTATAATTGGAATATTATTATAAATTGTTTTATAAGGAGATTCAATTTGTTTCTCCATATAATAAAACTTACATTGATCTGTACCAACTGTTATTATTTCACTCGTATCATTTGTAATATCTAAATACATTGTTAATTGTTTTAATGTAGAACTATTTAAATTTTCAGGTATAGACATATCAATTTCATTATCTTCATCTATATCAGGTTTGTTTAACTTTATAGTTTCTTTTTTAATATAAATTGGATCTTCTGACATAATCCCTAAAACAGGTAGATTAGAAATTCTTAATTTCATATAATTATTATTAAAAATACTTGTATTTTCAGATATCTTAATATCATTGAAACTATATATTGGTATATCGGATAATCCTATCCTTCTAATACAATTTATAATAGTATTATTAACACCTGTTATATTAAATTCCAACCTTGAATTTGCACCCTTTTCCCAAGAAATCATTTTAACACTAATAGTATCCATTATAATCATCTTGATAAATCTTTTTTAAATTAAATTTCATTTTTTTTATACATATATATTCTTTTTTGTATGTCTAATATACATAACAAGTTTCGATATTAATGAATCTTCTGATGGTACAAATATAGAACTATTTATTAAGAAATACATATCGATCAATAAATTCATAACTAATTCTTTTTTATCAACATTTGAAAAATGTATAGGTCCTCCGTTATTATTATATGGTTTGGAAAATTGTATTATTTTATTATGAGATATTGATTTAGATATCATATCAAAAGCATTGTAATCATCTGTCGCTAAATAGACAGTCGTATTGATATTATTATAACTATTAATAATATTAATATAATTATTAATATTATTCACACGGTCTGTATTTCTAAAATGAACACCAATATATTCATTTTCAATATTATAGTTATCCTTTATTTGTTTTAATATTTCTGGTTTTATACCAATATACCTTACTATATTTTGTCTATTATTACCTCCATGACCTACATATATCTTTACTCTATCTTTATTTATTTCATAACTATTTAATGAACAATTAACATTAATATTCTTAATCCAATAACCATTTATATTACCACGATGAATTGCATTATTCTTAGAAATATATTCTAATGATATTTTTTTAAAACATGATATATCATTTGATATCATATTATAATCTTCACTATAATTATTAAAATCTTTTAAATAGAAAAAATCACTAAAATTTTGATTAAAACAACTATGATTTTTAACATCAATTATTAGAAAATGTTTATATTTCTTACAGTATTCAATACAATAAACTAAACCTCCTAACATATGTATTAATCCTCCCGAACCTTGATAAATAACATAATTCATAATATATATTATTATGAATTATATTTAAAGTAAAATATAATTTATAAATATTATTATGAATTATATTTAAAGTAAAATATAATTTATAAATATTATTATGAATTATATTTAAAATAAAATATTAATAAATATTATTTTTTTTATATTCATCTATTATTTCTTCTTCATCCCCGTTAATAAATAACTCTCGTAAATATCCTAATTCATTATCTAATATTTTTTGATATTTAATATTATTTATTTTTATTTTTGATAACATAGGACCAAATGGAAGATTTACAGATATATCATTTAGAACAAAAGTAAGTTTATTATCTGATGTTTCATCTATAATAGCAAATGGTGATATATCATTACCTGTAAATATAATATCCCCAATTTTATATTTATTATTAGAATTTAATTCATTTATAATATTATTATCAATTTTCTTTTGTCTTTTGTCTGGTGATAATTTAATAGTTTCATCTCTACTTAATTCAATTTCATCGGCAATATTATAAAAATTAGCATATCTAATCATTTTAAATGACTATATGAATTTATTTACTAATAAATTTTATTTCAATATTTCTATCACTCGATGCTCTGAGTTTTATTTAATTGTGGTAAATCATCAGGCATTATTTCTGGAAATAATTTAATTGTATAAATTGATATTAATTTATAATATATCTTATCACTATGATATAATGATGAAGTAAATAGTTTAGTATCATCAGTTTTATCTAATCTAATCCAATTTAGCATTAATTTTCTACACCTAATAAAACTCTCCAATGTTCTCACTTCAATAGACTTTAATAAATTATAAATATCTTTTAATTCTAATACTTCCAATAATTGATTTTTACTAGATCTCATTCGTTTAATATTAGCAAATAAGATACCACGAATTTGGAAAAGAATATTTTTATATTCATCCGGTAATTTATTATATAATTTATTATCTTTCTGTGTTCCATCAGAACAATATAATATATTAAAAAGACTAAATAATTCAGATGTAATAACTTTAAACAGAGCATCTATCATACCAATCATATCAAATGATTCAACAGTATTTAATGGATTTACTATTTTTTTAAACTTATCAGTACTAATATTTGTTTCTAAAAAATGTTTCAATGTATTATTTTGATAAAGACATAAAAATCCTAGATACATATTCTTATCTGATCCAATTGCTCGATGAAATTGAAAAGATGGATTTTGTAATTTTAAAATCATATTATTCATTTTAATTACAATACCTTCATATAATGGTTGAACCATTAAATTTGCTAATGATTCTTTATTCATATTAGATGACATCACTTCATCTAACTTTTCAGGGATAAATATTTCAGATGATAGAAAAGAACATTCTGTATTTTCTGAACTTATTTCATTATGTGTTGCTGTATTTCTCATAAAAATATAACATAATTTGGTATAATTTTCACCATATACTTTAACATAATTTACAATATTATTATTTTCATGATGAATTAGGACAAAGTGATAACTCATGTTACAATCTAGTAATTTGGTAAAACTTTCCATATCATGATTATCTTTCTTTAAAACATCCAAAAACATCTTGTATTGACCTTCTTTTTCTGAATCAATACTATAGATACACTTACGTGATGATACGAACCACCTATTATTATGATTAAATAATGACATCAGAGAACCTTCGTAACACATATAAGTATTTTTCTCAATGGATTGGTTTTTCCACATATAGTGCACAGCGTCCATATTATATAAGGGCGTTGGACATGAATAACATATTATTTTAAGAGTAGTTCGATCAATTATAACAGACCGACATTCCATTTCTAATTTAGTTTTATGCTTACTATCATATTTATTATACAATATAATCATATTGTATTCAGGGTAATCTTTTGACAATATATTATAATTGTCATATAAATTCTTTAATAAAAAATCTACAGGTACAGAAGAATCAGTAATATATTTTGAAAGAATGAATTGAGTTTCCATTATATTAATAATGTTTGTAATCTTTAAATATTACTTTCAATTTTTTATTATGTATTTGATTTAATTTAAAATATAAATATATACTATAATATAATCAATATTATGGATTCTTTAAAAAATAATAATATCAGAAATCTTATTAAATTTCAAAGAAATTATAGATTTATTAAAAATGAATTAAATGATTTATCTAATGAAATACTATTTATGAAAGAATGTTTAATTGACATGTCATATAATTTATTACAATTGAACAGAATGAAAATATATGATAATACTACATATGGTTATAGTAATATATACGATGAATTATATATTATTAAAAATATGTTAGATAAATTTCCAGATAAAATATCATTCAAATACTTGAAAAATAATAATATGGATATAAATGACATTAGTAATAATGTATATTGTATAAAAAAAACTATGATACAGTATATTAATCATATTTCTCCCCATTCTATGAATTTAGTATTGAAAATATTATTTGGAAAAGAATGGATTAATATGTTTGAAAAGACAGATATCGAACGATTAAACCTATTACTACGATTATTTAATCCAATTAATATTTGGCACTCATCGTATCATAATAAACCAATTAATTATTATGTTAAAAACAAAGAAGATCGTGTCATATTATCAAAAAATATAATAGATAATATAATTGAATCAAAAGATGAAAAAGTTCAATCAATTATAATTGGAAATACAAATAGTTTTCCAACTTTTTTAAAAAGTATAACTGAAATATTAACAAAAGATAAACGTAATATAAAACAAGAACGGAAGAAAGATTTTAATTATATTGATTTATTAGGATTTTTCATAGATCACAATAATATAGTATTTATTAAAACACCTACGCCCATCTCATTAATAGAAGAAAAACAAGGTTTTATGGTATTGATTAAACAGAATGATAATATAGTTGCAATTCAAGGGATTGTAAAAGATGACATATTTGAATTATATAAATCAAATAGTATGATTGCAAGTAAAATACAAGAAATAAAAGAGTATGTAAATACTACTCTGCATAATATTCCCAATACATTTAAATCAAATTATATAAATATATTAAATATTTGTGATATAATGGTACATAGTAATGAAGAAATAAGTAATACGATTAAAAAACGTTATAATGATTACTCAGTTATACAAAAAAACACACTAGGTGTCATGATAAATGAATTTTTATTATCTAGCAAATCTAGGAAAATAGAAATTCTAACATTATTTTTAGTAGGAAATACATATGATTGTAAACTTGGATTTTTATTATATGATATATTAAAAATGAAAGATAAATCAGATATAACTAAAGAAATATATTCTTCATTACATGTTTCTTTGAAAATTAAATTAGATTGTACAGAAACAATGATAAAAGAAGATGAAGAAAATATTCTAAAATACACTGGTGATGAACTTTCATATGAGCGGCGTATAAATATGTTAATAGTCAGTGATAATATTAAAAATAAAGCAATAGAAAAGTTAAAAGTAACTAAAAATAATTTTCAAGGTGATAATAAAGCGCAAACATGGTTAGATGGTTTCTTTAAAATACCATTTGGTATATATTGTGATAATCAAATAATGAGTTTCAAAAAAACATATATTGATGAAATTAAACGTGTATATCCCAATATTATTTCAATAAATGATATGTATTCATCTAATAATATAAATAAAATATTACAGAATTCTATGATAGATTCAAAATATAAAATACAATGGGATAAATATAATACAGATCGTTCGTTATATTTAAAAGATGTTAAAATAAAATTAGATAGAGCAGTTTATGGACACAAGGAAGCAAAACTACAATTAGAAAGATTATTTGCTCAATGGATAAATGGAGAAACAAAAGGAGCGATAATTGGTCTATGGGGACCTCCTGGAACGGGTAAAACATCTTTAGCAAAAAATGGTATAAGTCAATGTTTGATTGATAATAATAATAAACCTAGACCATTTGGTTTTCTACCGATAGGTGGTTCGGTGAATGGTTCAACACTTGTTGGTCACAATTATACTTATGTTGGATCAACGTGGGGTAGAATTGTAGATATTTTAATGACCGCTGGTTGTATGAATCCTATAATTTTTATAGACGAGGTTGATAAAATAAGTAATACGGAATATGGTAAAGAAATTTCCTCTATATTAACTCATTTAACTGATTTAACACAAAATGATAGTTTTGAAGATAAATATTTTAATGGAATACCATTAGATTTATCAAAAGCACTTATTATATTTTCATTTAATGATATAAATATGATAGATCCAATTTTAAAAGATCGAATAAATATAATAGAAACTAAACCATATACTTTAATTGAAAAGATCGATATAATCCAACAGTATATATTACCAGAAATATTAAAAGATGTTGGTTTTAATATGAATGAAATTGTTTTTACTAAAGAGATTATTACTTATATGATTGATACTTTTACTAATGAAGCAGGGGTTCGTAAAATAAAAGAAAAATTAATAGATATAGTTAGAGATATTAATTTAAATATTATTCATAATAATAATAATAATATAATACCACTAAATGTAACAAAAGAATATATAGATAATTTATTTAAGAATAAAATGAAAATACGTATAACTCCTATACATCGCGAACCTTCAGTTGGTTTGGTAAATGGATTGTATGCAACTACAACTGGCGTAGGGGGATTAACTGTAATTCAGGTATTAAAATATCCAAGTGACAAAATGATGGATCTTACTATAACTGGTCAACAAGGCGAAGTAATGAAAGAATCAGTTGAATACGCAATGAAAATTGCGTATAGTTTGTTACCTGATGAAACAAAAAATATGATATTAAAAGATTCTAAAAATAAGAAAAATTTTGGATTACATATACACACACCTGATGCTGGTACTAAAAAAGAGGGTCCGTCGGCAGGTGCTGCTATGACTCTTGCTATATATAGTGTTCTAACTGGTATGAAAGTAAATAATACGATAGCGTTAACAGGCGAAATAGATTTATGGAGAAATGTGAAAGCAATTGGCGGTGTATATGCTAAATTATACGGTGCTAAATTGGCAGGCGTAAAAACTGTTTTAATTCCAAAAGAAAATGAGGATGATATAATGATATTACGAAATGAAAATATATCACCAGAGGATGATGAGTTTAAAGTAATATTAGTAGATTCAATAGATGATGTGATACGACACTGTATTGTATTATGATTCCACTAAATGATAACCTTCGTGTGGAACAGTACCATACTTTATATGATTGAATAAATCATCTACATAGAATAATTCCCATGTTGTAAAAGTTATAAGCCATTTATTTTTTTTATATTCGAATAGGTATCGATAATACCTATTTAAAATTTCATACGTAACACCATATTTCCATGCTCCTACTATTGACATCATATCTTCCACATCACATTCGTTTATTTGTTTAACATTAGTCCAAATTTCACTGATACTGAGACGGGGTACAGGCATTAATATCACATCTGTAATGAGATTAATTACATTGAATATACTATCAAGAAATGATATAATTTTTAATATAACAGATTGTGGAATATTGTAATGCGATACACCCAGTTCATTATAACACAACATGAAAGTAATAATATTATTTCGATTATATTTAATCATATAATACAATGGATTAATATAACTTAAATCGTTAAAATAGTTTCTATTAATAGAATTCATTTTATATACATCATTTTTTAGTATATAGATAAATACAAAATGATTTTTTCAATTTTTTCATATTACTATAAAGAATATTTATAGTAATATCATAAGAATGAATTCAGTTGATTTATTAAAATTAAAAACACATACAAGTTGTAGTATATTGGATGATGATATTATTTCAGATATTTTATCTTTATTTAATCAATCTAATATTAAAACTTTTAAAGTATCAAAAAAACAAGTAAATATATTAAAAAATAATAAAATACAAGTTAAAAAAGATTTGAATGAAAATAAATTAGTAATGATAATGAATAAATTATCACATAATAATATAAATGAATTAGTCAAAGAATATTTGTCTACTATTACTATTAAAAATGAAGAAGAATATATTATATTACAAAATCAAATATTTGAAAAAATGATAAAAGATATAACATTTATTGATAATTATATTCCATTTGTAATTAAAATATTCGCAATTGAAAAATATAAACTATCATTAAAACCATTACAATTTATTGAAAATATTTATAATATATTAAATTATATATACTGTAAAGGAACCTCTGTTGATAATATTGATATAATTGATAGTGAAAATTACAGAATGAGTTTCTTAATATTAATTAAAAAATTAATTGTTTTTAAATTTTTCAATGAAAATTTATATTATTATATATCTGATATATTATTGAATCAAAATTATAATAAAGTTGATATATATCATTGGTTTGACAAATTACCTAAAAATATACTTAATAAATATAATAATAATATAATAGAAAATATTAATTATTGTACTACAAACAATATGAAGAGAGAAGCACTAATGATAGAAAGTTTAATTCAAACTATTGTTACAACACCTGATTTACATACAAATAAGAATATAAATGTAACGGAGATTAAAAATAATACAACAACGTATAAAAATACAAATATAATTAAAACAGATGAAATTTTTATAGTTTCATGTCAAAATATAATAGAAGAATATTTATATTTAGAAATAATAGATGAAGTACAATTATTTATAAATACAGAATGTAAAGATATAATTCAAAAAAGTATTTTTTGTAGAGAATTATTAAAGTATTATTTTACTAATAATGAAAAAAAAGTAATTATATTAAAATTATATGAAAATCTAATAAATAAAAAGATTTTATTTAAGAGTAATATTAGTAAAGGTTTATTATTATATTTGGAAACAAATAATATAAATAAAACTGATAATATAGAAAATTTTTTAAAATTTTTAAAAATTAATAATATTACTAAAAATATAGAACACATATTCAAAAAATATAGAATAAAGATAGATACATTCCCTAACTCATAATTAGTTATATATCTGCTTCAAAATAAATATACAATTAAGAAAGTTCCATTATTTAGAACTCTTCAGTGAGTAAAGTATATGTTATATCATATATATATTTTGTCATAAAATTTTCAAAATTATTAAATTTTAGTATATCATTAGTAATATGGTCAATATAAATATATTTATTAAATTTATTTTTTATTAAATTGATATCACTTTTTGATATCATCGTATAATATGTATCCGAATAACCAATAAATTGTTTCATATCAATAATATAATATAATAAATTTACAATAGGAGTATTATTGTCTACTATTATTGCATCACATGTATTTATTTCATATATTATATCAAGATTTATATTATTATTAATATCAGTTGAAATATAATATTTTATTACTTGGTTTGTTTTTATATTAAAGAAACATAATAATGTTGGATTAATATATTCAGGTAGTTTTTTAAAAAAATAATATAATTTATAGCCTAGTGGTAATATTTTTTTATGATATATATTATCTATTTCAATAATTTCCATTAATTTGAATCCATTTATTTTATATAAATCTACTAGATCTCTATAAAAATTTTTATTATAATTCTTAATATTATTACTTCTTGGTAAAATATCTATAAATATAAAATGTTTTGTTTTCGGAAAATCAAATATTGGTTTTATATTTAAATTTGTATTAATTTGTAAAATTTTATTTATCATTATTATTTTATATATATTATTTATACCTTAAATTATATATGGAATCATCCGAATTAATTATACAAAATAATAATGAAAAACTTATAGTATGTTTCGGTGGTTCCGCTGCTTCATCTACCGATGTATATTATTATATATATATTTATCATTTCAATAATAAATAAATACTTGATATACAACTACATAGTTGTAGAAAACTATCAACACCATTATTAACCCGAATATAAATATTACTAATTATTTTATACAACTCTTTATCATCTAGATTATATTCATTAAATTCTTTATAATCTTTATAATTTTCTATATATTTTAAAAATATCAATAGAATATCATTAGCACTATATCCACTATCATATAATTCTTTTGTTATCAATAGAGCATTTTGTAAATCATGTTCATAACAATATTTTAATATTTTTCTAATATTATGTAATTTTGGTACATCTAAGATTATATCTATAGTTTCACTCTCTATTTTCATATTACCGTATAATATACATTCAATATTATTAATACATTGTCTTATATCATAGTTTGAACAAAACATTAATCTACTTAAACCCTCGTCATCGTATTCAACATTCTCTTTTGTACATATTTCTACTAATCTCTTTTTTATATTTTTTTTAGATATTCGTGGGAAATGCAACAACATACAACGTGATTGTATTGATTCATTTATTTTAAACCTCTCATTACAAATAAAAATAAATCTAGTATTTCTTTTATACTCGGCAATAATATTATTTAATAAATTTTGTGCTTTTTGGGTTATACTATCTGCTTCATCTAATATAATTAATTTATAATTATTAGTTTTCTTTTTACAAAATGGTAATATTGTTTGTTGAATCATTGTTAGACCCCTATCATATGAAGCATTTAATTCCAATACACTGTTTTCATAATCTTCTTTGTATATTTTTTTTGCCATGTAAAGAACAGTTGATGTTTTACCAGTACTCGATTCACCAGTAATAATCATATTAGGTAATTGTTTTGATTTAAGAATATTTTTAATCTTTTCGCGCATAAAGTCATCAAATAAAATATCATTGAATATAGTAGGACGATATTTTTCAACTAATGGTAGAATAATGTCTTGTTGTATAATTTTATTAGATTTACTAAGAGTTTCATTCATTGATAATACTATCTATTAATTTTCTAAATAGATAATATTCAATATTTTTGAAATAAAATCTACATTAGATTATATAAATGAACAAATTTTTTATATTTTTATCACTATACATTGTTGTATTTATTTTATATGGATTTGTATTAAAACCACCTAGATTGATATATAATCAAGAGAATTTAGTAAATGGTAGTTATTCCAGTGTAACTACAAAAATAATTCCTAAAATATTATACAATAAATATTGTATTTGTTTAATAGCATATAAACCTAATATAATATGGTTAGAATTCTTAAATAAATTTAAAAATTATGATATTTATATAATGATTGATGATAATACGATAGATTACGCAAAACAATATAATAAAATTTATCCAAATCTTAATATTATTCAAATTGATAACGATGAATGTGAGAATAATGGATTTGTAAATTCTAGTACAATAGAAATGGATAAAAAAGTAATAGCATGGGATAAAGGATTATATTATTTTTCAAATAAAATATATGATAAATATGATTATGTGTGGTTTATGGAAGATGATGTTTTTCTATATAATGAAGAGACATTATTAAATATAGATAGTAAATACAGAGATTATGATGATTTATTGTTACCAGGTATTCATAATCAAGATGATCCATGGAAATGGCATAGAATAGAAATATTATTCCCTCCGCCATATTATCGCAATGTGATATGTGCTGTGAGAATGTCAAAATTATTATTAAATGAAATAAATAAATATGCACAAGAAAATAAAACATTATTTTTTATAGAAGCAATGTTTCCTACAATCTGTAAATATAAAAATTTAAAATTAAATGTTATAGATGAATTAAGTACAATTGTATGGCGACACAATTATACAATAGAGCATATAAATAAACTTAAATTGTATCATCCTATTAAGGATATTGAATCTCATAAATATTTTAGAGAAACAATTTTTTAGAGAAATAATAATCTAATGTAACAATATAAAATGAATAAATTTTTTATATTTCTATCATTGTATATTGTGGTATTTATTTTATATGGTTTTGTATTAAAACCACCACGATTAATTTATAATCAAGAGAATTTAGTAAATATTAATCATATAAATAAAAAACATATAGATGGTATGACAATTGATGATATACCAGAAGATTTTAAAATAAAAATTAAAAATTATATTTTAAAACTAAAATTAACTATAATAGAAAAAGATAATTATACTATAATAAATGGTACTAAATGTCCTAAAAATTTAGTAACACAACATAATAAATTAATATTAGGGTGTGACGATCATATTGATCTGATGATTGAAATATTTTTTTTACTTTATATTTTTCATGAATATTGTGAATCCAATAATATTATATATAGTATTACTTATGGTAATTTAATTGGATATTATCGAGAAAATGATATGTTATTATGGGATGATGATGTTGATTTATTACTTATGGGAGATAAATCTCAAATTATAAATAAATTATGGAATGATAGTAGTGAAGAATTTCCCATTTGGGATAACAATTGGACATATAAAAATATTAAATTAGGTTCTTATAATATAATATTAGTCAAGATGAAAACGATGGAAAATTTTTTTAAAATTAAATTAAATAATATTATAAAAGATTATTATAAAGATTTTGGTGGTATAGATATAACATTTTTAATTAATAATATACATTTTGGTAATATAGATCTATCAATACTAAATAATTATGAAGTTAACAACGAGAATTATCCTATTATTAAATATGGTCCTATTTATACAAGAGCATTTTCACAAAATATAGGTACACAACTTTTAGATTCATATTATGGTAAAAATTGGAATGAAAGAATACATCCGGAATTAAAATATGAGTTGGGATAAATTTTCTCCCCTCAAGACTCTTGTAAAACAAATCGACTTGTCTCATAATAATATTTATTTACCAGGCATTATTTGCTCCAATGTATAAATCTTTATTCCCAAATCTTTTGCCTTTATCACTTTAGACGTATCGCTAACACTCTTATCTTTGATAATAAGAATATTGGTATTTTTAGAAACAGTATTGGTAATTATTCCACCTTCATTTACAATATAATCTTCCAACTCCTTATTTCTAAAACCTGATAATACTATTTTCATATCCATATATTTATTCCCAGTTGGCATTTTAGTAGTGTTATCTATAGAAATATATTTTTTAATATTATTATAAAATTCTAAAAAATTACTAAAATTAGATACGAATAAACTGCTTGTAATATTATCCCATCCATCTATTTCTTTCAACATATCAATAAATTTATCTTTTGAAAGTTTTTCATATTTTTTACTATTTTCTAAAATATCTGGATAATAAGAAATAACACTTTTTAATCTTTCGGTACCCATCCCATGACCCAATTTATTAGATGCTACCATTAATTTTACTAATGGAATATTAGTTGTACATTTCTTGATACTATTAATTGTATTTTGCGCAGATTTTTCTTTAAACCCATCTATTTCAAGTAAATCATTTTTTGTTATTTGTAAAATATCCTCTACTGATGTATATCCGGCATTATATATACGTTCTATTATTTTTTCACCCATCCCAACTGCTTCTAAAGTTGAAAAAAAATGATAGATATTCTTATTTTTTTTATCAGATGATTCTGTATTTGTACTTACAATATGTACACCACTTTCAGACCATTTCCAATCCTTATTAGTTGGCATAGATGGTTCGACACCCTTTATAACTTTTTCTATTTTAGGAATTACATCATTTGAACGTATTATTTCTACTTTTGCTCCTACACCTATTTTCATTTCTACTATAAATCGAGCATTATTTCCCGTAATCCGTTTAATAGTTACTCCACCCACGTCAACAGGTATAATTACAATTGTTGGTATCAAGTTACCGTCTTTTGATTCATTCCATTCAACATCAGTAACAGTTGATAGTGCTTTTTGATCTTCAAGTACGTCTTTAAAAGCAAATGCGTATTCAGGATTACCATTCGTATTAATATGGTGTTTTATATCATTTGTTACTATAATTCCATCTATAATATATTTGGATTTTTCACGTCTTTTTAATAAATATGATGACAATTTATCAAAACTTAAATCATCTACTATTTTACTATGTACTGTTTTAAATCCTAATTCTTCCATTATTTCTAACTGTTCTGACATTTTCATTATTGGATCAACTACTTGATATGTAACAAAATGTGTATCATGTGCCAATGTAGGATTAATAGTCTTACTATTAACTAGACCGGCAATAGCATTTCTTCCATTTTTCATACTATCAACCCAATTTTTATCAAATCTTGCTTTGGATATAATTAATTCACCTCGAAATGCCACCATTTTCATCTTTGAAAATTTTTTCATAACTATATCATATGATGGTATCATGGGAATATAATTTAATAGAATAGAAATATCCATACCCATAGTTGCTGTTCCTCGTGTATATAATTTAATCATATTATCACAATATACTAATAATCCCGATACACCATCTAGTTTATCGGTAAGAATATATGGAGCAATGTATTCTTCTTTCCATATATCTAATTTACTAGATGGTGGTTTAATCTTATCCATACTTCCCAAGTAATACGGTAACTTGACTTTATCTTTAGATTTTACTGGTGCACCTATTTGTTTTAATACTTTACTCTTTGGTTTCTTGAGTCGAAGAAAATCAACCATCATGTCAAATACCGCATCACTAATTATAGATGTATCATTATAATATTTATCTGAAGCGTATAGTATAATTTTTTCCAACATATCCATCGATATATTAGAAATAATATTATACATATCATCTGTTTTATTTAATTTTTCGATAATATCTTCCATTATTAATATAGATATAAATATGTTTATATTATTAAATATCAATATTTTCATTATTATATTTCATTATGGTAATTCAATACTTTCATTATTATATTTCTTGTAATAATCAATTATTTGTAATAACTCTGATGTGTCACCAATAAAAGATGAACCCTTTTTTATAGAAGGAGGTCTAAGTATATCTATTATTAATACAATTCTATCATTATTTGATAAATTTCCAGCGTAATGAGTCTCAGAATCATCAAATATAATCCATTTAAATTGTTTATGAAATTGGATTTCTTCATACTTCCCAAATAACTTTTTATATATATAATTATTAGGAAACGTCTTTTTAATTAAATCAGAATTATGATATAATGGTGGAGATTGAGTATTTGATACAGAAATATAACAATTATTTGGAACACTGATACCATAATGACATCTCAATACATGATTACTATGTGATCCCCATCCACGATGTGGAGTTAATTTTATTCCCGGTGATAATTTAGATAATGTTGCTAGTCTTAAATTAGGTATTGTTTTTAGATAATTATATATAATAGGACATCGTTTACAATTCATATTAACCCAATGACCAAAACCATAAAATGGAAATATTTTCCAACTAATATCTTCTCTCTTTTCGTATAAATGTGTTTCAGGCCAATCATTCCAGTTTGTATTAATATTCATTGTTTCATTGTAAATATCATTTTTAAAATTATCTATATTCTCTAAAAAATTAAAATCTTTATGAGATGTATTATAAAAAAAATCTCTTGGTTTTATATTAATATAATAAATAATACTTATTATTATTATACAAATAATTATTATATATAATATGTTCATTATATTATAATATAGATTTTTAATCTATATTATACTAATATGTATTCGAACTATCCATTAACAAGTTTAGAAATAATCCCTCTAAAACCATCTATACCTGGATTAAAATCTAATACAGATAGATATCCTATTATTGATAAGGATATTTCACGATTAATTAAACAAAATAATAATATGATAGATAAGGAATATTTAGATGTAGTAAATACTATTAATAATTTCACTATACCAAATGATAGTAATACGATGGTTAAAAGAATTGATTATAATAATTATAAAAAAATAAATCCAGTTGAAAATACATATGAAACATATAATAATATGACAGAATATACAAATAATGTTAAACCAGAACAAATAGATATAATAAAAGGAACAGCAGTTGATAATAATTATATAGGTGTGGCAAAAATGTATAATCCTATTTATAGTAATATTGATATGACTA
>Ga0214919_10005819_pt1 | contig 17225 bp, 43 predicted proteins | sample LL1503_MetaG_FD_177994 | JGI IMG/M metagenome (GOLD analysis project Ga0214919, IMG submission 177994) | Freshwater microbial communities from Lake Lanier, Atlanta, Georgia, United States - LL-1503 | ecosystem: Environmental > Aquatic > Freshwater > Lake | place: USA: Georgia | collected...
AATGGCATTTTAACTGTATCATCAAATCAACTAAGATTATTTTAATATGACAAAAGCATTAGATAAAAAGATAGAAGATGTTATGACCAGCATATATACAGAATTGTATGCTGTGTCAGAACCATCTGTAAGTTGGGATTACTTAATTGAATCTGCTGAATTAAATGAACAGGGACAAAAAATTATTCCTTACAATGATCATCAAATTGATGAATCAATATATGAAGAAATTGTCAAGAGACATCTAAAAGAACTTAAAGTACCCAAATGGCGTAAAGAAGCTGTATCAAGAGGTATATTATTAGGATGTAGTCCAAAATTTAAAAAACCACAATTATGATAATAGGTATATCAGGCCGTATGGGATCTGGAAAAGATACAATTGGCACAATAATTCAAGGATTGCTTTTGACAAACAAAAATCAATCTTGTGAAATTAAAAAGTTTGCTGGCAAACTAAAACAAATTGCTTCAATACTTACAGGCATTCCTGTAGAAAAGTTTGAAGACCAAGAATTTAAGAAAAACCTTTTAGATGTTGAATGGGGTACAGTACAAGACATACCACTTAATTCAATACCGCCATTTGCTGACATGCAGTTTAATGTAATGATGAGCGTAAGGGAGTTTCTTCAAAGACTTGGTACAGAAGCAATGCGTGAAGGGTTACATACTAATGTGTGGTGCAATGCCCTCTTTTCAGACTACTCTGTACAAGTTGATGATGATTTTTTAAATATGTCTGTAGAAGATGCAAAAAAATTAGGATTAATGAAAAAAGATGCTTAGATTTGTAATCAGCAAATAAAGCATTAATTATGAAAGGTCAAATTTATAAAATTACAAATCTTATTAATAACAAGATTTATATAGGTAAAACTGTAAAAAATATCAATAATCCAAAATATCTTGGAAGTGGGACAGTAATTAAAAAAGCTGTTTTAAAATATGGATCAAAAGCATTTGTTAAAGAAGTTATAGAAGAATGTGAAGAATCTATATTAAATGAAAGAGAAAAGTATTGGATTAATCATTTTAACACACTGAATCCTTCAATAGGATATAACATTGCTATTGGAGGTGAAGGTGGTAATCTTGGAGAAATTGTAAATGATCTTATTAGAAAAAATACTCCTAAAGGTGTAGATCATCATTTGTATGGTAAAGTTAATGTATATAGAAAAGGTAAACCTTCTTGGAACAAAGGAAAGCAAGGAGTTTATTCAGAAGAAACTTTACAAAAGATGAAAAAACCTAAATCTGATGAACACAAGAAAAACTTATCATTATCTAAAAAAAATAAACCTCTTTCTGAAAAACATAAAGAATCTTTATGTAAAGTATCTAAAAGAGGAGATAACAATAGAGCAATAAATCTTATGGTCTATTTAGACAATGGTGATGAATTAAGTTTTTCCTGTATTACAGATTTTATAGAACAATTTAACCTGTCTTGGTACAAGTATAATCAATTACTATTAGGCAAAAAAACTTATTTAAACATTAAAAAAATAAAAATATGAAAGTAAGAAATCCATCTAATATTCAAATGAACAATGGTCAACTAACTGATAAATATGGAAGAAGATTCAGTGTTGATTGGAAAGCATTTGGTAAGATTAGAAAGAAGAAAGAAGTAAATGTAGTTAATGTATCAATTTTAAATAAATAAAAGATGAATGATTTAGGAAGTGCAATAGTAACATTGGTCGTTTTGGGAATGTTATTTGTTTTATCAATATGGGTAGGTGTATGGTTTTTTACAGATACTGAAATTAGAAGTAAAACAATAATAAAGCCAATAATAGAATTAGAAATTAATAATAACAAAGTAGATACTATTTATGTATATACTCAAAAATAAATAAATTATGCATAATTATTTACCAGGATTTATAAAACAATTTGATCCAGAAGAAGGAGAGTTAATAGCAGAAAATTGGACAGCAGTTGAATTTTTGAGATGGTTAGAGTTAAATAATTTCCATATAATAAAAGATCTTTCTTTACACACTAAAGTGTCAGAAGCTATTGATATTATAAGAACCTTACCTGTTTCAAGAGTGTCAAAAGAAGGAGGTATAGCTGCTTTAAAATTAGTATTAGGAGAATTAGACAATGCTTTTTATTGTGAAGGTGTAGATAAACTAAACTTTGCACAGAAGTGTCATCAACAATGTGATGATTGTAAACTATTATAACATTATACCAAACACAACAAATGTTTTTTATAAACAGAGTACCAACTACACGTTGTGCTTTTGAGTTGTGTTTTGGTATTAAAAAACCAATTAAAATATGTTAATAAAAGACTATATAAAAAAACATGGCAATATACATTTTCAAAGTGTATTAACTGAGCAAGGAAAAGAAAAACTATCTCATCCTAATTGGATCATTACAGACATGAGATTTCCTAATGAGATGGATGCTGTTGTAGAAAGAAAAGGAATTACTATCAGAGTGACAAGACCACATGGCTACATTAATCCTCATACAGGAGTATACAAAGAGATGCCATTGAGTTATCATCCAAGTGAAACAGCTCTTGATGATGCTAAGTTTGATTATGAAATCATTAATGATGGGACCATGGAAGAACTTGTAAAAAAGGTTAGAGAAATCTTAGTTAATGAAGAACTAATATGAACTCATACAAATTAAATGGAATAGCTGGTCATACTTGTAGAACAGCTATATGTGAATCTTTAAAGATTAGACATTTTGAGATTTACAAAGTAGTTAAAAACATTGATTCAAATGGTGTAATAGAAACTACTGATGGGACCAAATTTAAATTAAAATTAGAAAAAATATGAGTTTAGACGTAACATTGTATAGAAATTATCACGTAAGTTATGACGGTGGTAATACATTAGAAGAAAAACAAGAAGATGTGTATAGTTCAAATATTACACATAATCTTGGAGAGATGGCTGGTAAAGCAGGTATATATGAGGCTTTATGGAGACCACATAGATTAAAAGAAGGATATGATATTCCTGAAGGTGATCATGATGCTGAGTATAAGTTTGAAGAAGCTAATCTTGTAAGAGCATATGAGATAATTCCCATTATTGAAAAAGGATTGGAAGATATGAAAGCTAGACCTAAATATTATGAAACATTCAATAGCCCAAATGGTTGGGGAATGTATGAGCATTTTGTTCCTTTTATAGAAGAATACCTTGAAGCATTAAAGAAGTACCCAGAATCATTTGTTGACTGTGATAGATAAGTTATGTTAAGTCCTAAAGCACAAAGAAATTTAAGAAGGTTGAATTACATGATAGATGAAAACATGAAAAATAAACCTATAAAAACTATACCTTGTGATGAAGATTCTCAAGTGTATAATTGGCAAAGAACACATAAAAAAGCAGCCATTAAACCTCTTGTTTTTGAAGACAAAAAAAAGAAAAAAAATGATAAAAAATTTAATAAGCAGATTAACAATGGTCAAAACTGCAAGACCTAGTTTTTATGATAAATGGGTGGGTGAAACAGTATATTACTGGCAGGATTATTATTTTCAAGAATATATGGCTGCATCAAGATGGGGTTATAGACTTAAACTAAATTAATTATGAATGGATTAGAACAAATAATACTCAATAGAGTACAATGTAGAGAATGCGGAGAAGTGCTTACATCATATAACAGACATGATTACAAAACATGTGGCTGTACTAATGAAACAATGATAGATGGAGGAACAGATTATCAACGTTATGGAGGATTAAATCTTGATTTAGTTGATACTAGTTCTACAATATATCTATCAGATGATCATATGATGAACAGAAGTGCTGCACATTGGGGCAATAGAGGTAAAGATGGCAAAAGCCCTTTATCATATAAATCAGTAGAAGAAATGTCTAACGCACATTTAATTAATATTATTTTAGACATGGAAGGTAAAATTGCTCCATGGATAGAAGATATAATGAAGAAGGAAATAGAATACCGTATAACTAACAACATAACAATAGATGATTAATATATTTAAAATAATCCCATTAGAAGTATTTGGGCATGATGTGGTAGTTTCTATAGGACAAACAGATGAAGATCTTTATGAAGAAATCAAAGAAAATACATCTAAAAAAGATTTTGATAAGTATATGGCTAATCAAAAAGCTATAGCCACTACACATAAACTAAGAACTGGATGTATTATTATAAGATTTAAAGATAATATAGATAACCCAGGGATTGTAGCTCATGAAGCTTTTCATGCTATTGTGTTTTTATTTAAAAAAATAGGGATAGATTTTGCATATGAATCAGAAGAGGCTTATGCTTATTCATTGGAGTATTTAACTAATCAAATATTAAAAATAAAAGAGGATATAAAACCAGAAACTGAAGAATAATATGATAATAGCAATTGACTTTGATGGAACTATAGCTGAGTTATCTTGGCCTGAAGTAGGTGCATTAAGAAAAGATGCAGATACCTATATTAATCTTCTTCATAATGAAGGGCACACTATAATCATTAATACTTGCAGAACCGGTAAGTATGAAGGAATGGCACAAGACTTTTTAGAACACCATGGTATCAAATACCACTATATAAACAGCAATTGTCCTGAACTTATTAAACTATATAAACAAGACTGTAGAAAAATATCTGCAGACATATACATAGATGATAAGTGTTTAATGGGATTACCTGATACTTGGGAAGAAATTTATAACTTAATACAAACAAAAAACAAAGAACATGGATTATTTTGAATTAGAAGTTGCAGTAGAAGCATGGGCAGAAGAAAAAGGTATTTTAGCTAATGCCACAACACTTAGACAATGTGATAAAACACAGGAAGAAGTTAATGAGTTATACACTGCTATTATAGAGGACAACCGTCCTGAGATCATTGATGCTATTGGAGACATTGTGGTTACATTAATTATTCAGTGTAAAATGCAAGGTTTATCTTTAGAAGAATGCCTTGAGTCAGCATATAATGTGATTAGTAAGAGAACCGGTAAAATGGTTAATGGACAATTTGTAAAAAACAATTAAAGTTTATATTTGTTTATCTAAACATTTTTTGTACATTTACACTTTAAAAGTTTAATACTATGGGTTATAATAAACCAAAAGAAACAACTAGGAACTACCTGGAAAATGCACCTTTACCAAATCATGGTAAAAGTTATACAGTTATATCACATAAACAAGTGATAGATAACACAATACAACTACTACAGGATAGTGGTTTTGTTATTCAAAAAGAATTATATAGAGCAAATATGAATGCTAATGTAGCACAAGGCATATATCATATCTTACCAATCAACACTGTTGATCCTACTATTATGGAGGAAAAAGAGTTAGGGATGATGTTTGCCTGGACAAACTCTTATGATAAGAGTACACGTTTTCAATGTGCAATAGGTGCTTATGTTATGGTTTGCCATAATGGTATGGTAGCCGGTGACATGATGAACTTTAGAAGAAAACATACTGGATCTGCTGACCATGATATTAGAATGCAAATTTCTAATCAAATCAAGAATGGTGAGAAGTATTACAAACGTATTCTTGCTGATAGAGATGCAATGAGAAATACTCAATTATCATTACAAGAACAAGCTGAGATTGCAGGAAGACTTTATATCAATGAAGATATCCTTGATGCTGCGCAAATGTCTTGTGTTAAAGCTGAGTTAGAGAAACCAACATATGATTATGAATGTGATCAGGAAAATGCTTGGACGTTCTATAATCATGTTACACATGCATTGAAAAAAGCACATCCAAGAGATTGGTTATCTGATAGCCAAAACTTTCATGACTTTATGACGGCCAGAGTTTTATCAAAAATGAATATTACAATGAATGATGCATTGGATTTATCTGAGTTTAATACAACTCAAGACACAAATTTAGATATTACTATGGAAGAATGGAATGAAAATGCCATTGAGATAGATGAAGATATAACACGTTCTAGATTAGTACAAGATGTCTATTTAATGAAAGATTAATTATGTGGATTTTGTTAGCAGCTATATTTGCTTTTATATGCTTTTATTTGTGTATAACAAATGATCCAAAATAATTATAGGTAAACCAACAGGGGGTGAGTAAAATCATCCCCTTTACCTTTTAAAAACAAAATTATGAAAATAAGTGATTTAAAGGGTGTTTTTGTACCTCCCGTAAAAAAGTACTACTTAGGAAAATTGGTTCATGGTACACCATATTTCTGGCCTATGGGCTTTAATAAGAATATAATTAGTATCCGTAGATTAATTCCTAAAACACAAGAAGAATTGGATAAACACATTTTAGATTATCCTCATTATTATAAAAGAGAAAAATTTAAAAATATGCCTATGGTTAGGCGTACTAAAGATTGGATAGTACCAATTTTTGGTAATCATTTTTGGATACAAATAGGGTGGCCTTGGTGTATTAAAAGAAATGAATTAGGTTGGAAAGATAAATATGACTCACCCAGATTTGAATGGGCTCCAGCATTTTATATATTTTTCTTTCATTGGCAATTTGTAATACATTGGCATGCACCAGACGGTAATGATGATAGATATTGGGAAATGGCATTATGGTGGAAAAACTACTCTGATAAAAGTTTGCATAAAGCAAGAATGACTTGGCCATGGCGTGATTCTCATACTAAAAGATCAACATGGAATAATGATTATCTTATTAAAAAGAAAAAACCTGTACCCCTGAAACTGTAAAAAGTGTAAACTCGTATATAAGGATAAGCAGGTTAGCTTGAAATAAAGGGGTAGTAGAATAAGAGCAGTTAGTCAGGTGGCGGAAATGGATATACGCACACCTATATATGGTAAAAGCAAAGTGTGAAGTACAAACACACCACTTTAGTTAACAAAGTGAATTGCAGGTTCAAATCCTGCCCTGACTTCAAAATTAAAAATTATGAAACCAATACACAAGTTCAATAACTCCAGAGGAGCCACGCTATGTCATAAATGTAGTGTAATAATATCTACAGGTTTGACGCAAGACTTATATTGTGATACATGTAAACCAGAAGGTTTAGAAACAACCTTTACTCTACCAAAAGTAACAAGAGTAGAAGTCATACAACATTCAGTACCATACAATGGTAGAGCATATACAAACTACAATGCCAAAGATGTAGAACTACAGTACCAAGATGATGGTAAAACACTTAAAATATTTTTAAAATGAAACATGAAACAACGTAATATCAAACTATCATGACATTAGAAGAACAGGTTAGACCACATGCTCAATATTGGGATTGTTATCATGATGAACCATTAAAATATAATCATACAGGTAAAGTACTAAAAATAGTAAATAATTTTGCTATTGAATTTGTAGAATGGAAGGATAATAATTTTTTAATGTATAGAGATAAAACATACTATGCTAATACATCATCTCAATACTTTGATATAACAAAACATGTAGGTAAAGAAAAACCTACTATATATTATACAACAAAAGAATTATTACAACTTTATAAAAAAGAAAAAGGTCTATGACACTAAAAGAAAAATTAAAAACAGAGTTCCCAATTAATACAGAAAAAAAGTCAAATAAATTTGCAAATAAATGCGTTGAAATAGCAGATGAATTTGCTATTGGATTTGCATTTTACTTGTCTGATAATTATACATCAAGAACATTAGATACTTGGGATGATGCAGTTGGAATTAGGTTTACAACAAATGAAGTTTTAGAAATATATAAAAAAGAGAAAGGATTATGAGTAAGCTAACATCAGAAGAATTAAGTGATGTAATTATAGAGAGCATGGCTCTTTCTGTATCTTTATTAGAGAGATTTGAAATAATGAATGATAATAATCTATTTGTGCAGAAAGCCAAACTATCTTTAAAAAATACCATTCCCCACATAGAAAACTATGTAAACAAACTTATAAAAGTACATTCACAAGATGAAGAGGACTACTTTAAAAAAGGGGCCACTGTAATATCAGAACTTTCTAATAGAATAGAAACAGCTGTAAAAACAAGAAACATAATGGATATATCCACAAGACAAGATGTATTAAAAGACCTTTTATCTAAGAATCCTGCTCCTATCATGGATATTATCTATGATGAAATTTTAAAATCAGAAATTTTAAATTATTAATTATGACAGTAGGAAATATAATGAAATCTTTAGTTATGGCTGAAGACTACAATGAAGCAAGAATGAAAGTGTCTGATGAATTTATAAATATGGCTAAAGTTATGCTGAGTGATTATGAATACATTAAAAAAAAAGAAGAGACGTACCAAGAATTATTAAAAATGCTTGAAAATATTAAACTATGACACCAGCAGACGAAGCAATAGAATTAATCCAGGAGTTTTATCCTAATGTCCAATGGAAGTTAGGTCAAGAAGATTGTTTAAAAAGAGCTAAAAATTGTGCTTTAATAACAGTTAATAAGTTAATAAAAGAAACAGGTTCTAAGTATTGGTATGATGTTAAGCATGAATTAGAAAAATTATGAAGTACATATTAGTGTTATTTGCATACGAGTTTATAAGGTCAAAAATTATTTGGCTATGGTATTTTCTAATTAAAAAAGGAAGTGAGTAGAATTATTATAGATGTTAGAGATGATATAGATCCTGCAGTAGCTTTACTATATGTCGGTAATGTCATTCATCAAGGAAAAATATCCAAAGATGATACTCAATATTGTTGGTTAACTACATTTTATGATGGAACTCAAGTAATTACAAGAGATAACAGAAAAAGTGATTGTTTTGTAGTTTGTAAAGATAAAAGTACCCAACATGTTAAATAAAATATATAAAAAATGGGCATAGTAACTATTATATTAGCTACTATGCCCAATTAATTATACAATTTGTATAATAATTAATGTATCATATTATGAACAAAATCTGTTGTTTTGTCTATAATAACATACATTAACAGTTCCATTTTTTCCTTGCTAATCTTAATCTACTATTTGGATCTTTAGCAGCTTTTGGAAATTTATCCATTTGACCTGCAGATCTTGCACAAAAAGATTTACGTCTTTTGGCATCTTTACTACCAGGTTTTAATTCAGATGGCTTTTTAGTTACAGCAGTCTGTAATTTACTTCCGGGATTTTCTTTTCTATAAGAAGCCACTCCTTTAGCATTTAACCCTCCTTTTGGATCTTTACCTTCCTTACGTGTCCAAGCAGCTGTCTTCATTATAGAGTCAATTTAAATGCAGCAGTTAAATCTGTCCAAGCTCCTGAATCCCATAACCACAATTCATTAAAATCAATAAATGCTGAATAGCCACTATCAACATTAATAAATGTACCTGTTACAAAATATAAACTTTTTTGTCCTGATAGAACAGGAATCAATGTAGTTTTTAAATCAGTAAAGCTTTTTGCTCTAATATATTCTGTAGCTAGTTTAACACCAGCACTATATTTGGTAGCATCTAAAACAAAGTTATAAGGAGTAGAACAAAGTGTAGCTCTATTTGTATATAATATATTTGCTAATACAAAGTATTGATCATTATTAGCAAATACACCAGCGCCTCTCACTGGAGCAGAACCACCTGCTAAATTAGCCATTACCCATTGAGCTGCTGTAACAACGGCACCACAAGTATTATCAGCTGAAGCAGAACTTTTTCCTTTTCTTAATATTCTACCAACATTATTGCTAGCAGAAACAAGATCTGGTTGTTGTGAAACACCAATATGTGGGAAATTAATCAATAATAATGGCCCATCAGCTGAAGTATCAGTAGTAGCATGACTTTGCCAAGCTTGTAATCCTAATGCTCCTGTATGAGGATAACCTGCTAAACCACCACCAAAAAACGGTCCCAAAAATTCATTTAAACTTTCTGGAGATTGTCCTATGTTTATTATATTAGCAAATTCAGGTGCATTAACATCATCTGAACATGAAGTATAATTTAAAACTGTATTACTAGCTTTAACACCTTTATTAAGTAAAAAAGTTTCTAGTTTTATACTAAACTTATCTGCTAGTAAAGCAGTTGGATAAGCTGTATTTACAATAGAAGCATAAGCATCTGTAGTTTTATTGTAATATTTTATAGAAGATACTTCTTTAAAATTTTTATTTGATGGCTTAATTTTTTGCACAACTAAACTTCCAGGTACAATTAGACCTGAATTATCAAATAAAGCATATGACTTTAATTTTTCCATTTTAATATATATTTATAATTTAACATTTTTTAGATTTCATTTGTCCACCTTTTTTCTTTTCAGGCATTTTTTTTGTAGCTTCTTTACTTGGTGCAGGATTATATCCTTCTTTAGCATAGCCAAAAGTAGTAACATATTCTTGAAGTGCTCTTAAAGCATCCATTCCTGTTTTTTTCTCAGGTGGGGGTGGTAATTCTTTTTTCTTTTCAACACCTTGTTGTGCTCTATCCATTGAACCAGAAGGTACAAAACTAGGATTAGGTGCAACAGGTGTTTTAACTTTATAAGGATTTAATTCATCACTTGTTTTAGATTGCATACTTCCTCCTATTTGATATTTTTTCATTTTATTTTATTTTTATAATATTAATTATATACTCTTATTTCTATTTCTGTTGAATTTAATACATCATTAATAGATGTACCTGATATACTTCTAGTTAATATATTAATTCCATTAAGCTGTTTTAGATTATTTGATATAGTTTGCGCATTAGCATTAACTGAATTAAAAATTATCCATGTTTTATCAACAGTAAATACCCCAGTAGCATTTATAGAATATAGTCCTACATTATTATATCCTAAAGTGGGAGTTACTCCTAAAGTATTTTCTAATACAATAGCAGTAGGTGCATTTGTTCCAGTCTGTGTTAGTAAAGCTGTATACACTTTATACGGTCTTGTAGAACCAACTACTACCCAAGCTGAACCATTATATTGATATAAAGCTAATAAAGTTGTATCATAAACAATTAAACCAATAGCGGGTGTTCCAATTGCATTCTTTTCAGTAGTTGTCATTCTTGGAGGAAGAAACCCTTGTGTAGTACTGTTTACTGTTAAACGTGAACTTGCAACATCTGTTGTTGTACCTAATAATAAGTTACCATAAATAGCTGTTTTAACTGTAGCTCCAGTTCCCAATACAGTTGTATTACTTCCTAATCCATTTGCTCCAAATCCTATTACAGTTGAGTTAATATCGCTAGCTGTAAGGGTGCTGGTAGAAGATCCTATTAACGTGTTAAAAGAACCCCCAATAATATTAGAGCCAGCACTAGTTCCTAAAGCTACATTACTATAACCAGTAGTATTATTTGGTAAAGAATTTTCACCAATAGAAACATTGTCATGTCCAGTAGTGTTAACTGCAAGAGCTGATGATCCAATAGCATTATTATTATAACCACTTGTATTAAGAGCTAGAGAACCTCCAATGGCAATATTATTAGAACCACTTGTATTTGAAAGTAAAGATTCATGTCCAATAGCTGTATTAACATTACCTGTCGTGTTATTATATAAAGATTGATATCCAATAGCTGTATTAAAAGAACCAGTTGTATTAATCCTCAAAGCAGATTTACCTACAGCAGTATTTGTTAAAACATTACCAGCTCCTTTACCAATTGTAATTTCATTCACAATAGCATCAACTGTAAATGTTTTAGAGCCAGCAAATGTTTGTGTTCCTATTGTTACTACACCACCGTAATTTATAGATGCAGGTTCTAAATTTAATGTATTTCCTGTAAAAGTAGCCCCATTTGCATTTGATACACTACCTATTGGCACTAATATTACACTAGAACCATACGTTAATGTAGTTCCATTAGAAATTAATACTTTATTAACAAGACCTATAGGCAATTCTTGTTTTAAATTAGAACTATTACCAACCCAAATAGCACCAAGTGTTAAAGTTTCAACAATATCATCATTCTGCCATAAAGCTACTCCACCAGTTTGCCCGACTAATACTTGATTAGGTAAAGGTCCATTGCCATTATTATCATAAAGTGTTCCATACAATCTAATAATATCTCCAATATTATTACCTAAATTTACATTTCCATTTAAACTAGAAGTTCCTGTTACTGTTAAATCACCTGCAATATTAATGATTGTATTAAGTGAATTTTGTGTAATGATGGAATCTTTTAAAGTATCCCAATTACAAGTACCTGATGGATCAGTATATACAGGAATATAACCAAGATTACCTTGTCCAGGCAAAGTTCTTGTTAAATCTTCAGTAGCCTGACAAATAAAATCACCCCATTTAATTACAAATGGATCCATTTTAGGAGCATATCCAGATTTATTATTTAAACTACTACTTTGATATAGTTTACCAAATTCAAACCAATCTTTAGTTTTATCTAAAGTTATTTTTTTTTGATTTCTATTTAGTAATCCTAATACTTCTTGTATAAAAATACTCATGATATTTTATTTTTTATATGAACAATTTCCACCTTTGAAAGCAGCTGATTGCACTGGTTCCTGCGCTCTAGTTGAAGATCTTGGAATATTAATTCCATCTTTTGCTTTTTTAATACTTCTTAATACCTTAGCTTGATTCTTTTTTTGTTGAATAGCTGCAGGAATAGATGTAGGATTATAATATCCATTTGTTATTTCTCTTTGGTATTCTAGTCCTTGTGTAGGAAAAGAAATACCTTGTCTAGGAGTTCCCATTTTTATCTTATTTTTTTTTAGTTATTACTTTTCTAATAGGTGTTTTTTTAACACTTGACATAACACTACCTCCATTAGCTAATGTTTGTAATCTTTTAGCTTCCATACCAGCGGCTTTTTTAACATCTCTCATTAAAGATGTATCATTTTTAATTTCTTCTGCTCTTTGCAGTGTGCTTAATGCAGATTGAATTTGCCATTTGCGTTCTTCTGCTTTGCCTTCTTTACTAATCATAATATTTATTTTTATTGGTTTAATTTTATTAATTTCTTTTACCCCAAATTTTATCTACAGATGCCAAACCTAAACATCCAAATGCTAACATAGCAACTGCATTAACTAATACGGGAGATGGATCTGTTAATTTATCTGTAAATTGATTTACAATAAGTGTGAAAGATAAAATAAGACCTGCTATAATACCAACAAATCTTTTTGATGATGGAACACCTCTTTCATCTTGAAATAAACCTTTAATCCAACTTGTTTTTTTTATATTTTCCATAATTATACTACTAATACAGTTTGAAGAACACCGCCATCACTTACAGTTACTTCCCATAAACCACCATTAGGTGCTGTTAATACAACTTTAGTTGCTTGATTAAGGTTAAGATCTTTAATCTTAATTAATTTAACAGACCTATACGGTATTGGTGAAGCAACCCCCGTCATATCAGGTTGTTCATTTACACCAAGTACAATAACATCATTAGGAGATGCTGTTTTAACAAATACACCTCTTCTTATTAAACTTAATATGTCAGTTAAAATATTCATGTTTTTATTTTTTAGATGGGCCTGAGTATATAAATGATGTTGGTACTCCACCACCTCTATATTTTTTCATAGTAGGTTTAGATTCTGAATCAACCCAACCACCCATTTTATATGCTTGTTTTTGTTTTGAACCATCGGCACTTGTTGCATATCTCATTGCATCACCACCTTTTCTCATTTTTTCAATCATAGATCCCTGCATAGCATCATCTAATTCCCCTCCTTTTCTACACAAAAGTTTTACTTGTTGTTTAGATATTTTACCTTGTTGTAAACCTTGAGCTTTCATAATTTTAATTTTTTTAATAATCTAATGTAACTGTAATAAATATTAAATATAATTTAATAGTAGTATATTGAAATGTTTCATCAGGGGCAATATACTCCCAACCTAAAGCAAGCCTGCTATGTGGCCAATGAAACTCTATTGTTAATTCCCAGTCTTCCATATTATTTACCTTGTCCTTTATAGGATTTTTTATAATTCTTACTTTGCTTTAGAGATGAGGTCTTTGACTTGGAGTGAACGCCAGGTCTACTTACTTTTACAGTAGATTTAAATGTTGTTGTTTGTGTTTTTGCTGCCATTAGTTTAAAATAATTTATATTCTACAAGTAATCCATATTGATTATTAATAATTGGTATTCCTATATATTGAATACCAAAATTTACTTTTTTATATTCTAAAAAAACTCTTCCAGAAAGCAATGGTGTATTAGTAGTAAATCCTAAACTTTGTACTCCCAAATAACCATGAAATTGAGGTTTAGGTTTTATATTTAAAACTTTATTCTGTGCACTAATATAATCTTTTTGATAAAATATAATACTGTCTTTTATACTTATTGTATTTTCTAACTTTATAATAGTTTTTTCAAAGTTTACAATTCTTTTTTCTTGTTCCTTTGAAATATTTTTTAAAAAATCATATCTAACTAAATCAGTGGCAACTGCTCTAGCTTGTTTTTCAGAAAGAATAATAACAGAATCTTTACTTTGGGTAACGTTCTGTGAAATAGCTTTGAAGCCCACTAATAGGAAGGGAATCAATAATGCGTATTTTTTCATATTCTTTTTGTTTGATTATTTTAATTCTAGTTACTATAATTGTGTCAATAGTTTTTAAACTGTCTACACTTTTTAATCCAACATTTGCTTGTTTCTCTAACTGTTTAAGTTTAGATTCTAAAATATATGCTTTATTAAGAAGTTCATTTTTTTTATTTTGGTATATAAATATAGATATTAACCAAACTATAATCAATACAGTACCTAACCATTGTTCTTTTAAAAACTTATATACTTTATATAAATCAACCATAATTATTTTTTTGGTTCTACTTTAGCTTTTGGTTTGTAATATCTTTTTTTAGGTTTAGTTGGTGCACCTTTAATTGCATCAACAACATCCTCAATTTCTTTTTTAACATTTATACTTCTTAATTCAATTTCATCAATTGTTGTTTTTGGTAAAATAAAATTCCATAGAGCTAATAATAATTTTTTAAACATAATTTTTAATTTTAGTTAATGTTACTTATATATAATATACAAATTCTAATGTATAAAACCAAATATATAATTTGGCTAAATATTCTTAAGTCTCTGATTCTCTTTTTCTAAGTACTCAACTTTAACATGTAATGCTGTTACTTCTTTAGTAAGTGAAAGTATTTGATCTCTCATTACATCTTTTTCAAGTGCACCATCTGTAAGCAATTGCTCAAGTCGTCTGACTCTTTCTCTTAAATCATCTCTATACATATTTTGATCTGTTCTATCTTCCCGTTCTAAATCAGTTTTTAACTTTATTCTTTTTTCATAAAATTTCCATGCTCCAGCAGAGAATAGAACAGTCATCATTGTGACTAATACTGTTGTTAGATTATCATATGGTGCCATTACTAGATTGTTTTTGTTGTCTATAATATTTTGATGTCATTGCTGTTAAATTTAAAAAAGATATAATTGATGGTAAAAACCATAACCAATGAGTAGGATTATATAGTGCTCCTCTAAATCCAAATGCAAGAAGTACAAAAATAGAAAAAATAAATGATCCGTAAGATAAAGTCTTTCTTACTTTAATTGGATGAGAACAAGTTGCTTTAATTATAGCTATACCCAATAAAATACTTGGGATTATGATAAATAAGTTACAAGAAAACTCAAAACACCATATAATGGGCAACATAATAAGCCAGATTATACCAATAAGTATTTCCATTGGTTCAGTATCATAATAACTGAAAATATTAAGTATTCTACTTTTCATTATAAATATATATATCTTATATTTGCCAAAGTCATTTCCTTGACTATACACTTATAATATACAAAAATAATTTAATAATTTAACCTTTAAACCAAAAATTCATTATGAATAAAGTAACTCCTTTAATTTTTAAAAATAGATTTAATCTAGAACTTCTACCAACAGAAACACTTCTAGGTGTTAAACTTATAAACTGCCAAGTCTTATGTGAAGATGATATTTACAGACTTGTTTTTGGTATAGAAATAGGTTTTATTTTCTTTACTATTAGTTATGCAAATATGAATAATAATTAAACATAAAATATGAAACAAGTATTTGAAAAATTTAAAAAAACATTAGTAGTACACCCTAAGTATAAAGGTTATGTTTGTGGATATAATGATAGTCATATTATTATTGCCATTGAAAGTACTAGCAAAGACTTCTTTAGAAAAATGGATAATCCCTATATACTAGATGAATATAAAGATTCTAAGTATAGATATGCATTTGAGGATGAAAGAGAACTTATAAAACAATCTACACATGAAAGCAATAAAAAAAGAAGATGATCTTTTAACTCTTGGAGATATATCAGATAAAACAGGTATATCAAAAAAAGTATTACTTCGCATAATAAGGAAATTAAAAATCCCTAGACAAAGAACTCCTGGTATGAAGGGTTATACATTTACTGATGATCAATTTAAAGTAATATGTTCTGATGATTATGTATTTGAAAAAATATATAATTATAGATTACGTGATTATAATAGACCACCTGTAGTAATAACATACCACATTTATGAATCTAAAATGAATAATACTTAAAAAATCAACCTATAAGTTTATTTAATGTATGATAAAGCCATCACTAAGTCCTTTTTTAGGGTTTAATGATGGCTTTTCCATTCATTATATGTTTCTACATATAATTTATTGATATTGTATATTTCAATATGCAATTGCATATAATTACTTGATATAAAACTCTTGTGCTTTAATCATATTATCCCACTTCTGTATTGAATATAAAATAGGAACAACATCAGCCCAGTTTTTGTATACTTTTAATTTACCTTTATTAGGTTTGTTTTGATATACATACTCTGAATTAGCATAGAAGTCTTCATCACTTTGATACAAATACGCTAATGGTGTCATGTAACTTAATGATATAGCTTCACCTAATTCTCCTAATGTTCTTGTAGTTGCAATTGGTGATTTCATTAATGCATATTGTTGTTTTAAACCTTCCGGTGTTGGTGTAAATAAAAGCATTTCTTTATATGTTCTATCACCTTGCAATCTTATAAGATTTTTTAATCTTGTTGTCAATTCTTTATCATCATCATCTCCTGCAAGTACTCCCGCCATTATTGAATTTAATACAAAAACACTTAACATAATTCCCAGTTCACCAGTTGTTCTATAAAAACCTCTAAGTTTATCTTCAGCTCTTTGATCTACATTACCACCTTGTCCTGTAAATCCATAAGCTTCTTTAAAGCT
>Ga0214919_10005820_pt1 | contig 17219 bp, 19 predicted proteins | sample LL1503_MetaG_FD_177994 | JGI IMG/M metagenome (GOLD analysis project Ga0214919, IMG submission 177994) | Freshwater microbial communities from Lake Lanier, Atlanta, Georgia, United States - LL-1503 | ecosystem: Environmental > Aquatic > Freshwater > Lake | place: USA: Georgia | collected...
AGTCATAAAAAACACAACATGATTGATATAAAACATCCAAAATGTAAATCAGAATATTGTGAAACATATTCTAACAAAATTTATAAAGGATATTGTTGCCATTGCTACCAGCATTTGTTTCCTAATGATATTTTAACAATACAGATGAGAAACAAGTCTAAGGAAATGGCTGTCAGAGATTTCATAAACACTAAATTTGGAGGATTTCAACACGATAAACCACTCTGGTATAACGAAGCAGATTGTGATTGCACAACCAAACGTAGAATAGATCATCGCAAACTTATTAATGGCACTCTATTATGTATAGAAACTGACGAAAACCAGCACAAAAGTTATTCAAAAGCAGATGAAGAAGCGCGATATAATGATATATTTATGGCATATGGTGGAAAATTTGTATTCATTCGTTTCAATCCTGACAAATACAAGGAAAAGGATGGAAAATCTTGTAATCCAATGTTATTTAATCGTCTTATTGTTTTAGAAGAGGAAATTAATAAACAGATTACAAGAATTGAGAATGATGAAAATAAGGAGTTGTTAGAAGTAATTGAATTGTATTATGACAAATAATATTATATTACATTATAAACAAATAATGCCTACTAATATTAATGAATAATGATGAACATAAAATATCATTTTTACAACAATTTGAAAAACCAGAACAAAGTTTTATAAAAGACAAGGAATGTTTAATATGCTTGGATCCGTTCGACCTAGAATCAAATCAAATTGTTATGCTGCCGTGCAAGTGCGCCAATTCAGTATATCATATTGGTTGTATAGTGCTCATGCTAAACTCAGGCCAAAACAAAAATTTCTGCCCGCACTGCAAAGGCAATTATGAAATGCCATTACAACAATTTGTAGGAGCCACGCAACTCCAAAATTTACAAATAACAAAAATTACATATATTTTAGTAATCCATATATTATCCAATTCAATAATGAATGTTATCAATATAGTTGTAGCAAGAAATGCTTTCGACACAAATTTCAATGAAGAATTAAAAGTATTGATATTTTTGTATTTTTGTAAATTATTTTTTAATTGTGTTATTGTGATATATTCAAAAAATAATATTGACAAAATAGCAGATAGTTTATTTTGTAGTTATGTATATCAAACGGTATCATTTGGGATATTGATTTACGCCTTGAATAGAATGAAAAATGATTCCGATTTCAGCATTTTGATAGTTAATAATGTTTTGTTATGTTTTGGTGATTTGGCAATTCGAATACATATAGAATATACTTGAATAAAAAAAATTGAATTGCTTTTTCCGTCTTTAAATCCTTTTATAATATATATTAACCCAAGCCAAGAACTTAACAAATACGATGTCAACATTTGAAGATATATTGTATAAGAAGAACGACGACGAGACCTGGACCGAGTGGAGTAAACGGGTCCCTGATAATGATGATGAAAAAATGTACTATATTGAGGACTTTATATATGCGTATTGTGAACATGGAGGTCCGACAATGGCGCGTTTGGTAACTAACCGGTTGCTTGGATATGCCCACATTTGTGGAGACGCGTCTTTGGAGTTATCTGGCGTAGCAGATATGATACCTTTATTAGAAAGTGAAGAGTTGCTTGATGCGAAAATTGAAGAGGCTTATGAGGCGATTAGGCTTAAATGGGAATCAGAAAAAGTGCCGAGATGTGATGAGAAAGATGAAGAGGAAGTGAATAAGCAACCAGTAAAACCAGTTACAACCCTAACCGTAGCCGAGATGATTGAAGCCTTGAGTAAGTTGCCACCTGACGCCAAATTAGTGATGACCGAGAGCGGTTTCTACTCCGATGAGGAATTTGCGGAAGTAATGCTACCTGAACCCTATATAGTTGGAACACGCAAAACTGACTATAAACCAGACTTGCTTGATGGCACCCAAGTGTACCGAATTGGACACAGTAAGCAATGGTATTAATAATGTATAAGGACTTTGTATAAGGAATAAAAGTCCAACAGCGTATTTGTATATTTTAATTAATTAAAAAGTTGTCAGCGTTTTAAGGCGCATTTTTTCATAAAAATTATATTTTTTTAGTTTTCAAAAAAAAGTATGTAAAACTAAAAAAATTGAAATAAAATTTCTTAAAAATAATAAATGTATAAAATAATAAATTCAAATAAAATGTCAACATTTATGAAGAAGAACGACGACTCGACCTGGGCCGAGTGGATCAAACGGATCCCTGATAATGACCAAGATAAACTTGTCTATAATTGTAGACTTAGATACACGTAGAAAAATTTGTGAATATACCAAATACGATAAAGAAGAAGATAAATAAAATATATTTGTATATTTGTATATTTTAATTTAAGTTTTTATTTTTTATAAAAAATTGAAATAACTGTATGATTATAATTGAGTTGTATACTATTATATTACTAAGAATTAAAAATGTTCGGCAAAAAAAGCGATGAGAAGTTTGAAGATAACTTTAAACAGTTATTTATAATAACAAATGACCTAAATCAGAGACTATTAAATTTGGAAAGTCAAAATCGCCATCTCATTCAACGGAACCAAACGTTAGAAGGAGAACTTAACGAAATTAAATATAATATTAATTGGAATCGCCAAAATTTAGAAAACAGAATTACAGATTTTACCGATATGTGGCATCCATTAATGATTGATAATATAAATAGAATTAAAAAAAGTTTGGAAGAAACTGTTATGGCAAAAGAAGCCACAGATATTATTAAAATTCAAACTGAATTGGACTTAAAATTTACAAATATTATTAAAGAAAATTGCGTAGAACAAATATCAGATCATATACTTATTGGATTTAAAGATAATGAAACTCTACCTGTGTTTATTCATAAGAATTCTGGTTCTCAAGCAATTCAAAAATTTAGAAATACAGTATCTCATTACGGATTTTTTGGAGCTGTACTTATCGCCCAAAGTTTAAAGCATTTAAAAAATATCAAAACATACGATATTTGTTCCCTCCAAGATCTTAAAATTACTGACAATGATTCTAATATAATATATAATCCTTCTGAATTGGACTCTGGTTATCGTAATGGGGATGGTCAAAAAATTCAGCAACGTTTAACTTCAGAACAAATGTGTGATAAAAGAAATTTAAAACTTTTAAAAAAAATATTAAATGTGTTTGGCGAGATAGGCATTAAATTAATAATGAATGAGTCGGAATTCGTCAAAGGTGTTTCAATTAGAACACTTATTGAACAAAACTAAAAGCCTAATGTGCTAATTTTGTATAATTTAATTTAAATATATTTTCATTTTTTATATAAATGAAAAAAATTGAATTGCTTTTCCCCTCTTTAAATCCTTTTATAAAATATATAACCAACCCCATTTAAATAAAAAATGAACACTAATAACGAAGAATACAAGAGACAGAAGCCAGCCGAATACTGCCAAACTGATCTCTTCGAGCAGCATCTGATCCAGATGACACTAGATAACTCGATGAAGACTCAAACAAAAAAAGATGTAAAACCGACCTACAAAGATATTGTAGAAAATAAGAAGTACAACGCAAATAACGTATCGTTAACATGTGACGAATGTGAATGCGTAGTGCTATTGGCCGAATATATCAAGGTTGTTGATGGTAGATCATATTGCGGTGCTTGTGATCCATCACCAGATGAAACTGTCGCAAGCGTAGATGATGTTTGGCCAGGCAATGACGATTACGATGACGAATATGGTTACTATAATCAAACTGGTTGTGTCTATAAGCGACCAGTTGTGACGATTACTGTAGCAGAGATGATTGAAGCTTTAAACAAGTTGGCTCCTGATGCGAAGTTAGTGATGACCGAGAGTGGCTACTACTCTAGACGGGAGTTTGCCCGAATATTGTTACCAAAGCCATATATAGTTGGGACAAACAATATATCTGAAACAGACCTACCCAAAGGAACCCAAGTATACTGTATTGGACACAGTCACCAAACCTACTAAAACGTAAAACGTATATTTTGTATAACCTTTATAATTTAATTTAATAATATAATATCTTTTTTATTTTTATGTAAATTAAAAAAATTGAATTGCTTTTCCCCTCTTTAAATCCTTTTATAATATATATAACAACCCACTACGTTTAAACTTAACTAATAATAATGAACCCTAACGCTAATAACGAAAAAGAAGGTAGAAGAGGTAGAAGAATCCGCAATAGAGATCGTCCCGCAGAATATTTTGAATCCGAAGAATACAAACAGAGAATGGAAGACTATGAAAAAAGAATGAATGAAAGACTTAGAGAACTGAGAATTGAAGAACATAATAAACGCCAGGCACAGAAATTGCTCGAAATGAGACTAGAGAGATCAATGGGGACCCAGACGGAGGCTATACCGAAACCTACTTATAAGGAACTACAGAAGCAGCCGTTTTTAGCACGAATAACTGCCACACTAGAAACAAATGACCATGACGGATATTGCTCAAGCGAAGAATGTGAATACAAAAAGAAGATAGTAAAGATGAATATTCCTGTCCCGGATAACTATTATACGTGTTACCCTGGTGAATTAGATGAAAGGCAAAAAAAAATACACAACTGGGCAAACCACTTGCCGGTACCTGAAGTGAACGTTGAGGGGTCTGGATATTGTAGGTTTCGCCAACCAGAAAGAGGCGTAGGACAACATGAATACAGATACACGATAAAGAAGGTGGAGATTATTGAGAACCCGAAGTATGACGAAAGCAAGGATGATTATACAACTATAAAGACTATTACGGCAGGGGAGATGATTGCGGCCTTAAGCAAGTTGCCACCAGACGCCAAGTTGGTTATAACTGAGAGTGGTTTCTACTCTAATTCTGAGTTTTCTGAAGTCAAGCTACCAGAAGAATATATTGTTGGCAGTAAAGGCGTTATAGATGAACGGATTCGCGGACTATCCCGTGGCGACAAAGTGTATCAGATCGGACACAGCGATCAACATTATTGAAGGAATTATAAAAATGTTTTATATATATTTTATATAATTTATATAATTTAATTTAATTTAATTTAATTTAATCAATATTTATTTTCTTTTGCTTTTTTAGTGAATCAAAAAATAAGGGAATATAAAAAAAATTGAAATACTTTTTCCTTCTTTAAATTCTTTTAATAATATGTAACCCCCCCCAAACCTAATTTAATAAACCTTTAATTTAACTAATTTAAAAATGAACGCCTACTGCTACGGATCAATGACACGGGACTACAATTCAATTCAAGACCAGTTGCTTGAAAGGACACTAGAGAACTCGATGGGAACCCAAACTGATATGATATCTAACCCGACATATAAGGAACTAACAAAGCACCCCCGTCTCGCGATGATAACGGCGCAACTAGAGGTAAGTGAATGTGACGGATTTTGTACATCAAGTCACGGATGTAAATTTACAAAGAAGATATTCAAGGCAAATATTGTTATACCAGTCGAGTATGATAATTACCCTATTGGTAAAATACAGGATGTTGATAAATACAAATGGGCAAACCACTTGCCTGTGCCTGTGCCTGAATTCGAGTCGGGTGACTATATGTTTATATCAGACCGCCTGCTTAGAAAGTACGATCGAGCATATAAATACACGATAAAAAAGGTAAAAATCATAAAGAATAAGAGATGTATAAGTGAACCAAATCTACTAAAAAGTAAATAAATGATTGTATATGTTTTGTATATGTTTTGTATATGTTTTGTATATGTTTTGTATATGTTTTGTATATGTTTTGTATAATAATTTAATATAATATCAAAGGCAACTAACATTTGTTAGTTTGTTTTTTTTCAATATGTAATAATTAAATATATAATATAATATTTTCTTTTGCTTTTTAGTGAATTAAAAAATAAGAGGATTATATAAAATTGAATTGTTTTTTCCATATTTAAATTGTTTTATAAAATAAATCTAAAATTAAAATGGCAACATATAAAGATATTTTGTATAAGATGGAGGACAACGAGACCTGGACAGAGTGGGCAAAAAGGGTCCCTGATAATGATGAAGATAAACTTGACTATATAGGTGAGACTATATATGATATATGTATTTGGGATGGCAAAGAAAACGCATATAAGATAACAGAGATAATGATAGAATTAGGTCTTGAACAGTTGATACCATTACTAGAAAATGAAGATTTACTTAATGCGAAAATTGAAGAGGTTTATAAGGGTTTATGCCAAAAAGAAAGCTTAAAAGGCTTAGAAGAAGATCAGATGAAAGATGAAGACGAAGATGAAGACGAAGAAGAAGAAGTCGAAGATAGAAGACAGACACACACAGTCAAAGAGCCGTGGAAATCAATGAGCGATGAAATGGAAGAAGAAGAAGTAGCAGAAGATATGGCAGAGGCTAAACATAGACGAGAATACTGCGAAAAACATGGTGAGGAATATGATGATGAATGTTGGTATGAACCGCCAATAAAAACCATAACAGTAAAACAAATGATGCTAGCATTAGACAAACTACCACGAAATGCCCAGTTGGTAATTACCGAAGAAGGCTTTTACTCCCACACGGAGTTCGCCGCAATGATGCTACCAGAACCATATACCATACAAAACAAGATACCAAGACTACCAGATGGAACCCAAGTATACCGAATTGGACACAGTAAACAAAACTATTCGGGTCGCAACTACTGATGTATCAAATAAATCTCCTGATCTGGTTGATACTAATACCAAATATGGAAACGAATGAATGATAAACAATGTTTTGTATAATTTAATTTAATCAATATTTATTTTCTTTTGCTTTTTAGTGAATTAAAAATAAGAGGATATAAAAAATTGAATTTCTTTTTCCTTCTTTAAATCCTTTTATTAATATATAAAACCCCCAAACCCAATTTAATAAACTTTTAAAATACAATGAGCTCTACTGATCTTAACTACTGCGAAATAGATAAGACCCCCTTTATTAGTAGAATGGTGAGTGTTAATTTTATATCTATTATGATTTATTTGTATATTTATGTTATTCATTATAGGATGGTAAACTGGTATTGTAATAAGAAAACAGACAAAACTGTCAGAAGATCTAACGAAGAGGAAGAAATCGAAGAAAATGTGAATGGCTTAATCACAAATGAAATAGCAGCGGAAAACTTAGAGGCAGAAGTCGTAAACTTAGAGGCAGAAGTCGTAAACTTAGAAAATGACGTCAATACGTGGTACAAATTCGAAGACGGAAAAGGGCGATACAAGGGTGAATGGAAGAACGGGCTACCAAATGGTAAGGGAATCAAACATGCCTACAAAGATGATTCATATATTTATGGCAATTTTGTAGATGGATTTTCGGAGGGTTACGGCAAACAGACTTTTGGACAAACTTGGGAAAAGACGCAGCCTTATTATGAAGGCGAATTTAAGAGAAATAATTATCACGGAAAAGGTGAGTATCACTATGGTGATGGAGACTATTACAAGGGCGACTGGAAAGACAGCAAGTATAACGGACAAGGCGCCGCATATTCCAAGCGATTAAATAGGACTTGGGTTGGAGAATATAAGAACGACGAAAAAGGCGAGGGAAACTGGGTTAAGGGTGAGATATAAGGGCTAAAGGCCTAACCGACTGTATAACTGTATAACTGTATAACTGTCTAACTTTATAATTTAATTAATTAAAATAATTGCAAAGGCAACTAACATTTGTAGTTTGTTTTTTTTCAATATGTAAGAAATAAATCTTTGCATATTACATATGGCAAACATGTCTAAAAAATCAACAATAAGGAAATATTCAAATCCAACTACGGTATATCGCCTCGCTAAAAAATACCTAGGAAAAACAGCAAAAATTAGTGAACTTCAAGGGTGTAAAGTTCACAATCCCAATTTTGTTAATGTTCCAAATTGTTTAAGTTTTCATTTACTATAGTGATAATACCAAGTGCTTTTAAATACCCATATTTACAAGCAACAGCTTCTTCTTTTGTATAAAAATAACCAATAATAACATCGCCAGATTTGGAATACCATCTATTTTTGTCTTTACTAAATCCAACACCTTTAATAATGTCTGTATTTAACATATTATAACTTTGACTTAACCAACGCAGATTTTCGAATCTATTGTCGGTTTTAATTCTATTAATATGGTCTATATTTCTATGACTATGAGTATTTTCTAAAAACACCTCACCCATAATACTGTGGATTGTTTTCTTTTTGGATATTCCATCTTCACAAACAGATACAAACAAATAACCATTACTACCAAGCGAACCCTCCAATAATTTTGGTTTTCTTTTTCCAAATCGTTTTTGAAGTTGTCCATTTTTATTTATCCAAAAAGTTCCAACAGTATCCTTATATTTAGTTTCAAACCACTCTGTTTCGGTTTCCATAATACCTAAATATACAAAATAGTTTTAGGTTGGTTTAAACTATAATATTTAATAATAAGCAAAGTATTTTGGTCGAAAAAACTACTTGACACGATCTCGCAGAATTAAGGGGGATTGGAAAAAGAATAGATACAGCGCAAATAACCTAGCAATACACTTGTTATGGTAACTAACAAATATAAATATAACTTTCGTTATATCTATATCAAACCTTTAATCTAAATGTTGGCAAATAAATATAAATTAATAACCAAGTTGAACCAAGGAAGTTTTGGCCAGGTTTACAAGGCGGAAAATATACGCACCGGGGATCCAGTTGCGATCAAAATAGAGCAGAAAAATGTTGGCAATAGGTCTTTAAAAGCTGAGGCCAAGGTGTATCAATATTTGTCGAAATTGGATGGATTCCCACAGCTTAAATGGTACGGAACAACGCAAACAGTGACTTACCTGGTAACTGATTTGTTAGATTATTCTATTTCAGATCTTGTAAAAAAAAATGGTCGTATAGAAATAAAGACGGCTCTCCTTTTAGGTACACAGATGATCCAACGGCTACAGATTCTACATGATCATCATTTAATACATCGCGATATAAAACCCGAAAACTTTATGATTGATACAGCAACTAATAAATTATTTTTGATAGATTTTGGGTTTTGTAAGCGTTTCAATTATGATGGAACCCATATAGAACAGGGAACCATCAGAAGTATGATTGGAACTCCTAATTTTGTTAGCATAAATGTACACAAAGGGATTGAGCCTAGTCGCCGAGATGACATCGAGTCGTGCCTCTATATAATGATCTATATGCTTTTTGGGGGATTGATTTGGGATAAGGAAATAGACTCTAAAAAAATGTGTTTGAAGAAGGAACAACTAACAAATATTCCGCAATTCATGAAAGATATCATAGCCAAAGTGAGATCACTTGACTTCGCAGAGAGCCCAGATTACGGCGAAATAATTAATATATTTGAAACCATAATTATTTAAATTTATTTTTTATTTTTTATTTTTATATATTTTTTATCAAACAATATAAAGATACAATGTATATTATAGTATAATAGAATGTCAAGCACAACATCGTCTGATACAACCTCCTCTGAGAAATTTACTGGTCGCGTAAAATGGTTTAACAACAAGGCCGGATATGGATTTGTCACAGTTACTGATGGATCAAAGTCCGGAAGTGATGTGTTTATTCACCATAGTGCGATCAAGGTTGATTCTGAGCAATACAAGTATTTGGTTCAGGGCGAGTATGTCGAGTTTGGTCTCTCCCATGTAGAGGGAGGGAAGCACGAGTACCAAGCATCTACTGTTTGCGGAATTAAGGGCGGTAAGCTCATGTGTGAGACCAGAAATGAGTTTAAGAGTGTCCGAAGTAATTACAAGTCTGTCAAGCAGGAGGATGAGAGTCCTGTAGCCCCACCTCTTACTAGACAAGACTCGGTAAGGATGCCAAGATCGGTCAGAACTCCTGAGCAGACTACTAAACAGTACAAGCCAAGACCGACTTCTTCGGCAGCAGCTCCCAAACAATCTGATGGCGAGTGGACTCATGTGAAGAAGCGATTACCTAGAGATGCTGACTCCAAGAAGTAAATATAATAGTAAATAGTAGAATAAAATAATATTATACACCATTGGACTATTAAATCCGCACAAAGTGCGGATACAGTCCATTGGCAACGTTGCCGATAAATCAATTAAGACGCACGCAAAGCGTGCGAACTTAAATGTACATCGGTGTAAATATATTATTATTATGCTCATGTAACTCAGTTGGTTAGAGTGCGGTGCTTATAACGCCGAAGTCCTGGGTTCAAGCCCCAGCACGAGCAATAAATTTAATAAATTAAAATATAAATTATTAAATGTTAATATTTGTTTTCAGGCAAGCCAATTATTAATATTATATCCTTTTCTTTTGGGTATAATAATAATAATGATTCATTTACATAATATTCATGTTTGTTTGACTTTCCAAAATATTTATGGAACAACTTTCAACAAGTAGACCTCCATTAGCATATATACCATAATTCATTCTTTTATTTGTATTCTCAAGAGCAATATGCCAAATCGGGAATAGACCTTCTGATACCCAAGGTTCAGCTCGATCATCTAAAAACGCATTAAGACGATATTTTTTGTCTGTTACAAAAATATTGCCCATACATTTCATTGTTTGTTCTCGTTGAATATCAGTAAGATTATCTACAAGAATAGAATGAAACCCTGTTAAATATAAATCTTCTGTTAATTTGGGATAATTCGCAGTTGAACACTTATATAATCGTTCCCCTATGCGTTCATTATTACTAGAATTTGAAATATGGCCATTACCTATAAGGTGTACCTTCTTGTAACCATTACAACATGTTTTTATTAAATCACCCTTTTTTATTGTTTCAATAGGAACATATGTTTCTTTGCCTTCAACCAACGAAAGTATTTTAGATCCCTCTAAGAAACATGGTGCTGCAGGATACAAGTAATAATTGGCACCTGGATTTAAATTACTACCATTTGCGTAAGTAACATTTTGCGGCGATGAACCAGTGCTATTAGACGCAAGTCTCCAATATGTATATCCTGCACCAGGTCCATAGGGACCACCTGACCCTACAGTGAAACTAAAACTAAATCCATATTCATTTGTATCCGCCAAAGCATCTGCTTGACTTGGATAGTAGTAAACACCACTCCCAACAGGATTTACAAACTCATTCATAGGTCCTAATAACAGACGAGGAATGTCTCCAGTATTTGTAGTCATGTGTGAAACTCCTTCATCGAATTTAAATCCAGTATTGGCATTAATCGGGTAACTTGTATTATCAATAACAAATTCACCTTCACTGTTATTTATATAGGCCAAATATGTATTGTTAAAATTTGTGGAACCAACATCTATGTGGGGTGTTGAATCACCCTTAATCCATCGCATTGGTATTTCAGATATATTTGACAAATCTAAACCAAAACAATTAGTGATTGATGTTTTCAAATTTTCAGTGAGCGTTATATTAAAGTATACTACACTAGAAGATGAGTTTGTATTAAGTGTTGCCTTTGCTTCAGTAACCTCCGGAAGTTGATTTAAATATTCAATTTCTTCATTCGAAAATATATTAGAAAAAACAGATGCCATTATAAAATGTATAAATATTATTATTTTGGATAAATATTATTTACACATTTTATACATTTGTATTTTCATTTTCTTTATTGCCTACATGGTAATATAATATATTAAAAAACAATTTAAAGTTACCTACATAATATAGTATATAATACACAATGTCCCAAGAACAAATCCAACCCCAAACAAATCAATCCGAATCAATCACTAATATCTTCAATACATTTAATACGATCAATGATAGTATTACATTGTTCAAGATGCAGTTAAATTCTCTACAACAACAAATTAAGAATGTAGAGAAGAGCGTCCGAAAGGAGTTAAAATCAGTCAAGAAGGTCACATCCGAAAAATCTAAGCCCAAGGTCAAGAGAGCGCCATCTGGTTTCGCAAAGCCGACTAAGGTCACAAAAGAGCTGTGCGAGTTCATGAATCGTCCAGAGGGGTCTGAGATCGCGCGCACTGAGGTTACTAAGATATTGTCTGAATATATCAAGTCGAACAATCTACAGGAGCAAAGTAAGAACTCTAAGAATAAGATCATTCCCGATGACAAGTTGAAGTCCCTCTTGGGTATTTCGAGCGAAGAGAGTTCTAACCTGACCTTTTTTAACATTCAAAAGTACATGAATAAGCACTTCATTTCGTCAAAGAATCAAACTGCCGTGTTAGACGCATAATTTGTAACTCAGTATCTTCATAATATATTTCGCAATTGTATTTGTTAGGATTAGCGTTATATGAAAAAATCAAATCACATTCATAATTTGCTTTGATTTTTGTAAGCCAAATAGTAGAACACCTGTCGCAAAATGCTGTGTAAATCTGATTCCCACCAATTATAAATATTTTGTAATCAAAGTTCAAAAACTTATATTGTCCAGGTATAATTACAGAAATAGGATCTTCCAAAAACATGGAAAACATAGTCTCATCCATGAACCGTATGTTTTCCAGATGTTTATATTTATCATCATTATTGAATTTACTAGGATCTCTTGTTAGTACAATGTTTAGACGATTGGGTAATGGATTCGCATTTCTTAATGATAACAATGTATTGGATCCCATTACAACAATATTATTAGTAGTAGAAGTCTTGAAGAAGTTCATATCAGTCTTACTTTTCCATGGTATTTGACCATCTTTAGCGAGACCATATTTTTCATCAACCGCGACAATTGCTTCAATCAGTGGCATTATTATATGTGTTATATATGTTTACTTTTCTAAATATATATATTTTTATACAATATGACAACTCAACAAACTAACATAAATTATGATTTTTTACAAAATAATGAGAAGTATAAATTATTAGTCGATATCAATGAAAAACTATATATAAATAAGAATCCATGTAACAAGTTAGTATTCATATATAGTGCGCCAAAGGTGGGTTCTACTTCTATTGTTAGTTCATTGCGAATATTTGGAACAGATAAGATCAGTGTTATTCATATTCACGATGAAGAGATGTTGCGCATTTTAGGCAGGGTTACTGGGGTTACCATAAATGAGATAATACTTTTTAATAAGCATTTAGGGCGGGAAGTATATGTAATTGACGTCTATCGCAGCCCAGTGGAGCGCAAAATATCGGCCTTCTTTGAGAAGATCGGCGCATACCATTTTAATAATAAGGATGAGATTGTGAATAAATATAATGTTAACAAGGTAATTACTCGGTTTAATAACATTTTTTCACATATCGCCAATGGGGATCATTTCATGGACAAATATAACATTGCTATTCCTGACAGATTTGATCATGTCTCAAAATATTTGTTAGTTCACGAGAATGGAATCAAGTATATCAAGTTACGTTTAAAGGATTCGAATGAATGGTCTACTATTTTAACTAATATATTTGGAATGAAAATTGTCTCAATAAAGGATTATGAAAGTTCCAATAAACCAATTAAGGATTTATATAAGAAGTTTAAGATTGCTTATAAAATTCCATTTAATTTACTGGATGAACTAACAAAATGTAAATATCTGAATTACTATTATTCGGATCAAGAAAAGCAGGAATATATCGACCAATGGGCTAAAAAAACGGCTCCAAACACAGGACAATATACTTCAGAGCAATATAACATGTATGAACAGCTATCAATTGAAAACTCTCATATTGATTATATACAATTAAATCATTATATGGATGAGGGTTGTTCGTGTAAAGCATGTTGTATGAAGCGTGCCGAAACTGCTACTAAATTAATTATGGGTAGAACAATAATAACGGAAATAGATCGAATAGTACATTCAGAAGCAAAAAATGAGCTATTAGTAAAGAGAGTCGAGCATGCTAATAAAATTAATGCTAGTATTGCGAATGCGAGACATGCGCCGCAAATAAAAGGCGGTCGAAAGGATTTTAATCGCGAAATGTCGTCAGTTGTTTCAGGACGAAAAATAGAAATACCTAATGTAAGCAAATATTTGAACCTTTGAACATTTGAAACAATTATAATGATATACTGGTCTTCCTTGTAGCAGAATGCCCATATTTATATTTTCGTCGCGACTTCTGTGCCAAAATAAATGCTTTCTTCTTATGATCGCATCCTTTGTCCAATATATCGAAGTCAACTGCGGCTGATTTGCCAGCAGTTATAGAACTAGCTAGGCGCGCTAGACCCCATGATTGTGCCGTCTGGTTTGGTCTTGATCCAGAAGAAAAATACGCACCTTCGCCTTTATTCACGATCTTCTTTAATGCGGCAATAGAACAACCTGTTTTGTTGGCTAATTCTTTGTTAGGTGTTACTGATGATATATTGTAAATACGCTCAGCATCCTTAATATGGCTGCTAGGTTTGCTTTTAAAAGATGAGATTGTCTTTCGAGTGTAATATTTACCCTTTTTATAAAGTCGTTTTGATTTCATCAGCATTTTACCTTCTTTCTTTTTATCTCTTTTTGTTAGTTTGGTTGGCAAATAACGAAGAGGAACTCTTATTCTTGTTTTAACCATAATATATATTATAATTACAGATTATATAATATTATTTATTATACAAAACAAAAATTGAAATAATATAATACATCAAAATATTACATTATTATAAGCACTATACTAACAAAATGAAAACCGAAATATTTACATATGGATCTGCCGAATATACAATTAATATTGGCAAAAATAAAGACGAAAATTGGCAACTGATTGACAACGCATCAGGCACTGATATTTGGTTTCATATTGACGGCAAACCATCATGTCATGTTGTACTTAACAATGATCAAAAAGTTAAGTTGAGAGACATCCCGAGACAAGTTCTGAAACGATGTGCTTATTTATGTAAGATCAATTCGGCTGCTAAAACGATGCCAAAATGTAATGTGATCTATACTGTCATGTCAGAAATAAAAAAGACGGATATTGTCGGGCAAGTGGTTATTAATTGTGCCACTAAATTAATATCTTTGTAAAGAAACCCGACCCGTCTTAATTATAATATATACAAAACAACTTAAAGAAATTATATGACATGATTTTTATAATATATACAAAACAACTTAAAGAAATTATATGACATGATTTTTATACTATATACAAAACAACTTAAAGAAACCAAACAACTTACCTATTACATGTTTTTTTATACCAAGCATCTATTCGTTATCCTGATACATGCTCTTGTAAGCCTCCAAATCATTCGCCTCCTTAACCGCTCCAGTCGCAACTCTTAAACACAACCCCAATCTTCCACTATCGTCATAACATTCGGTTAATCTGGCCTGCTCATACCCAATACGAATTCCCCATAACTCAGTTTTTATTCTATCATATCCGAATACCTTGGGCTCTCTAATATACCCCTTGTATCTACCTTCACTGTCCCTGCGCATAAATAGACTCTGACTATTAAAACTGTGCCCATTTAAGAACCCAGTCACTTCTGGATCATTATTGATCATTTCCACTACAGAATACTTATTTTCTGGTTCACAGGGATAGAACTTGGGGAATATTACAGGAATACGCTTGCTGTTACCTCGCACACGCTGAGACATTTTGAAGACACCTCCACCTAACTGAACAAGGAGCTTCTCTTTCACTTCAAACGAATATCCGGCTGGGTTTGGAATGCCGTCAAACGTAACCAATGTGCCACCAATACTAATATTAACAACAGGCATGGGCTTCTTTCCATCGATTATATTCCTAATTCGGTATCTAGGAGGATCAGACTTTGGAATCTTACGTCCTTGCCATTCACTATGTAGATAGTCAGCCGCATTAATTTGTCCAACTACAAATTGGAATGTTCTCAAATCGCCATAAATACGAATTGGCTGGAATCCACCATAATTCTGCTCGTAGTGGGCCGGTCTAAGCTGCGCTTGCGCCACAGTGTTGAATGTAAGACGTTTACGATAGTCATGTGTCGCAAAGACGCGATCATGGCAAGCCCATTCGGTAGATCGAGTACTTGTCTGGTCATTGACAACAATAGCTATCCTATCCTTAGTAATAGCATCCCAATATGCTCTCTTTGACCATTGTACAACTTCAGTCTTTACATTTGGTAACGCAGTTAACTCCTTTACATCTGGCTTGTCCGCGATGATTACTACATCCTTTAATTCCTCTACGAATTGAGACATCTTCAAGAAGGAGTAGATCGCTTTACTTCTTTTACTGCTTCCCAAACTGTCTACGCTATTTGAGTCGCCGAACTCTTCGTCATCTTCGTCCTCATCATCATCATCGTTTTCACAGTATGGCAGACGCAACGAGATGATATTTCTGACAGAAATTCGCTTCATTTCAGCCTTGATAGCCTCGAATATAAGCATATTTCCGGCATCTTCAGCATCTTCTAAGTCATCCTGTAATCTACGAAGCCGACGATTAGCAATACGAAGATCGGCTTTCGCCTGAGTTAAGATCATCATAGCTTGTTCAGACAGCTTGATTGAGCTTCCACAATTTTCAAAGAACGGCATGGCTTGAACTACAAGATTATTATCTAGAAACTTTTGGGCGCCGCAATAACCGGGAGGAGGAATGTATTTGACAACTGAACCATCTTCATAAAAGTCCGAAATGAAGGAATTTTCCGGATCTTTATTGGCTGCGATTTCATTTGAATATAACATTTCCTCTGGGGTGGCACTGTACATAATATTGAAGATTCGGGGATGATCTCTAAATTTTCTGTACATGTCGGCCAGATTTTGACGATCTCCTGTTCCATAGTCGCATTCATCCCAATGAATTACTACAAACATAGTGGGATTAGATAACAGCTCTTCAATGTATCTAACGGCTACATCTCGACAACGCTTGCTTGGGATTGAGCATACCTTTATATTATGCGTTTCTAATTCATCTCTTTGACTTTCATCCGCTTTTCTATGAAATGATGAAATGAATACATGGATTCGAAACTGATTGATAGCATCACGAACTGCTATATATTCTACGATCTCTCTTTTACCGACTTTCACTTGCCCGTGAATTAAAAGTCTATTTTTGCTATTGACATCATGATGATTCAGGAGAGGGACTACTTTAGACCTGACAAACTCAGTCATATGAGGTCTATATTCTTCAAATTGGTCAACAGACCATGGTTTTTCGATTTTGCTTACAAAAGAGGTCATCTTTAATTTTAATTTCGGTTGATATTAATTGTTATTTAATTT